>OHRE01000752.1_pt1 | contig 14876 bp, 8 predicted proteins | sample 1578411 | NCBI WGS metagenome assembly OHRE01 (sample SAMEA3879566, study PRJEB24766) | human gut metagenome | biome: human-associated habitat; feature: feces | place: USA | collected 1985/1987 | reverse complement strand
GCAGGCAGTAGGGCGGGCGATGGAATGGACCGAGCCGTGTCCGAGGAGAAAGCTACCGGGCCACACCCTTAAACGCTCAGAGAAGCGTGCTGTTCCACAGCATCGGGGTTGGCATCAAAGATGGGCTGGAGCACATTTGCAACGAACTCCTCCACCTGCTGGGGTGCACGGCCCACAAAGTTTTCGGGCACCAGACCGGCCACGATCTCCTCCTTGGTCAGGCCAAAGGCGGGGTCAGCGGCAACGCGGTCCACCATATCGTTGGGCAGGCCCTCTTCCTTGACCTGCTTGCCAGCGGCAATGGCGTGCTGGCGCAGGCGCTCGTGGAGCTCCTGACGGTTGCCGCCCTTTTCCACAGCCTGCATCATAATGTTCTCGCTGGCCATGAAGGGCAGCTCTGCCATCAGGCGGCTGCGCACTACCTTGGGATAGACCACGATGCCGTCGGTGACATTGAGCATGATGTTCAGGATGGCATCGGCAGCCAGGAAGCCCTCGGCCATGGCAACGCGCTTGTTGGCGCTGTCGTCCAGAGTGCGCTCAAACCACTGGGTGCCGGTGGTGAAGCTGGGGTTCAGCACATCCACCATCAGGTAGCGGCTCAGGGCGCAGATGCGCTCACACCGCATGGGGTTACGCTTGTAAGGCATGGCGGAGGAACCGATCTGGTTCTTCTCAAACGGCTCCTCAATCTCCTTTAAGTGCTGTAAAAGCCTTATATCATTGGAAAACTTATGTGCACTGGCTGCAATACCTGCAAGAACATTGACAACTCTTGTGTCAACCTTACGCGAATAAGTCTGTCCCGATACAGGATATACATCCTCGAAGCCCATCTTATTTGCAATCATCTTATCAAGCCTGCGGATTCTGTCATGATCCCCGTCAAAAAGTTCAAGGAAGCTTGCCTGTGTACCTGTTGTACCCTTAGAACCTAAAAGTCTCATAGAGCCGATGAGATAGTCAAGGTCATCAAGGTCAAGCTTCAGTTCCATAAGCCAGAGAGTTGCTCTCTTTCCCACCGTAGTAGGCTGTGCAGGCTGGAAATGTGTAAATGCAAGTGTAGGAAGCGCCTTGTACTTATCTGCAAACTTTGCGAGTTCAGCCATAACATTCACAAGCTTCTTTCTCACAAGCTTAAGTGCCTCTGTCATAACAATAAGGTCTGTATTGTCTCCAACGTAGCAGCTTGTAGCTCCAAGGTGGATGATTCCCTTAGCCTTAGGGCACTGGACACCATACGCATACACATGCGACATGACATCATGTCTTACAAGCTTCTCCCGCTCCTTTGCAACCTCGTAGTTGATGTCATCCTGATGGGCCTTAAGCTCCTCTATCTGCTCATCGGTGATATCAAGACCAAGCTCCTTCTCTGTCTCTGCAAGTGCAATCCAGAGCTTTCTCCATGTACGGAACTTCTTGTCCGGCGAAAAAATATACTGCATCTCCTTGCTCGCGTATCTCTCAGCGAGCGGGGTCTGATAACGGTCTGTGCTCATTCGTGTATTCTCCTATCTGATTTAATCATTATATTACAATTGTCTATTATTTCTGCGTAAAAAACTATTCGTGTTCACCGCGGATATCCTTATCCGGTGGTGCTATAGGATAGTTTCCGGTAAAGCATGCGTCACAGAAGTCACATCTCTCCTCAACCATGTGCTTTAAGTCATTCACATCTATATAGCCAAGTGAATCGGCTCCTATGTACTCACATATCTGGTCAACAGTGTGTGTGCTCGCTATAAGCTGGTCGCTTGACGGAATATCCGTTCCGAAGTAGCATGGGTACAAAAATGGTGGTGAAGATATTCTTACATGCACTTCCTTTGCTCCGGCCTTCTTGAGCATCTTAATGATATTCGCACAGGTTGTTCCACGTACAATAGAATCATCGATCATCAGAAGACTCTTATCCTTAATCAGGCGATGTACAGGAATCAGCTTCATTCTTGCGATAAGATTTCTCTGGCTCTGCTGTGTAGGCATAAATGATCTTGGCCAGGTTGGTGTATATTTGATAAACGGACGGGCAAAAGGCACACCGGACTGGTTCGCATATCCGATCGCATGGGCAATACCGGAATCCGGAACACCGGCTACAATATCGGGATTTACTTCTCCCCTGTCTCTCCTGGCCAGCATATCACCGCAATGATAACGCATTTCTTCTACATTCACACCCTCGTATGCCGAAGTAGGATATCCGTAATATACCCAGAGGAAAGAACAGATTCGCATCTCTTCCCCTGGTTTCTGCAAGGTTTCCACACCGTCCGGAGTCACAGCAACAATTTCTCCTGGTCCCAGTTCTTTCAAATCTTCATATCCAAGATTCAGGTATGCAAAGCTTTCAAAAGATACACAACAGGCATCTTCTTTCTTTCCCACGATCAGTGGAGTCCTTCCCAGACGGTCACGTGCTGCCAGAATCCCCTTTGGTGTCAGAATCAGCATGGTCATGGAACCTTCTATCACTTCCTGCGCATAACGGATTCCCTCAATCATGTTGTCTTTCTGATTGATCAGTGCAGCTACCATTTCTGTGGGGTTTACACTTCCTCCACTCATTTCCAGAAAATGAGTGCATCCGTTTTTAAAACAACTGGCAATCAGTTCATCCATGTTATTGATCTTTCCAACTGTGGTAATTGCAAAGTTGCCAAGATGAGAGCGCACCAGAAGAGGCTGAGGTTCATTATCTGAAATACATCCGATTCCCAGATTTCCCTCCATCTCACCAATGTCACCATCAAATTTGGTCCTGAACGGCGCATTTTCAATGTTATGAATCACGCGGTCAAAACCACGTTTCTTATCATACACTGCCATTCCGCCTCTGCGTGTTCCCAGATGGGAATGATAATCAATTCCGAAGAAAAGGTCCAGAATGCAACTGGACTTTGATGCTACTCCAAAAATTCCACCCATTATCGTATTCTCCTTTTGTTCATCATCTTCAGGCAACTTTTATCATAATCCTCTTCGATAATCCATTTAAAAAGATTACTATAGCCCGTTTCATAACGTTTTCCTTCACTATAACAGTTTTTATCCTGCCAAATTGCTGTAAAAACAGTTATATCACACAACACTCCCATTATATAGAATGAAAATTTAGAAGTAAAGAGTTTTAATCTTATTTCTTTTCCTTGATGATACCTGTTCTGTATGCATCCAGCAGCTGGATCAATTCCTGTATTCTCTCTTTCAGCGCATGACCTGTATCTGTATCACCCACAAGCTGGCGTCTGGACATGTAGCTGACTGCCACGCGGTTCGATACAATATCAGTCTCTCTTGCCACAGCATCTGCTTTGGACGTAAACGGTTCATGAGCAGTAAGATTCAGTCCATAGGAATTATAGATCAGCGTATATCCGGCAATTCCCGTTACTTTCTGATATGGCTTGGAAAAACCACCGTCAATCACGATAACCTTTCCATCACATTTTACAGGACTTTCTCCTTCACTCTGGTGTACCGGAACATGGCCATTGATGATATGCCCTTTTTCCGGATCCAGACCAAATTCACGAAGCATATTATCTACCACTTCTTCATTCTCCCAGAGGCGGTAATAAGCATTCTTCTTCTCTTCATGTGTAGAAGGATCCTCTATGAAATATCTTTCAAAAGTACTCATCTTGCTCTTGCCAAACAATGGTGAATTCGGAGCTGCCCAGATATACCACATAATATCTCTGCCCTTCTTCTGTTCTTCTTTTCCTACAGAATAGAATGCTCTGCGCACATAGGTTTCCAGTACATCGTACAGTTCTTTTCCCTTGTAGCTTTTTCCATAAATCTGTACTTCCCGGAATGTTCCGTCTTCATTCAGAGGAATGCTTCCATGAAACAGAAGATTTCCGTTATATACTGTATAAAGCCCGCCTTTGTCAAGTAGGAGACGGATGTGGTTTTGCAGTTTTTCACAGTTTCTGAATGCAGAGGACAGTTTGTCCATAACTTCTTTTTCTCCGGCTGTAAGTTCGTATGGATGTTTCCAGTCAATAGTCGGAAAATTATTGTCGCGAAGCGGATATTCTTTTCCGTCAGGCAGTGTGATCGTCCCTTTTTCCGGATTGATCCGATGAAGAAGTGCTCTGTCTTCCATCTGGAATTCTTTATGTCTGCGCACCAGTTTACCTTCTAATTTAAACTGGATCACAGCAATAGCCTTGTGCATTTTTTTGCCCAGTTCTTCCTCAAGAACATTATAATTGGAAGCACCTTTCCTAGCAAAAATCTCGCAGGGATCATCCTTATACGCCTCCATCACAAAGGTCGCCAGAGGAAGCATATTGATTCCGTATCCATCCTCAAGAATATCCAGATTTCCGTAACGAATACTGTTTCTTACCACTGTTGCAATACAGGCTTTCTGTCCTGCTGCCGCACCCATCCAGACAACATCATGGTTTCCCCACTGAATATCCAGGGAGTGATACTGCATCAGACGATCCATAATGAAATGCGGACCAGGACCTCGATCATAAATATCACCAAGCACATGAAGGTGATCCACAACAAGACGCTGGATCAGTTCTGCAAGCGCAATGATAAAATTCTCCGCACTGCCGATCTCAATGATCGTATTTACAATAGAATCATAATATGCCTCTTTATCGAGAACCTCCGCTTTCTCTGTGATCAGTTCTTCAATCACATAAGCATAATCTGCGGGAAGAGCTTTTCGTACTTTGGATCTGGTATATTTGGAGGCTGTTGTCTTACAGATTTCAATAAGACGGTAGAGAGTAATCTTATACCAGTTTTCCATATCTTCTTCTGTATCTTTGACAAGATCCATCTTCTCTTTCGGATAATAGATCAGAGTTGCCAGAGAACGCTTATCATTGTTACTTAATGTATGTCCAAACACATCATCAATCTTCTTCCTCACTGCACCGGAACCATTTCTGAGCACATGTGAAAACGCCTGATACTCCCCATGAAGGTCTGACATAAAGTGTTCCGTTCCCTTCGGCAGATTCAGGATTGACTGAAGATTGATAATCTCCGTAGATGCCTTTCCAATTGTAGGATAAATTTCTGCAAGTCTCTGTAAATATCTAAGTTCGTCTTTCTTCATATCCATCTCCTGTTATCATATATTATGATGTCAGGGCATTTTATGTTGCTGTCTGCACCATGCCCTGCAACACACTTTGCGGTCACAGAATTTATGCTCATCCTGTAAAGTCAAATAATGACATCTGGTTCGACTGCGGGATATCTCCGAATAATTTCAGATCATCCATCAGATCAATAACCGTTTTGCTGACCTTTGTTCTGTCGCGGAAGTCGTCTTTTGACAAGAATTTTCCCTGTTTTGCAGCATCAACCACCGCATCTGCCGCCTTATCTCCCAGTCCGTCAATAGTTGCAAGTGACGGCATCAGTTTCCCATCCACGATCTGAAATCTCTGTGCCTTGGCAGTATAAAGATCAATCGGTACAAATTCAAATCCACGTGCGTACATTTCCTGTACAATACGCATATCCTTCAGGGTATCCAGTTCTTTTTTAGATGCTGAATCACCTTTTTTGCGAATTTCTGCCATATAATACTCCAGGCGTTCCTTTCCCATACACATCATCTCATAGGAGAACGCTGTGGCGCGGATACTGAAATATGCCGCATAGTATGCCAGTGGCTGAAACACCTTATACCACGCAATTCTGTACGCCATCATAACGTATGCTGCTGCGTGGGCCTTCGGGAACATATACTTGATCAGCTTACAGGACCAGATATACCAGTCCGGAACTCCATGCTCTTTCATGGTCTCGATCCACTCATCACGAAGACCTTTTCCCTTACGGACGCTCTCCATGATCGTAAACGCAAGGCCACTTTCCACTCCTTTTCCGATAAGGTAGATCATAATATCGTCTCGGGTACAGATAGCTGTGGAAATGGTTGCCTTACCCTCCTGGATCAACACCTGGGCATTACCCAGCCATACATCCGTACCATGAGAAAGCCCTGCAATACGGATCAGGTCAGAGAAGTATTTCGGCTTGGTGTCAATAAGCATCTGCATGGCGAAATCTGTACCAAATTCCGGGATTCCCAGACATCCGAGCTTACATCCGCCAATATCTTCCGGTTCAATTTTCAAAGCCTTTGTACTTGCAAACAATGACATGACATCCCTCTGATCCAGGGGAACATCCCTGGCACTGATTCCCGTTAAATCCTCCAGCATTCGGATCATAGTGGGATCATCGTGTCCAAGTATATCAAGCTTCAGCAGGTTTCCGTCAATAGAATGGTAATCAAAATGTGTGGTGATAATGTCACTGTTCACATCATTCGCAGGGTGCTGGACAGGAGTAAATTTCTCAATCTCCTCACCTACAGGAAGTACGATAATGCCTCCCGGATGCTGTCCTGTTGTACGCCGCACGCCTGTACATCCCTGTACGATGCGGTTGATCTCACAGTAACGTTTATGCACACCACGCTCTTCAAAATAATTCTTCACATAACCAAATGCAGTTTTCTCCGCAAGCGTACCGATAGTCCCTGCCTTGAATGTCTGCCCCTTACCAAAAATAACCTCTGTATATCTGTGTGCATTAGCCTGATACTCTCCTGAAAAGTTAAGGTCAATATCCGGTTCCTTATCTCCCTTGAATCCAAGGAATGTCTCAAAAGGAATGTCAAACCCTTCTTTTTTCATCCTGGTTCCACATTTCGGACAGATCTTATCCGGCATATCACACCCCGCCATACCTGCATACTGCTTTACTTCCGGTGAATCAAAATCACTGTATTTGCAGTCCGGATTAGGACAGAGATAATGCGGCGGCAGAGGATTTACCTCTGTGATACCGGACATGGTAGCTGCCAGAGAAGATCCTACAGAACCTCGCGAACCTACCAGATAACCATCTTCATTTGACTTCCATACAAGCTTCTGTGCAATGATATACATTACGGCATACCCATTGGAAATGATTGAATTCAGTTCCCTGTCAAGCCTGCTTTCCACAATCTCCGGCAATGGATCTCCATACATTTCATGCGCTTTTGTAAAACAGATATTCTTCAGATCCTGGTCGGAATTCTCAATGACCGGCGGGAATTTGTCCGGATGAATAGGTGATATCTTCTCAATCATATCTGCGATCTTATTTGTATTTGTAATGACAACTTCTTCTGCTTTCTCGCTTCCCAGATAGGCAAATTCTTCCAGCATTTCCTCTGTGGTACGTAAATACAACGGTGCCTGCTCATCTGCATCTGAGAATCCGTTTCCGGCCATAATGATCCTTCTGTAAATCTCATCCTGTGGATCCATGAAATGCACATCACAGGTTGCAACTACCGGTTTCTTAAACTGCTCTCCAAGCTTAACGATCTTCCTGTTTATCTCCTTCAGGTCTTCTTCGGAACTGATCATATCATGCTTATCATCCGCAATCATAAATCTGTTATTTCCAACAGGCTGGATCTCCAGATAATCATAGAAATTTACCAGTCTGGCTATCTCAGTATCCGGTGCATTTCTCAGAATTGCCTGATACAGTTCCCCTGCTTCACAGGCACTTCCCACCAGAAGTCCGTCTCTGTACTGCTCCAACACACTTTTGGGGACACGTGGACGTCTGTGATAATACTTCAGGTGCGACTGACTCACTAATTTATACAGATTAATGCGCCCTGTCTCATTTCTGGCAAAAATGATCACATGGTAGGTCGGCAGTTTCCTGATAGTATTTACAGAAACAGCTCCCTGCTCATTCAGCATATCCACATCCCGGATATCACGCTCTTCCAGCATCTTTACAAACTTCACAAAAATCTCTGCAGTACATGCGGCATCATCTACTGCCCGGTGATGATTTTCCAGTGAAACCCCAACTGCTTTTGCTACCGTATCCAACTTAAATCTGTTCAATGCAGGAAGCAGGAAACGGGCCATACCGACCGTATCTACATAAGTAAAATCATGTGCGATTCCCAGTCTGTCACAGTTTTTCATAATAAATCCCATATCAAAGTCCGCATTGTGTGCAACCATAACCGCATCCTTGCTGAATTCAAGGAATTTCGGAAGCACTTCTTCGATAGTCGGAGCATCCATGACCATACTGTCATTGATACTGGTCAGCTGTTCAATGCGAAAAGGAATCGGTACCTTTGGATTTACAAATGTGGAAAAACGGTCCGTAATCTCACCATTTTCTACCAGTACGGCGCCAATCTCTATGATCTGACAGGTCAGCGAAGAAAAACCTGTTGTCTCAATATCAAAGACCACAAATCTACCGTTCAGCTTCTGACCTTTTCCATTGGTCACCATACCTTTTAAATCATCTACCAGATAGCCTTCCATTCCATAAAGAACCTTAAAATCAGAATCCTTCGGCACACATCCGCCCCAGGCATCGAAACAGTGATTTGCCTCCGGAAACGCCTGTACAACCCCATGGTCTGTAATGGCAATGGCAGGATGTCCCCACTCATAAGCACGTTTCACCAGAGATTTGGCATCCGTAACCCCATCCATATCGCTCATCTTTGTATGACAGTGAAGCTCTACTCTTTTCTGTGGGCTGGTATCTACTCTGGCAGTTGTAAAATTGGCAATTTTCTTAATCCCGGCTATGGATGCAATAGTCAGTTCACTGTCAAAACGGTCTACTGTTGTCACACCGCGAAACTTCAGAAAAGCCCCCTTCTTTACATGTTCTGTCACTTCCGGCACCTGTTCATTGCGCAAAAACATCTTCACAACAATACTGTCCGTAAAGTCTGTGATCGGGAAGATAAGAATTGTTTTTTCATTACGGATTTCTCTGGCTTCAACCTCCATAACCTGTCCGCGGACGATCACCTCACCCATCTCACCGGTAATCGTCTCAAGTGCAACAGGCTCTCCTTCGAAATCTCTTCCATAGATAACATCCGGATTGCTGTCCCTTCTGAATCCACCCCGGAAATCTCCCTTCCTGTTGTCTTTGCGGTCTGCAAATGCAGCTTTTTTGTCCTTCTTTTCCTGCTGTCCCTTATCAGTCTTTTTCTCTGCTTTCTTCTCTGCTGTTCCTGCTTCTTCAGACTGAGCCGGCTCTTCATTCTTACTGTTTAATTTCGCATGACGGATTACATTTTCCACTTCCTGAGCGATCTGCACTGCTGCATTCTTACGGTACTTACTTTCCTGCGTCTCCCTGAACTCAAGTTCCACCTTTAAGTCCATTCCGCATCTTTCGCAGAAAACCTTCTGCAGATATTCGATCAGAATCCCGCTCTTTTCTCTGGCTATTACAGAATCAGGAAGGATCATATGAAGATCATTTTCTCCGGGAAAAGAAATCTGCGCCTGTCTGAACATATTGTATTCCAGCATATTGTAGCTGCGCAGTTCCAGTTCCATGCTGGATCTGTAAGTTTCCAGAAAGTTCTGAGGATTGTACTGACCGGAAAGGCGGAATTTCTCAATAACTGTAACTGTTACATTCAGTCCTGCAAAAATCTGTCTCTCTATCTGTTCTTCCAGTTCAAAGATATGCTTCTTATGAATCCAGCGTTCACTTTTTATATACACCCATATATGAGTTCTGGAAGGATTGCAGGACACTCTGGTCACAAAAACCATGTCCAGCAGTTCTTCCAGTTCTTTCTTCACTTTTAAGCTGGGAAATACGTCAAAAAAGTCTTTTTCCAAAATAAAATCTCCTCGTTGATCTGACAGGAAGTCTTCGTTCCAAATGTTACTTCCAGCTCAGAAGTTCTTCCCGCAACGTATCCAAAAGCTGATCTTCCGGAACTTTCTTTATGATCTCACCATGTTTGATCAGAAGTCCCACACCAACTCCGCCTGCAATTCCGATATCTGCCTCTTTTGCTTCTCCGGGTCCGTTTACCACACAACCCATAACTGCTACTTTAATATCAAGCGGGATATCCTGCACCATGGTTTCTACCTTATTTGCAAGACCGATCAGATCGATCTGTGTACGTCCGCAGGTTGGACATGATACAACTTCTATGCCACCTTTGCGAAGCCCCAGGGTTTTCAGGATACGTTTTGCTGATTTAATCTCTTCTAAAGGTGCTCCTGTAAGAGAGACACGAATGGTATCACCGATTCCCTGATTCAGGATGATCCCCAGTCCGATAGCAGATTTAATGTTTCCGGAATAAAGAGTTCCGGCTTCTGTGATTCCTACATGAAGTGGATAATTCGTCTTCTCCGCGATCAGTTCATGAGCCTTTGCACACATAAGGACATCCGAAGATTTGATGCTGATCACCAGATTGTCATATCCCAGGTCTTCGATGATATGAACTTTATCCAGCGCACTCTCCACCAGTCCCTCTGCAGTGACTCCATGATATTTCTCCACAAGTTCTTTCTCAAGAGAACCACTGTTTACACCAACACGAATGGGTATTCCTCGCTCCTTTGCCACATCAACCACTGCTTTGATTCGCTCTGTACTGCCGATATTTCCGGGATTGATCCGGATCTTATCTGCACCGTTTTCCATAGCTGCAATGGCAAGACGATAATCAAAATGGATATCTGCCACAAGTGGTATATGGATCTGTTTTTTGATTTCCTTCAGTGCTTTTGCAGCTTCCATAGTCGGTACTGCACAACGGATAATATCACAGCCAGCCTGCTCCAGTGCCAGGATCTGAGCTACTGTCTGTTCTACATCTTCAGTTTTTGTATTTGTCATGGACTGGATTAAAATCGGGTTGCCGCCGCCAATCTTTCTGTCTCCGATCTGAATCACTTTTGTATGATCTCTGTACATAATTTTCCTCTTCTCTCATTTGGTATCAAACAGATATTCACAATCCGCTTTACAGTTTGATTAATTTACGTGTACTGCTGAACAGTTATCTGATTTCCAGAAGTTTTCTCTTCAGTTCTTCTTCCATGCGGTGCATTTCCATCTCTGCTGCCTGTCTCTTCTGACGGCCTTCCATCTGGATCCGCATCACATCATCCAGAGTCTGGATCAAATCTGCATTTGTCTTCTGGAGTGTTTCAAGGTCAACTATTCCACGCTCTGATTCTTTCGCTGTCTCAACCGTTGCCATATGAAGTGTCTCTGCATTCTTTCTGAGAAGTTCATTGGTAATATCTGTTACCTGTCTCTGTGCCTGTGCCGCTTCTGCAGAGTGAGCAATTCCCAGAGCAAGCACCATCTGACTTTTCCATAATGGAATTGTGTTTACGATCGTTGTCTGTATTTTCTCAACCATTACCGTATCATTATTCTGGATCAGCCGGATCTGAGGCGCTGTCTGCATGGCAATCGTACGGGTAAGTTCCAGATCATGCAGTTTCTTTTCAAATCTGCTGCATTTCTCATCCAGGTCTCTGGCTGCCTGCGCGTCTTCGGGAAGCCCGCTCAGAGCTGCCTTATTTTTCATTTCTGCAAGCTTTCCGTTTCTGGTTTCTTCCAGTTTCTTTTTTCCGGCAAGGATATACATGGTAAGTTCTTTAAAATAATTCAGGTTCTGTTCATACATCTTGTCCAGCATGGCAGAATCTTTCATAAGGCGCACCTGATGTTGCTGAAGAGAATCTGTGATCTTCTCCACATTGGCTTGTGCTTTGTCATATTTGTTTTTCAGATTTTCAATCTTAGAAGTCTGCTTTCTGAAAAATCCAAAGAATTTTCCTTCCTCCTGTACATCGAAATCTTTCAGTTCTCCCACAACATTACTGATCAGTTCTCCAATCTCACCCAGATCCTGTGTCTTTACATTCTCAAGAGCTGTATCAGAAAAGTCCGCCATTTTTTTCTGGGTTCCTGCACCATACTGAAGAATCTGATTAGTATTCTCAATATCAATCTTTGCAGCAAAATCATTTACCATTTTCTGTTCTTCCGGTGTCAGTACAGGCACTTCTTCCTTCTGTAGCTGCTTTTTGGGGATCACTTCTTCTTTCTTTTCAAACTCTCCAAGATCCGGCTCCAGTGTTAATGATGGTGTTTCCATTTCAAAATCTTTAAATTCGTTTCCCATGTCCTCTGCCGCTCCTTTTTATCCTTTTTTATTTTCAGTTCTTTTTCATTTTTGCAAAGTCATCATCTGTCAGACCTTCCTGTGCAAGCAGCGTATGAAGCACTGAAATATCACTTGAAACATCCCACGCAGTATCCTGAAAGACAGAATCCAGAAGTTTTTCAAATGCCTGATTCAGTGTATCCAGTGTATCCTCTATCTCCTTTTTGGATGCCTGGATATTCTCTCCCTGCACAGGCTGCTGATCCATTTCTTCATATGCATCCAGCAGCTTTACTGTCATGGGCAGATAATAATTCATCAGTTTCTTCAGATCCGGAATAATCTCCGGATGCTTCTGCGCCCGTTCAAAAATCTTCTCCACGATCAGTTCCATTCTGGATATTTTTGCAGAAATCTCCTCTCCCGGAATCGCATCGTTGCTCCTGTGGATCTTATCCAGAAATTCATTTCCTTTATTCAGCACTTCCTGCACTTCAGGCGGTGTGTTCTTTCTGTTTCTCTCCTGTTCAGCCTGATATTTCTCTTCTTCCTGTTTCTTCTGCTCAAGTGCCTTCTGCGTCTGCGTATATTGCAGATAAGTCTCATTACTGGTGATCAGACAGGTTTCCTGTTCATCAATATGTCCCTGACGGAACCATCTGTCATCAATCATCTTTTTAATATCTTTTTTAACGAATTTCACCGGCTTATTTACTGCTGCAGATAATTGTTCAAAATTACAGTATGTGTGATTTCCCAGTGTGTCAATATACTTCTGAAAACGTTCCAGTTTACCCAGTTTTTTAATGCCGCCTGCGAGAAGTCCCACTCCTGTCAAAGCTCCGACTGCCATAAAACAAGTTCCACCGGTCACAAGGGAACTCATATGTCCCACTGCGCCAAAGATGCTAAGGACCAGAGTTCCCAGTCCCATTCCACTGGCAAGGATTCCACCTGAAACAGCAATCATCATACCTTTCATTCTTCCCCCGGTGTTCCTTTCATAAAGAGTCAGCATCTTCTCTTTTGCTTTCTCCTTCTCAATCCTCTGACGTTCCTGCTCCTGTTCACGCCTGCGCTTTTCTTCAAATTCTTTTGTTTTATTGCGGTATACCCCGGAATCACCGGACTGACTGTTTCCGGTTCCAAATACATTATTCAGACCATTTTTGATTACCTCGCTTCCGGAATCTACAGCAGAATTTACTGCGCTGTTAACAGTCTGTCCCACCGTCTGCTTAATATCCTCGGTCATCTGGCGGTAATCTTTAGTAGAAACTGCTGTGTCTATGATCTTTTTTATTTTGTCTCCAAGTTCTCCTAATTCATCAAAATTCTCGCTCATATTTTCCTCCATTTTCTATTCCATATTATAGCGAAATCCTCTATAAAAAACAAGACTGGCGGATTTTTTGTTACTGTATGTGAACAGTAACGATTTTTCAATTTTTCATTAAAATTGGAAATTTCCCATTGAACTTAGCAGACAAAAGTTTTACAATGGTAAAGAGATAAACAGTAATCACACTTGTAAATACTGTAAATATGTGTGAACGGAGGAAAGATTCATTATGGAAAAAAAGAATATCGACTGGAGCAGCTTAGGCTTCGGTTACGTACAGACCGATTATCGTTATGTATCTAAATTCAAAGACGGCGCATGGGATGCCGGAGAACTGACAACAGATCCTAATGTAACACTGAACGAATGTGCAGGTGTTTTCCAATATGCGCAGACAGTTTTCGAAGGAATGAAGGCTTACACTACAGAAGACGGACATATCGTTACTTTCCGTCCTGACCTGAACGCAGAGCGTATCGCTGCTTCTGCTGCAAGACTTGAGATGCCGGTATTCCCGAAAGAGAGATTCATCGACGCTGTTGAGCAGGTTGTCAAGGCGAATGACGCATGGGTTCCGCCATATGGTTCAGGCGCAACTCTCTATCTTCGTCCGTACATGTTCGGTTCCAACGCTGTAATCGGTGTTAAACCGGCTGACGAATATCAGTTCCGTGCATTTGTAACACCAGTAGGACCATATTTCAAGGGCGGCGCAAAGCCGATCACAATTAAAGTCTCAGACTTTGACCGTGCAGCACCGCATGGAACAGGACATATCAAAGCCGGACTGAACTATGCAATGAGCCTTCACGCAATTGTTACAGCTCACGCAAATGGTTTTGATGAAAATATGTACCTTGACTCCGCTACAAGAACAAAAGTTGAGGAGACAGGTGGAGCAAACTTCCTGTTCGTAACAAAAGATAACACTGTAGTTACACCACACTCCACAACAATTCTTCCGTCTATCACAAGACGTTCTCTGATGTATGTTGCTGAACATTATCTCGGACTGAAAGTAGAAGAAAGAGATGTTTACTTTGATGAAGTAAAAGACTTCGCTGAATGTGGTCTGTGCGGAACAGCCGCTGTTATCTCACCGGTTGGTAAGATTGTCAACCACGGAGAAGAAATCTGCTTCCCAAGTGGAATGGAACAGATGGGACCTACAATCGCAAAACTTCGCGATACACTGACAGGTATCCAGATGGGCAGAATCGAAGCTCCGGAAGGATGGATCTGCAAGATCTGTTAATTGTTTTACAGATGTTGAAAATGTAGAAAGAAGAGACGGGACACTGTGTAAATAGCTGGCTTGTCTCTTTTTTATACCCGGATTATAAAATCGTAAGGAGAGGTTGCATGAAACATATATTGTGTTCAACAATGAAAAATTATAAAAAAGAATATTTGCCAAAAGATATTTTAAGCGGAATTATCATGGCAGCGGTCTCAATCCCAATCTCTATGGGGTATGCACAGATCGCAGGTGTTCCGGCGGTGTATGGACTTTATGGATCTGTTCTGCCGATCCTGCTATTT
>OHRE01000749.1_pt1 | contig 14888 bp, 10 predicted proteins | sample 1578411 | NCBI WGS metagenome assembly OHRE01 (sample SAMEA3879566, study PRJEB24766) | human gut metagenome | biome: human-associated habitat; feature: feces | place: USA | collected 1985/1987 | reverse complement strand
TTATTTTTCATAAGTTATGATCAGCGTAAATTATAACACCGCAGTTTACAGGTGACAAGACAGATGTTTTGACAAAAAATAGTACGGAAAAGTTAAATGTTTGTGAAAAATGCCACAATCCCTTTACTTTATTACGTTTTTATAAAAAAATAGCCGCCAAGAAGAAAATTTCCCCTTAACGACTATATAAACTACGATTCAATCTTGTTCATCGCTTTCCTAAACTGGAAATAAAACAAAATTGCAGTAAAGGTTACGGCTATGAAATCTGCTACCGGCTCTGCAAGGTAAACACCCATGGTTTTGTTTGAAACCATATGTGGCATAATATAAATTAATGGTAACAGCAGAATAAATTTTCTTGTAACTGCCACAATGATAGAACTTGTCGCATTGCCAAGAGCTGTAAAGGTCATCTGGCATGCAATCTGAATACCAAATAAAAACATGACTGCCATATAGACACGCAGAACTTTTGATGCGAACTCGATCATCGCTGTCTCCGGAGTAAAAATGCTCACAAAGAATTGTGGCATAAGCATTACTGCCAGCCAAAGTGTGACAGAATAAATCAGGTTTACTGTTAATAAAACACGAAAAGTCTTTTTTACACGTTCCGTATTGTTTGCTCCATAATTATAGCTTGTAATTGGCTGCGCTCCCTGTGCAATTCCCTGTAAAGGAAGCATTGCAAACTGCATGACACTGGTAAGAATCGTCATTGCACCTACCGCAATATCTCCGCCATATTTCAGTAAAGAAGAATTAAAGCATACAGATATAACGCTTTCGCTCGCCTGCATAATAAATGCTGCGGTTCCAAGTGCTATGCATGGGAACACAACTTTTGGCTTAATATTCAGATTCTTACGTTTCAGTCTAAGTATTGATTTCTTACTGCACAAAAATGCCACAACGACGATACATGAAACTGCCTGCGAAATAACAGTTGCCAAAGCAGCACCACGCACACCCATATTTAATCCAAAAATCATAATCGGATCAAGCACAATGTTTAGAATTGCTCCGATAGCAACGGATACCATGGATATCTTTGTAAACCCTTCAGCAGTTACAAATGCATTCATGCCCAATGTCAGCTGCACAAACAATGTTCCAAACGCATATATGTTCAAATAGGAAACAGCATATTCAATCGTATTTTCACTGGCACCGAAGGCAAGAAGAAAAGTACGGTTGCACTGCTGGTGCTGACCGAGCGCAAAACCCGGAACGAAAATATTATAATGGTGCCGGATCGCCGTGCAGAGACGACCGTGCAGGCAATCAATGCGCTGGAACGGAAGTTGGGCGCAGAGAAGTTTGGCATCATTTATAAGAGCATCACGGTGGACAACGGCAGTGAGTTTGCATTGGCCGATCAGCTGGAACAGTCCTGCATCACCGGGGATAAGCGGACGAAGGTATATTACTGCCACCCGTATTCTTCCTGGGAACGTGGGAGCAATGAGAATGTGAACGGCATGATCCGCCGCCGGCATCCGAAAGGCACGGACTTCTCAAAGGTCACAGCGGAAGAAATCGCAGCCACGGAGAACTGGATTAACAGCTATCCTAGAAAAATTTTCGGCTATAAGAGCGCCGGCACAATGTTCCGCGAATGCCTGCGGGAGCTTGGTTTGACAGCATAAAGCACATAGAAAGCAGAAAATCACTGGTAAAAATGAACAATAAGGGATAACCGCAAGCGGGGTGCGCTTGGCGGCTTGTTTGCTTTACGCTAAAATCCACAAAAACAGAGCCGAAAATTTGTTGCATTTAATGCTTTACTTTTCAACCGATGCGCCTGATGATAAAAACGAATTGAATCCAGCCCACACTTACGGTATAATGGAAGCAGAAGTATTGTAAGCGTGGGCTGTTTCTTTTAAGAAGGAGGCTCTACTATGAAACAGCCTAACAATACGATGATCTATAACACTGCACTGTACCTTAGACTAAGCCGTGACGATGAATTGCAGGGTGAAAGCGGCAGCATCCAGACCCAGCGCATGATGCTTCGTCAGTATGCAGAGGAACACGGGTTGACCGTTGTTGGCGAATATATCGATGATGGTTGGTCTGGCACCAACTTTGACAGACCGGGCTTTCAACGGATGATCGACGATATTGAGGAAGGCAAAATCAACTGCGTTGTAACAAAGGATTTATCCCGTTTAGGTCGAAACTATATTCTGACAGGTCAGTACACGGAGATCTACTTTCCGAGTAAAGGTGTCCGCTATATTGCTGTCAACGATAATGTGGACACTCTCAACGGCGAAAGCGAACTCGCTCCGTTCCTGAACATCCTGAATGAGATGCACGCTCGCCAGACCAGCAAAAAAGTCAAGGCCGCTATGCGGACAAGATTTGCGAACGGTGCGCACTATGGTGCATACGCTCCTCTGGGATATATCAAAGACCCCGACAAGTCAGGGCATCTTCTGGTAGACCCGGAAACGAAGTGGATCATTGAGAAAATCTTTGATCTTGCGGTGCATGGACACGGTGCGGCCAGCATCACCCATATTTTAGTAGATGAAAAGGTTCCCACTCCCGGCTGGTTGAATTTTCAGCGGTATGGCACATTTGCTAACATCTATGCAGGAGCGTCGGAAGAGAAGTCCTACGCATGGACGGTAGCGCAGGTCAAAAGTATCCTGAAAGAAGAAACCTATATCGGTCACAGCGTTCACAATAAGCAGAGCAACATCTCTTTCAAGAACAAGAAAAAGGTGCGGAAGCCGCAGGAGGAATGGTATCGTGTGGAGAACACCCACGAAGCTATTATCTCTGCGGATGTGTTCCGACAGGTGCAGGAGCAGATTGCTCATCGCCGTAGAAAACAGAAAGACGGAACAACGCAAATCTTTTCCGGGCTTGTAAAATGTGCGGATTGCGGCTGGTCGATGGCCTATGGTATGAATAAGCAGAACAAAAAGCCCTACGGCTATTACCATTGCAGCAAAAACGGACAGGGCCTTCACCAATGTTCCATGCACTATATTCGATATGATGTGCTGTACACCTATATTCTGGCAAGAGTGCAGTATTGGTCGCAGCAAGCACAGCAGGATGGAGATAAACTCTTGCAGCGTTTACTGAATGCCAGCGACAAAGAACGCAACACCGCCAAGAAAAAACAGACTGCCGAACTCAAAAAGGCCACAAAGCGTAAGGCAGAGGTGGACAACCTGTTCGCCAAAATGTATGAGGACTGGTCTGTTGGACGCATTACGGAGTACAATTTCAATATGCTGTCCGAAAAGTATCAGGCAGAACAGCATGAACTGGACGAAAAGATTCAAGAACTTCAAGCCGAACTTGATGCAGCCGTTCAGACCGCTGTTGACGCTGAAAAGTGGATTGAGTTGATGAAAAAGTACGTCAACCCCACACAATTGACCGCCGAACTTCTAAATGCTCTGATTGAAAAGATTCTCATTCACGAAGCTGTCAAGCATGAAGATGGCACCAGAGAACAGGAAGTTGAAATTTTTTACCGTTTTATCGGCAAAGTCGAGTGACGCATTATAAAAGGGTGTGCAATCGAACGGTTGCACACCTAGTACATAACCAATATCTTTAAGTGAGGGATTCTCCCGATTCCAACTTGCTTATAGGCGATAGAAATCAGAAAAGCAACAAAAATCCCAACAGCACCAAGAATATGGAGCAAATCTTTAGAAAAGAACTTATGGATTTTTTTCATGGAGAGACACTTCCTTTCACGAGGTTTTGTTACACTTGGAATACGGATAAACCGGGAAGAAGATTGCGGTCATACCGGAAAGATTTCTCAGCCCAAGCTGATACCCATGCGTTTTGCCACGGTGAGGAGCTCGCAGCCCTCGGGGATATTGCGGGTCTTACCGGCGATATCCTCCAGACGGTTGGAGATGACGTGATTGTTCACGAGAGCCACCGTAACGCCGTACTGCTCGATCTCCACCAGCTTGGCGGCGTAGCTGCCGAACTGGGTGGCCAGCACGCGGTCGTAGGCGCTGGGGCTGCCGCCGCGCTGCATGTGGCCCGGAATGCAGACCCGGGTCTCCATGCCGGTCTTTTTCTGGACGGCGGCGGCAATGCGGTTGGTGGCGGTGGTGTAACCGGCCTCGGCGCGCTTGGCGGCCCACTCCTTGCGCTTCAGTTTGGCCTCGTCCACGTTCATGGCACCCTCGGCCACAGCGATGATGGAGAAGTTGGAGCCGCGCTTTGCCCGGCGCTCCACGGCCTCGCAGACGCGGTCGATGTCGTAGGGCTGCTCGGGCAGCAGGATGATATCCGCGCCGCCTGCAATGCCGGAGTAGAGGGTCAGCCAACCGGCCTTGTTGCCCATGATCTCGATGCACATCACGCGGCTGTGGCTGCCGGCGGTGGTGTGGATGCGGTCGATGACCTCGGTGGCAATGTCCACAGCGGTGTGGAAGCCAAAAGTCACATCGGTGCCGTAGATATCATTGTCGATGGTCTTGGGCAGGCCGATGATGTTCAGGCCTTCCTGCGAGAGCAGGTTGGCGGTTTTATGGGTGCCGTTGCCGCCCAGGCAGAGCAGGCAGTCCAGCTTTGCGTCCTTGTAGGTCTTTTTCATGGCCGCGACCTTATCGATCTTGTCGTCCTCGACCACGCGCATCAGCTTGAAGGGGGTGCGCTTGGTGCCCAGAATGGTGCCGCCCAGTGTCAGGATGCCGCGGAAGTCATCCTCGCACATCTCCTTGTACTCGCCGTTGATCAGGCCGTGGTAGCCGTTCAGGATGCCCACGATCTCCACATTATCACCCATCCGGGCATACAGTGCCTTTGCCACGCCGCGAATGGTTGCGTTCAGGCCCGGGCAGTCGCCGCCGGAGGTCAGGATGCCAACACGTTTTTTCATCTCACAAATCCCTCGTTTCCTCTTGATCTTTCCCGCCGCAGAGCAGGGGATATCTGGTACTATAAGAGTATTCCCAAAGGGGAAATGTGTCAAGAAAAAATTTTGTAAAAAGAAAAAAGAGACACACCGAAGTATGTCTCTTTTTCGATCGGAGCAGCGGGATTTGAACCCACGGCCTCTTCGTCCCGAACGAAGCGCGCTACCAACTGCGCTATGCCCCGAAAATACCGCAGCCGGAAGGCGACTGCGGTTTTCTGGTTGGGGATGAGAGAATCGAACTCCCACAAGTAGAGTCAGAGTCTACCGCACTACCACTATGCAAATCCCCAATATTTTGTTTTGTCAGGAGCGTTGCTCGCTGCTGACAAGGGATATTATACTATCAAACCACCTTCTTGTCAACACTTTTTCAGAACTTTTTGGCCGAAGTTTTTCCGGTAAATTCTCTGCGCGATTTCACGTGATTTTTACGTTCCAACTCTTGACACCGCCCCGCTTTGGGAATACTCTTATAGTACAAACTTCTCCTGCACGAGTGGGAAATCCAGAGAAAACGAGGGATATTACGAGATGAAAAAACGTGTTGGCATCCTGACCTCCGGCGGCGACTGCCCCGGCCTGAACGCCACCATCCGCGGCGTGGCAAAAGCTCTGTATGCCCGGATGGGCGACAGCGTCGAGATCGTGGGCATCCTGAACGGTTACCATGGCCTCATCACCGGCGACTACAAGGAGATGACGGAAGACGACTTCCGGGGCATCCTGACGCTGGGCGGCACCATTCTGGGCACCAAGCGCACCCCTTTCAAGCTGATGCGCGTTGTGGAAGAAGACAAGATCGACAAAGTCGCAGCCATGAAGAAGACCTATAAGGACGCAAAGCTCGACTGTCTGCTCTGCCTGGGCGGCAACGGCACCCACAAGACCGCCAACCTCCTCTCTCAGGAGGGCCTGAACATCATCGGCCTGCCCAAGACCATCGACAACGACATCTACGGCACCGACGTCACCTTCGGCTTCCACACCGCTGTGGACATCGCCACCGACGTCATCGACCGCATCCACACCACCGCAGGCAGCCACAGCCGCGTGATGTGCATCGAGATCATGGGCAACAAGGCCGGCTGGCTGACCCTCTATTCCGGCATCGCCGGCGGCGCGGACATCATCCTGCTGCCCGAAATGCCCTACGACATCGACCGCGTCTGCGGTGCGGTGGAGCGCCGCGCCAAGAAGGGTTCCAACTTCTCCATCATCGCCGTGGCAGAGGGCGCCCTGAACGAAGAAGAGGCCAAACTGAAGCGGAAGGAATGGACCGCCAAGCGCGCCGAGGCGGGCTACACCACCGCCACCAGCCGCATCGCCGCCGCCGTCCAGAAAAAGACCGGCATGGAGACCCGCGTCTGCATCCCCGGCCACATGCAGCGCGGCGGCAGCCCCAGCGCCTATGACCGTGTGCTGGCCACCCAGTTCGGCAGCTACGCCGCCAAGCTGGTGGAGATCGAGCGCTACGGCGTGACCGTCGCTCTGGTCAACGGCCACGTCACCGCCAACCGTCTGGAGGACATCGCCGGCAAGACCCGCAATGTTCCCGAAGGCTGTGAGCTGCTCACCGTCGCCCGCCGGATGGGTGTGAGCCTGGGCTGAGGTTTTCCTGAACCAACCAAAAAAGGAGCACTCCCCTGCATCATGCAGAGGGGTGCTCCTTTTGGTTTTGCGATTCCGAGGTCTTACAAGCGCTTACTTATTCTTGTACATTTCCTCGTAGTACTTCTGGTAGTTGCCGCTGGTGATGTGCTCCATCCACTCCTCGTGGTCGAGGTACCAGTCGATGGTCAGGACGATGCCCTTCTCGAACGGGGTCTCCGGATACCAGCCCAGATCGTTCTTGATCTTGGTGGGGTCGATGCCGTAGCGGCGGTCGTGGCCCAGACGGTCGGCAACGTGCTTGATCAGATCCTCGCTGATGCCGTCGTCCTTCAGGCGGTCGTGCAGCTGCTCGATGATGGTCTTGACGATGAAGATGTTGGGGCGCTCGTTGTGGCCGCCCACATTGTAGACCTCGCCGATCTTGCCGCCGTTGCAGACCATATCGATGGCCTTGCAGTGATCCTCAACGTACAGCCAGTCACGGATCTGCATACCGTCACCGTAGACAGGCAGCTGCTTGTGGTGCTTGACGTTGTTGATCATCAGGGGGATCAGCTTCTCCGGGAACTGATAGGGGCCGTAGTTGTTGGAGCAGCGGGTGATGTTGATGGGCATCCCGTAGGTATCGTGGAATGCCATGACGAACATATCGGCACTGGCCTTGGAGGAAGAGTAGGGGCTGTGGGGGCACAGCGGGGTGGTCTCCATGAAGAAGCCATCGGCACCCAGAGCGCCATAGACCTCGTCGGTCGAGACCTGCAGGTACTTCTTGCCCTCTTTCCAGGTCTTGGCCTCGGCGTCATACCAGGCCTCCTTGGCGCGCTGCAGCAGGTTCACCGTGCCCATGACGTTGCTCTGGACAAAAATCTCCGGGTTCTTGATGGAACGGTCCACGTGGCTCTCTGCGGCAAAGTTGATGACGTAATCGAAATCGTACTTTGCGAACAGGCCCTCGACCAGCTCCTTGTCGCAGATATCGCCCTGCACGAAGACGTGGCGGGGGTCGCCCTCGACGTCCTTCAGGTTTTCCAGATTGCCCGCATAGGTCAGCTTATCCAGGTTGACCAGCAGGATCTCTGGGTACTTCTTGAGCATATAATGCACAAAGTTCGAGCCAATAAAGCCGGCGCAGCCGGTGATCAGATATTTTTTCATAGTTTGATTCTTTCCTCAAAACAATTTGTTTTTTCGTTTTTTTGATACAGCCTCTCCGTCACCTGCGGTGACAGCTCTCCCTTCGGGAGAGCTGGACGCGAAGCGGCCTGAGAGGGTTTACTTCATGCCGTTGTCGCCGTCCCAATGCTCGAAGAAGCAGGCAAGGGCAGCCTTCCAGTCGCGTACCTCGTTGCCGACGGTGCAACGCAGCATCCGGTTGTCCAGAGCGCTCCACTTGGGGCGGTCGGCACTTTCGGGGTGCTTGGCCTTGTACTCCTCGCTGGTGCAGGGGGCCACGGTTGCGTCCACGCCGGACAGGCGGATGATCTCGGAGGCGAAATCATACCAGGAGCAAATGCCCTCACCGGTGCAGTGATACAGGCCGTACTCATGGGTCACGCAGAGCTGCAGCAGCTCATGGGCCAGGTCAACCGCGTTGGTGGGGTTGCCGCACTGGTCGTTGACCACTTCCAGCTTGCCGAATTTCCGGCCGGCGTTGACGATGGTCTTGACGAAGTTCTTGCCGTAGTAGCTGTACAGCCATGCCGTGCGGACGATGAAGTGGCGGTGGCAGAACTGCTCCACATACTTTTCGCCCATGAGCTTGGTGGAGCCATAGGCGCTGATGGGGCCAGGGATGGTGGCCTCGTCCTGTGCAATGCCGCCGTTCTCACGGCCGGAGAACACATAGTCCGTGGAGACATGCACCAGGCGGGCACCGGTCTTTTCGGCGGCCTGTGCCAGATTGCGGGGGCCCAGAGCGTTTGCCTTGAAGGCTGCGTCGTGGTTCACCTCGCAGCCGTCCACGTTGGTGTAGGCGGCGCAGTTGATGATGACATCCGGGCGCTGGCGGCGGATGAAGTCATCCACCATCTTATAGTTGGAGATGTCCAGCTCCGGCAGGTCCACCGGGATCACGGTGGCATTCATCAGCTTTTCGGGAATGGGGCCGATCTCGCTGCGGCCCTCGCGGAGCTGCTTGATGATCTCGGTGCCAAGCTGGCCCTTGCAGCCGGTGACGATGATTTTCATGGGTGATTCCCCTCCTGCATCAATATCTCAGTTTTCCATCGGCCACGTTCTTGAGGTGCTGGCCGTAGGGGCTCTTACCATAACGGGAAGCGCTCTCCAGCAGGGTCTCGCGGTCGATCCAGCCATACTTGAAGGCGATCTCTTCGGGGGCGCTGATCTTGATGCCCTGACGCTTCTCGACCATGCGGACGAAGTCGGCGGCATCCACCAGGCTCTCCATCGTGCCGGTATCCAGCCATGCAAAGCCGCGGCCCAGCAGCTGGACATCCAGCTCGTCCTTCTTCAGGTACATATCGTTCAGGGTCGTGATCTCCAGCTCACCGCGGGCAGAGGGCTTGACCTGCTTTGCCATCTGGACCACTTCCTTGTTGTAGAAGTACAGGCCGGTGATGGCGTAATTGCTCTTCGGGTGCTCGGGCTTTTCTTCCACGCTCAGCACCTTGCCGTTCTGGTCAAATTCCACGATGCCGAAACGCTCGGGGTCCTGCACATAGTAGCCGAACACAGTGCAGCGGCCCTTGGTCTCTGCATTGGCGGCGGCAGTCTTGAGGATCTTGGAGAAGCCGTTGCCGTAGAAGATGTTGTCGCCCAGGATCATGGCGCAGCAGTCGTCGCCGATGAACTCTTCGCCCAGAATAAAGGCCTGTGCCAGACCATCGGGAGAGGGCTGGACCTTATATTGCAGATGGATGCCATACTGGCTGCCATCGCCCAGCAGCGCCTCAAAGCGCGGCGTATCAGTGGGGGTGGAGATGATCAGGATATCCTGGATGCCCGCCAGCATGAGGGTGGACAGAGGATAGTAGATCATGGGCTTATCGTAGACAGGCAGCAGCTGCTTGCTGGTGACCATCGTCAACGGATAAAGCCGGGTGCCGGCACCGCCGGCCAGAATAATGCCTTTCATAATTTGTGCACTCCTTTATTTGTATTGAAAAAGTTGTGCAGCTATACGGGATGAAACGCTCACCTCGTAATATTCAAAGCGGAGCTGCGTCCGCTGTCAACAAAGTTACAGGGTAAAAGTTCCGGCCGCGCGGGGCGGCATCAGATAGTTTTACACCTTATTCTACTCTCAAATCGAAAAAAAAGCAAGAAAAAACGGCCTGTTCCAGAATTTTTTTCCGGAACAGGCCGTCAAACAGAACCGTTCAGCCGCCCACGGCGGCAGCACATCGCGATGGTGGAGCGTTTCTTACCACTTGAAGCCCCACTTATGGAAATACTTCAGCAGGTTTCCCGTCTGCCAGAGGGCGGGCTTGAGATCCCGGTGGGCAGCGCGGTGCCAGGCGTGGATGGCGGTATACTGGGGCACCAGATACACCTTGCCCCGGGTGCGCATCTTCTGGGTGAGGTCCGCGTCCTCCACATACATGAAGTAGCTCTCGTCAAAGCCGCCCACCGCCTTGAAGGTGCTGGTGCGCACACCGGAAAAGCTGCCGGTGCAGAACTCGATCTCGATGGGTCTGGTCAGGTCCTCATCCAGCATCAGGTAGTGGTCGTTCTGCCCTTTCCAGAAGCTGAGCCGGGGCAGCTGGCGGTAGAGCATGGGCCGCAGGGCGCACCGACGCAGGGGCAGCTGCTGGGGCTTGCCGTCCGGGAACACCAGCGAGGGCCGGGCCATCACGGCATCCGGATGGGCGGCCATCCAGTCGGCCAGATCACTCAGGGTATCAGCGGTCAGCTGGATATCCGGATTGAGGATAAAGTGGAAATCACTGTCCAGCTCGGGCAGGATCATATTATGGCCGGTGCCAAAGCCGCCGTTCTCGGTGCGGCAGTGCACCACCACCTGCTGGCCCGGGCCTGCTGCCAGCAGGCCGTCCGCCACGGCCTGCTCCAGCTTTTTGCCGCTGCCGTCCGGGCTGGCATTGTCCACCAGATACAGGGTCACCGGGTAGCGGCGTGTGCAGTGCAGCACCGTCTGCGCCGCCTTCAGCGCCTCGTCATAGCCGTTATATACAACAATACAAGCAGAGAGTTTCATCAATTCACTCCAAAGGCAGGATCTTCAGCGTGAAGTCCTCACGCTGGATATCAAAGTTGGGGTTGGTGCAGGGATCGCCCGCGGCCAGCAGGTCTCCCCAGCGGGCCTGGAAGCGGAGCACCTCGCCCTGGAAGCGCTTCTGCTTTTCGGGGTTGTCCTCCATGCCGCGGCTCTTGCTCTCGTAGTGGTAGAGCTGGGCAAAGGGGGTAAACACGTTGGTGTAGCCCGCCTCCCGCACACGGACACAGAAATCCACATCGTTGAAGGCCACGGCATAGCTCTCGTCCAGGCCGTTCATCTCATCATAGATCTCCCTGCGGATGAGCAGGCAGGCGGCGGTATCGCCGTAAACATCCTGCACATAGTTCAGCCGCCCCATGTAGCCATCGGATGCTGCCGGGAAATACTTGTGCAGGTGGCCCGCCACGCCGCCGATGCCAAAGCCGACACCGGCATGCTGGATGGTGTCGTCCGGATAGAGCAGTTTGGCACCTACGCAGCCCACCCGCTTTTGCTGGGCGTACATGACCATCTCTTCCAGCCAGTTGGGGGTGATGACCTCGGTGTCGTTGTTCAGCAGCAGCAGATACTCGCCGGTGGCGAACTTCTCGCCGAAGTTGTTCAGGGCGCTGTAGTTGAAGCCCTTGCCCTGCCAGGTGACGACGTGCAGGTTGGCATGCTCCTGCTCCATCCGCTTGTAAGCACGGAACGTCTCCGGCTGCCTGCTGTTGTTCTCGATGATGATGAGTTCAAAATCCGGGTAGGTGGTGCGGTCGTAGATGGATTCCACACACAGTTCCAGATCCTTGATGTGGTCACAGGTGGGGATCAGGATGCTGACCCGGCCCGGATGCGCGATGGTGTAATCGGTCTTGTAATAGCCGGGGGTGCCGGGGATGAGGGTCACATCATCCACCGCCACGCCGCAGCGCTCGTAATGCGCCTTGAGCGCCGCAATACCCGCTTCAATGCAGTAGGTCTTGGCGGAGATGTCCGCCGCCGTGCTGCCGGGACTGGAGCGCCAGTAGTACAGCGCATGGGGGATGTGGACGATCTTCTCGGCCTGTTCGGTCAGGCGGAGGAAGAGGTCGTAATCCTGACTGCCGTTGTATTCCATCCGCTCACCGCCGCCGCTGCGCTCCATCAGGGCGCGGCTGAAGACGGACAGATGACAGATATAGTTGTTGGAGCGGAGGTTGTCCAGCATGAAGTCCGGCTTGAAGTGGTAAAGCACCACATTCTCCACCTCGCCCTCAAAGGTGGCCTCGTCGGTATAGACGAAGTCCGCCTTCTGCTCGGCGATGGCTTTGGCCGCATACCACAGCGCACAGGGGTGCAGGATGTCATCATGGTCCAGCAGGGCGATGTACGCGCCGGTGGCCATCGCAAAGCCGTGGTTGGTGTTGCCGGGGATCAGCTCGTTCTTTTCCAGCTTCTGGTAGCGGATGCGCGGGTCGGACGCAGCGCGGGCCTGGACCTTCTGACCCACGGCGGGGTCCTGTCCGGCGTCCACGCAGCACAGCTCCCAGTTGCGGTAGGTCTGGTTCACGACGGAATCCAGCAGCTCTTCCAGAAAGTTCAGCGGGGTGTTGTACAGCGGCACCACGATGCTGATCTTCTGCCCGGCGGGCTGGTCGTTTGCCTGCCGGACCAGCAGCTCCACCGGGGCGAAGCGGTCGGCCCGCATCGTCATGCCGGGGAAGAGCGCCGCATACACACGGCGGGCACGGGCCTTTTCCAGCATACCGGAAACGCCCTCGGTACGCAGCTCGTGCAGGAAGACAAAGAGCGGGAAGGTGTGCCAGAGCTGGCGGCTCTTGCTGACCGCATAGCGGGCGGGCCAGGTCATCTTCCAGAAGGTGGAGCCTGTGACCTCGTTCAGAGTCTGCTCCAGCTGCTTTTCGTGGCTGCGGCTCAGGGAGAGGTCGCTGCGCAGCCGCTCGATGAGGGCTGCTTCCTCGCCGCAGGTGCGCTCTGCACGGACCATCCGGTCCCGCAGGATGTCGAGTTCTTCCTCGTAGCCGCGGACCATCCCCATGGCGCTGGGCTGGACAGTGCAGAACAGCGCAGCCTGCTGGGCACGGCCCCGGCTGCGCCACTGCAGATCACGGTAGTAGCCGCGCTCGGCCAGCTTTTCCGCCCATGCGGACAGGGCGGTGGCATCGGTGCACACCAGCAGGACCTGTTCGGCCAGCTGGGCGGGCAGCTCGACCCAGGCCGGGTCTTCCACCACCAGCAGCTCCGGCTGGGCCGTGGCGGCCGCCGTCCAGGGGTTGGTCCGGATGCCCGCACGGCGCAGCGCCTTTTCCAGCAGCGCACCGGACTCCTCATCGGCCGCAAGCACCGCAGCCGCCTCTGGTGCCAGCTCCTCCGCGATGCGCTGTGCCAGCAGGCGGCAGCGCTCTGCAGCCTCTCTCGTTTCCTTTTCTTTCTCCAACTGCATTTCTGATTTCTCCACTTCTCCGCAGGACGCAGATCCCGCGCTTCGCTTTCCTACAAACTAATATAGTATACCAGATTCCGCCCCGTTTGAGAAGCGCTTTTGCCCATTTTCCTGCGGATACCAGTTCTTTAGCCGAACAGACCGCTCAGCCAGCCGAACAGGCCGGAAGTGCCGCGGCCTGCCTTGCCGATGGAGGTGCCGGGATAGTAGTGCTTGAGGATCTTTTTATAATTCATTCCACGCTCGTTGGCATAGCCCACCGCGCCGCACTGGCTCATACCCACACCGTGGCCATAGCCGTAGTAATACATCACCGGAGTGCCGTTGGCATCGGTACCGAAATCGAAGCAGTAGCGGGAGCTGACGAACTGACCGAGATACCGGTAGCTGCTGCCATCGACCGTCAGGGTGTTGTACTGCACATAGCCGCCCAGATCCTTGTGGGTGGTGTCAGCGCTCTGGTAAGCCTGCCCCGTCTTGCTGTTGGTGTATTCGGTGTAGCGGTAATCCCGGCCGATGATGCGGCGCATCAGGTTATGATACTGCTCCTCGTAGGGGCTTTCCACGCTCTGCAAATACGGTACATCGCTGCCCCAGGCATCCTGACCGGAACAGGTGCCGTAGGTGCCGGTCTGGGTGTTGTAGCCTGCGCTGGCCGACCACACCGCGTCAATGACCGAACCGTTGTAGGTCACGACCTCGTCTTTGACCGGCTCGATGGCCTTGCGCAGAGCCTCCCGCGTGGAGGACGGGATCTCATCCACTGGGGTGTAGATCAGGGCGTTGGCCGAAGAGCCGTACTGTTTATGGTACAGCAGATAGGAGTGGATGGCCACAGCCTGCGCCTTCCAGGCCTGCTGCGCCGCCGACGCGCTGACGAAGCTGCCAATGGAGCCAAGCTCGGTGTAGGTGATGCCCACCAGGCAGTCCACCAGATCGAGCGTCACGTTCCGGCGCAGGCCCTTGCCCTTGATGTTCAGGTAAGGCAACGTGATCTTATTCCGCGAGCCGAACAGCCAGCTCAGGCAGTTTTCTTCTTCCGCCGGGATCAGAGTCGTGTCCGCGCCGCCCATGGTGGTGGGGTGGGCCGTCTCGCCCTCGGCAAATGCGGCGGGGGCCGCCGTGCACAGCAGCACCACTGCCAGTACCAGCGCCGCAATGCGGCGTGCAACCATCGAAATACGCTTCAAAGTCGGTTTCCTCCCAGTATGCACCTCATCCGTGCAATTTTTCTTCCAGTTTAACACACCCGGCGGGCCTGAGCAAGGACTGTACTTTGGTTTTCACATTTGCCTTCTTCCCGCCCGGCCCTGAAAAAGTTTCCACAAAACAGAAAATCCAGTACCCGGTTCGGATACTGGATCTCTTGGTGGGCAAGGGTGGATATCGCGAGCCGCGCTGCTAAAAACAGCCCACCGGGCTGTTTTTGCGCTGTCTTCTGCGACAGCGCCGCAGCTGTTCGAATCCGCCCGCTCAGCCCTGAAAAAGTTTCCACAAAACAGAAGATCCAGCACCCGGTTCGGATGCTGGACCTCTTGGTGGAGCGAAGCAACCCAAATCCGAACCATTGCCCTCTGAGGCATCTTTGGCGGCAATTTCATCGAAAGTGATGGTTTTTGTGCCGTCTTTGTAGTTGAATGTAATCAAAGCTTTTTCATCATAGAGATAAACGGCGTTCACGAACGTGTTGATAAGCGTTTCCCGGTGGCTTTTCACGTTCGGGTCGAGCTTGCGGAACCGGG
>OHRE01000715.1_pt1 | contig 15434 bp, 13 predicted proteins | sample 1578411 | NCBI WGS metagenome assembly OHRE01 (sample SAMEA3879566, study PRJEB24766) | human gut metagenome | biome: human-associated habitat; feature: feces | place: USA | collected 1985/1987 | reverse complement strand
TTACCGCCTGTGATGAGGATGGCCAGGATCTGAATTTCAATATTCAGCCCGGCAACGAGCTCTACGCCCCCGCGGCCAACGCATCGGTCAACCTGGATCAGGGTTTGAATACCAGTTTCGAATGGGCCCCCTCCGTTGCCGAAGACGGCGGATACATCACTTACGAAGTGTTGTTCGACAAAGCGGACGGCGATTTCTCGGCACCGCTTGCCATCAAGACCAGCCAGATGACCGGCTCCAAAGCTTCGCTGAGCATCTCGGCCAAAGAGTTGAACGAAGTGGCCGCCCTGGCGGGCATCGAGAATGCCAAGACCGGGCAGATCAAATGGACGGTACGTGCAGGCAAAGGTCTCTTCTCCCAAACCTACACGCAGGCCAATGTGCTCACCGTTTCACGTATCAATCTGGTCGATCCGCTGCCGACGGCCGTCACGCTGAAGGGTGAAGCCGTGGAGGATGCCGCAGGCATCAAGCTGATCCCGGCGTACCTCGACGGCAAAGCAGTCGGTTCCGGTGTATACGAATGCTTCACGAAAATCTCGGAGGGCGAATTCACCGTAGTCGACGAACTGGATCGCTACTACTCGCTCAAGAGCAACGGCCGCATCAAGCATATCGTCGACGGCTCTTCGACTGCCAACACGCTGAAGGCCGGCATCTACTGGATCAAGATCGACTTCAGTGCGATGACCTACACCGCAGTTCAGGTCAGCATGATCGAATACTATGCCGCATCGTGGGCAGACAACTCGATGTCGACCGTCTACAAGACCCTCACCTACAAAGGGAAGGGCGTATGGGAGTTGCTCGACTACGATAACGAAATATCCGTCAACTCTTCCAACGATACGCGCCACCGCTTCAACATGACGACTGCCGACGGCAATAAATGGTTCCTCGGAACGACGTCCTCGCTGGGTTCTTCCTCGCCCTCACCGGTTTCGGTGTTTTCTGCAGGTTCCCAGCTGCTCCCGGTTGTTTCTTCATCAGCACTGAGTCCCTCGGTTTCGCCATTTTCTTCGTCCCAGTCCTCTGGTTCCTCGTCATCGGATACTTCCTCGTCCTCATCGCTTTCAGCGATTTCTGCGGCTTCCCAGCCGTTTTCAGCCTGTTCCTCGTGCTCGGCTGCTCTGGCGGCTTCGAATTCTTCTTCCGCTTCTTCCAGCGCCTGTTCGATCAGCCCAATCACGAATTCTTTTTGGGTGAGGCGGCGATGATAGGCTTTCTCATAGTTTTCAAGGTATTCCTTTACCCTCTGGAACAATTCCTCGCTCACCTGAAATGCTAATGTTCTTCCTTTTTCCATAATTCTGTTAGCCCCTTTCTCATAATGCTCCCGGATGATCATTTCGATGAATTTGCTCATCGTACTTTCCGTTTCCCTGATTTCCTCGCTGATTTGGTTATGCAGATCCAGCGGGATTTTGCAGGTTACGCCCTTTGTTTCCACGCCTATCGCTCCTTTTTTCGTTCTTTCCCTTTCGGGCAACACAAGCATACTGCAACCCGCCGGATAAAGCTATTACCAAGACCAACAACCTTTCAGTCAAAGCAGGCTCGACAAACGTCACAACCAATAAAGGCTATGTGGGGGTTATTCTTCTCTCAACAGGGAACCAAGGAAGCCCATCATCTCCTTCGGAATGGCTTCTTCCTGCTGTGGTATGGGCTGGGAAGGCACAGCTTTGAGTTCTTCCCGCAGTACCCGGCGCAGAATTGTTTCCAGTTCTTCTCGCTGGGCATTTTCCAGAATCACCTGTACCAGAAAGGCGTTTTTCTGGCCTTCCGGCACAGTCTGCAGAATTTCCCATGCTCTGCGATGTTCTTCATTCTGGAGGTTGGGGCGGAACATAAATAGGGGCCTGCTCATGCCTTGCCCACACCGCCCGAAAACTGCCCCAAAATCCTCTCGAACCCTTCAGCGTTTACCTTGTCGTCTATCAGGGCAAAAACCCGACACAGGCTGTCCTGTTCGCTCACGTTGCCCTTGACTACCGATGCGCCGCCGCCCAGCATCACCACCGGGATGGCTTTCAGGTCAAACCCTGATTCCATAGCTGCCGAAAGAAGGCTCTCTTTGTAAAGCCGCCCTTGTTTCTGGATAATGTTTCGGGCGTCCTCATCCATACTGCAGGGCTTTCCTGTCAGAACACGCTCCACCTGAGCGTCGGTCACAGACAGCCCGGTATCCCGGCGGACCTGTTCTTTCGTTTCATCAATGCAGCGGATCATACCGAGTTCCAGACTTCGGCAGGTAGCCGCATTGGGAACACCATTATCCAGCCGCATCAGATCAACAGTCCAGCCGCCGATGTCCATGAGAAGAACAGAAGGCTCATTCTGGATGAGTTCCGAATGCAGAGCAATGGCGGAATAGCCTTGTGGGAACAGTTTCACATCCTCGATGGTGATTTTGTAGGCAATTCCTTCAAACTTGAAGCACACCGGCTGGGAAGAACGCAGAAGGTATTCTCGGAAGGGCTTTTTCTCCCGGCCAAATCCGGCCAAAGGCAGCCCGGCGGCAATGCGCACCGAACACTCCGTTTTTCCACCTCGCTGTTTGATTTCCTTGGCGATGGCTGCAAGAGTAAGCAGGTAGTAATTGTCGTTTTCCATTTTGTTACGCAGGATCGGCTGTCTGCCGGTTCCGCAGACATAAAACTTCCCGCCGAATTCCAGTGTGTTTTGCAAGGTGTAGGGTTCATGGGAATACTCTGCAATACCGGCTGGGAAAGAAAAATGCCGGGTTTTGATTGCGTAATAGCCATGGTCGATGCCAATGTTCATGGTTTTACTCATCCTTTCTTGTTGGTTGTTGAAAACTTGAGGTTCTTGCTGAGTTAGAGCTTAGAGTTATCTTGTTCTTTCCCAGCTGGTAAAGTATTAGGGGGGAGAGTGTGAGAGGGGGGAAAAGCGGAAAACCGCCCCGGCCATTCAGCCGGAGCGGTTCTAAAAAAGGGCGCACTACCCCCTTGTATCTTGAGGGCTTAAAAGTGACCCGTTTGGGGGATTCGTCAATCTATCTATGAAACTGCCGGAAACTTTTACAGTTCCGACAACGGGAAAAAAGAGTGGTAAACGCAAAAAAGCGGAGTTCCCAGCCTGAAAAATCAGGTGAAAACTCCGCTTAGCTTTGCAGATATCTCTAAAAACGGGGATGACAGTAATGGGACACCAATCCTTTTTTGAAACGGAAAAAAGCCCGCAAACCCGCATGAATACTAAGAAAAATGTGCCTGACAGTAAAATCAGGCACATAATCTGGTGGGAGAAGGTGGATTCGAACCACCGAAGTCACTGACAACAGATTTACAGTCTGCCCCCTTTGGCCACTCGGGAATTCTCCCCTATTTAATTGAACTGCTGGTGAAAAAATGGAGCTGGTGGACGGATTCGAACCCCCGACCTGCTGATTACAAATCAGCTGCTCTACCAGCTGAGCTACACCAGCGAGTATCTTTAACGCTAGAATACTATATCATTTTCGAGAAAATTTGTCAAGGGAAAAGTGGAAAATATTTTATAATTCCACTTTTCCCTATATCAGCTATTTTTCCCGCTTTTCCTCAGCACGATTATCCAGCTTTCTTCGGAACCAGCCAGGGCCATCACCGTAGATTCTTATGGCGTGACGATGATTTTGGATGGTAACCTCCTTTACCGAACCGCCGTATTCACCATCCAATGTCCATGGAATTTCCTGATCGGAGGCGATCGTTAATTGAGAAGCCTTTAAAATTTGAAAATAGGGAGAGTTTAGATTTTGATGGAGCAAATCGTGGATAATCTGCTGGGTTTCCCAAGCGTTTTTCGGCATTTGAATCAAAGCGACCTCAAATTTTCCATCATCCAGTTTTACATCAAACAAGGCCTGTTTGCGGAAATGAAAGCCTCCCACCGAGGTAGAGTTGGTAACCATACCGAAAATGTAATCTCCTTCCAGCCTTTTTCCGTCACAATCAATCTTCAGATGATAGGAATGAATAGACCCAAGGCTTTTCACTCCTTCCAGTATATAGGCTAAATGGCCGAAGACCTTTTTTAATCTTCTTGGGGTTTGATAGCTCACTTCTGTAAACGCGCCAAAAGAGGCGATATAAATAAAATAATCCTCTGCGAAAGAACCTACATCTACCGGAATAGGCTCTTCTGTTAAAATCAGCTTGGCTGCCCGCTCCGCTTTTTTCGGTAACCCGAGGGTACGGGCAAAATCATTAGTAGTGCCGGATGGAAGGTACCCAATCACAGGGCGTTTTTGACAGCACATCAGTCCCGTGACAACCTCACTGAGCGTGCCGTCTCCTCCGCTGACCAGAAGCAGATCGCACTCCTTGGTCATTGCGGCCGCCGCGTGAACGGCATCCTTTGGGCATTGTGTGGGATGAACATTCACATTCCACCCCTCTTTCACAAACAGATCGATAATATTCAGCAGGTGGCTCCGGAGAGAATTTTTTCCCGCGTGAGCGTTCAGTACCAAAAGTGCTTGCTTCGCCATTTTGTTGTCACACCCCTTTTCCTGCTACTATTTATTTTATTATAACCCTCATTAGCCCCTTCGTAAACCTCCTCGCTCTTTTTGCTCGTTTTTGCTCATTTGTGCCTAAATTAGCAGTATCTAAAATTTTTAACACAACCTTTCGCGCAACGATAGACACAAATAAACAAAAATGCTATCATTATAAATAAAGCAATCAGGTCGTCTGCCTAAAAAACGGGCCGGCGGCGGACGGATTCCATTTTATAAGTTTTTTCCTTTGATCGGAGGTCTTACTATGAGCAATGTATCAAAAGCATATGAAATCGCGAAGGAGGTCTATGCCGGAATCGGCGTAGATACCGACCAAGCCTTGGAAAAGCTGAAAAGCATCAAGATTTCCTTAAACTGCTGGCAAGGCGATGATCTGAACGGTTTTTTGTTTCAGGAACAATCGCAAAACGGCGGTATTCAGGCAACCGGTAATTATCCGGGAAAAGCCAGGAACTGCGCCGAATTGCGGCAGGATGTGGAAAAGGCCCTGTCAATGATTCCCGGCAATCATAAGCTGAGCCTTCACGCTACCTATACCGATACCGAGGAAAAGGTGGACCTGGACACCCTGGAGCCCCGCCACTTTGACTCGTGGATTCAATGGGCGAAAGAAAAAGGGGTCGGCCTGGATTTTAACGCCACCTGCTTCTCCCATCCCATGGCGGACACCGGCTTCACCATTTCCAGCGCCGATCCCGCCATCCGTGCGTTCTGGATCGAGCACTGCAAGATCAGCCGGAAAATAGCCGAGCATATGGGCAAAGAACTAAATGAACGCTGCGTCACCAATTTCTGGTTTCCAGATGGCTATAAAGACATTCCCGTAGACCGGGTGGGCCCCCGTATGCGCATGAAAACCGCCCTGGACGAGGTATTCAGCCTGCCCATCGACTCCCGCTACAACCTGGATGCGGTAGAGAGCAAGCTGTTCGGGATCGGCAAGGAGAGCTATACCGTAGGCTCCAATGAGTTTTGTCTGGGCTACGCCGCTCAAAACCATGTGGCTTTGACGCTGGACGCCGGACACTTCCATCCTACTGAAGTAATCTCCGATAAAATCCCCACCGTTCTGCTGTTCGTAGACGAGCTGCTCCTTCACGTCAGCCGCCCGGTTCGTTGGGACAGCGACCACGTGGTCATCATGGACGATGAGCTTGCCGCCATCGCCCAGTCCCTAATCCGGAACGATCTGCTGGCAAGAACCAACATCGGCCTGGACTTCTTTGACGCCAGCATCAACCGTACTGCCGCCTGGGTAATCGGTACCAGAAACACTATTAAAGCCCTGCTGCGCGCCCTTCTGGAGCCCACAGAAGCCTTGATGAAGCTGGAACTGGCGGGAGACTGCACCAGCCGCCTGGCAATGCTGGAAGAACTGAAATCCTATCCTTTTGCCGCAGTATGGGATTATTACTGCGAGGCGATGGGCGTGCCAGTAAGAGAAGCCTGGCTTAGCGAGATTAAGGACTATGAGCGGGAGGTTCAGTTTAAAAGAGGCTGATTCCTTTTCATCTTATTTTCCCTTAATCTTCTTCAAGCCTGCTGTTAGACTTGTGTAAATTTCCCGAAGACAGCGGCGCAGCGCTTAATTGGCCGCTTTTGCGGATTGCTACACACTGTTTTCATAATTTAGCATTTTACATATCCGTAATTTTCAGCTGCGGCTGCCCCCTCGGCGCTATATGGCTGATCGAAAAAATTTGATAAAGAGCGGAAATCAAAGGGTTCGCCCCTGGTTTCCGCTCTTTTCCGTTTTCCTTCGCCTTCCCGCCGATGCCCAGGCTATTTTTTACCGGTATTTTTAAGGCCGGCAGTTATGCTTTATGCTGATTTCGGAGAGCGCTTCCTTGGTATTCTTCTTTAACGGCTTATGCTTTATGAGATATTTTATAACACATCAAAAAAGGCTGGATATCCCGCAAACATGGCGATAACCAGCACAAAGGGATAACCTGAAAGCGCAGGATGAATTTGGAAGCCGCTGCCGCAGTGCGCTTAAACCTTATCGAAGGAAGATAAAAAACGCTCCAAGGCGGTTTTAGCCTTGGAGCGGCAGGTTCCAGTATTCTTCCTTTTATTTCCAATATGTTTCAATATAGAAATTTTTGTATGGCAAAAATAGGTTCTGCTGTTTTCCAGACTTCGTGGCATAAGCCGAAGGCATCCAGTCAGGCTTCAAGGCCCAGCCCTAAGGGGCCGCCTATCAAGCGCCGGCTAAATCGTAGTGAGCACCAATTCCCCTTTGCCTTCCAAAGTATAGCGTCCCGTGTTGGCAGGAACCAATACGCTTTCTCCTTTTGTTATTCTCATCACGCCATTACTCCAGCTGAGAACAGCCTCTCCCTCCAGCATCAGCAGCGAATGAAAGGACGTGTGATCCGCAGAAAATTCCTCTTTTCCCGACAGGCTGATCTGTGTTACAGTAAAATACTCGCAGCTGGAAAGAAGCGTCCTCACGCCGCCTGGAAACCGCTCCGGCTGTCCCTGCGGCTTAGGCTCCCGGTCCGGCGGCGCCAGGCGGGTCACCATCTGAGCCTTTTCCACATGAAGCTGGCGGGGCTTTCCGTCGGCTCCTACTCTGCCGTAATCATAGATCCGGTAGGTGGTGTTGGAGTTCTGCTGAATCTCCGCAATCAAAATTCCTTTGCCAATGGCGTGCAGAGTTCCCGCGGAAATGAAAAACACATCTCCCTTATGAACCGGTACCTTATTGAGAACCTCCAGCAGGGTGTTGTTCTCAATCCGTTCCTTAAACTCCGCCTTACTGATCTCTTTCTGAAAGCCATAGTACAAATAAGCGCCTGGCTCGCAGTCTACGATATACCACATCTCGGTTTTTCCATATTCGCCTTCCACCCGCAGAGCAAATTCATTATCTGGGTGAACCTGAATAGAAAGGTTATCCTTAGCGTCGATCAGCTTGATCAAAATCGGAAAATCCTGAAATCTTTCGCCATGTGTCCCCAGAACTCCTTTTCCGTGCTTTTCAAGGTACTGGGGTAAGGTCAAGCCTTGATCCTCTCCAGAGGCTACCACACTTGGGCCGTCCTTATGGCAGGAAAGCTCCCAGCTTTCCGCCACCTTTTCCAAGTCTGTCTTTTTCCCGAAATCGGTTTTCAGCCGTGTGCCGCCCCACAAATAATCCTTTAACGGCGCTTTCAGTTTAATTGGTGTCATGTTCCTTCTCCTCTTTTTCCTTTGATCTATTCCCTTCCGCCAGCCTATTGCGGCTGGTCGAAAAATGATACCCGCTTAAGCCACATCTAAATAGTAATTGCTTTTTAGAAATAAATCACCCTTTTTCTATCTGTTTTCGATATTTTATGCTATAATAAACCTGTTAGCTTTCGTTCTGGTTCAACGAAGCGCTGGAAAGGTGGATTTGTTTTGTGGAAAATCTAATCGTTTCAGTCAATGTAGTGCTTCCCTTGTTTCTCATGATGGCCCTGGGATACTTTTTAAAAGCGGTGCGCCTTTACGACGACCATGTGCTGAATAAAATGAACAACCTGGTTTTCAAGGTGTTTCTGCCGATTCTTTTATTTGTCGATCTATACTCCACCGACCTGGAAAGCGTGTTTAACCCTACGTTGGTTCTGTTTGCCGGCGGAAGCGTGCTGGCCGCTTTCTTTCTCAGCATGGCCTACGTTTGTCTCACGGAAAAAAGCAACAAAATCCGCGGCGCATTGATTCAGGGCATTTTCCGCAGCAATTTCATCATTTTCGGTATTCCAATCGCCCGCTCCATTTATGGCGATAACGCTGCCTCCTCCGCCGCCATTCTGATCTCTATTGTCATCCCTCTGTTTAACATTCTTACCGTGACGGAAATGGAAATCTTCCGGGGCGGAAAGGTAAAAATCAGGAGCATACTGAAGGGCATCGCCACTAACCCCTTGATTCTCAGCTGTGCCGCGGGGTTTTTATTCCTGTTTCTACGGATTCCCATTCCGGAAATCGTTTACGGCACACTGACAGATCTCTCCCGTGTGGCAACCCCGCTGGCGCTGATCATCCTGGGCGGCTCCATTAAATTCTCCAAAACCATGGGGTATTTCAAGCAGATCGTCACCGGTCTCTTAGGCAAGCTGGTCGTGGTTCCCGCCATCTTTCTTCCCATTGCGGCGGCCATTGGCTTCCGCGGCCAGGATATGGCGGTTTTGATCTCACTTTACTGCTCGCCGGTGGCGGTGTCGTCCTTTGTAATGGCCCAGCAAATGGATTCTGACGGCGACCTTGCGGGGCAGTTTGTCGTCCTAGGCGCCGCGCTCTCCGTAGTCACTATTTTTCTATGGGTATTTCTCTTTAAAAATCTCGGCTTGCTGTAGCGCTTCTCGTTTCACCGCTTCGCCGCCGGCCTTTCCCGGCCGGCGCTTTTTTTATGCCTTTCTTTGGCCGGCCTTCTTGAAAAGCCGCCGTATCCTTCAGCGCGCCAAATCCTTTCAGATTAAAATCTCGGGCCTTCCGTCTTCGCGTTCCGTGTTCCAGTTCCTTTCTTATGCTTCCTTCTGTCCTTCTTGTTTAAAGGACCGGACGTATTCCTCAATGGGAGCCAGGCTTTCCTTGCTTAATGGCGCCGGTTCTTGGCCCCGGTACTTTTTCATGAACAGCTTATGAAAAGGTCCCAGCTTGTCGTAGTCCGTGCTTCCTACCAGATAAAAGAATCCTGCTTTCTTCCGCATGGCAGGAGAAAGGTTGCCTTGCGCCACGTTGTCCAGAAGCTTTTTATTCTCCGGCGGAGTCAATCCGACGGCAAATACCACCAGGTTGCTCTCACGAATGGAAGCATAATTTCGTTTCAGTCTGGAAAGCCCCTTTATGACGCCGTAGTACAGGCCTCCTCCAAAGACAATCGTATCATAGGTCTCCAGCTTTTCCTTATATACCCGGCGCACGTCGTATAAATCCGCCCCAAGGTCCTCAGCGAGCCATTGAGCGTACTGCTTTGTACTGCCGTACCGGGAACAATAAACCACCGCGATATTGGTCATTCTCTTTCCTCTTCTCTCGCATAAACCGCGATTTCTAGTTCCTATTATACCCTACCCAAGGCGGCGCCGCATCCCCTTGGGCTTATCCCATCTGTAAATTTTCTATGAACAATATTGAATTTCTCCGGTTGTTTCCAGTTGTGTCTTCCAGTATAATTGTAATACTATTCGTATCACATGGAAGGATAGGCGGAGATTCATGAACGGAAAAGCAGTCATTACCCTTCCCAAAGGCGGCCAATTTGTCACTAGGGAAATTTCCTTTACCTTCAGCAAGGACCGTGGACGGGAAAACAACGCGATAAATCTATATCCGGAAATCACCTACCAGAGCTTAGACGGCTTCGGCGGCTCGGCTACAGAGGCGGCGGGCTATGTGCTCAGCCAATTGGACGACGCCCGCCGTGAGGAAGCGCTGAGAGCCTACTTCGGCCGGGATGGCCTCCGATACAGTTGGCTGAGAGTTCCCGTGGACAGCTGTGACTTTTCCCTTTCCAGCTACTGCGCTGTCACCGATCCCAATGACCGGGAGTTTCAAACCTTCTCTCTGAAACGGGATCTCCAATACATTGTCCCTCTTCTGCGCCAGGCCCAGGCACTTTCCGACACGCCCTTGTCCCTGATGCTTTCTCCCTGGTCGCCGCCGGCCTTTATGAAAACGAACGGTTCCCGCCGCTTTGGCGGGCGCCTGCGCGAGGACTGCTATAGTCAATGGGCCAAATATCTCTGCCGCTATATTAAGGAATATCAAAATCTGGGCTTTTCCGTAAAGCTGTTAAGCATACAGAATGAACCAAAAGCGAAACAGCCTTGGGACAGCTGTCTTTACACCGCTCAGGAGGAAAAGCGTTTTTTACAGGAAGCCTTATATCCTCAGCTGCAAAAGGAAGGCCTAGGGGAAATCAGCGTATGCATCTGGGATCATAATAAGGAGCGCTGCTTTGAGAGGGCCCGGGACATCATCGACGCGGAAACCGACCCCATGGTAGGCGGAGTCGCCTTTCACTGGTACAGCGGCGACCATTTCGACGCCTTGCGGCTGATCCGAGAGAGATATCCTGATAAAAAGCTGGTATTTACAGAGGGCTGTGTGGAGTACCACTCCTACGTTTACCAAAACGACCTGGCAAACGCCCAGCTTTACGCCCACGACATCATCGGCAACCTAAACGCGGGAATGAACCTGTTTTTAGACTGGAACCTAGTGTTAAATCAGAAGGGCGGGCCCAATCACACGGGAAATTACTGCGACGCTCCAATTCTGTGCGACGTAAAAAGGAATGAAATTAAAAAGCAGCTTTCCTACACCTATTTAGGGCACTTCAGCAAATACCTGCTGCCTGGCGCCAAGCGCATCGCCTTTACCCAGTATACCTCCCAGCTGGAGGTCACCGCCTTTTTGAATCCCGACGGCGTTATTGTCGCGGTGATTATGAATCAGACCGTCCTGGACCTTCCCATCGATTTCCGTTTAAATGGAGAAATGTCAGTAATCGAAAGCCCCTCTGAAAGCATTATGACTGTTCTGATTCGGCCTTTTTCCGCTCCTCAGGAGGAAGCGTTCTAATCTTACTAACTCACTAAAAATTCAATCCCTTTTCTTCCCACTAAGCAAGGAGCCCCGGAACAGAAGCTTGATTTCTGTCCCGGGGCCCCTTCTTTTCATGCGCCGTTCTCCAGAGAATCCCTTTTCTAAGCTGGAAAGCTTTTAAGCGTTCAGCAGGCCTGCGATCGCCGCGCCGATCAAATTGGGATTCTCCGCCTTAATAAACTCGCAGTATAAGCCCAGCTCCTCATTGAGGAAGGATTTGGTATAGGCTGACAGCTTATCCTTGCAAAGCTTAGACTTATAATAGGTGGAGCCATCCATGGTAACGCACACCGGACGGCAGGGATTCGCGCCTTTCCCGGTTTTCAGCATAACCGCCGCCAGGTTGAAGGCCACAAACCGGGCCGCCCTCTCCATCAGGCCGTCGATCAGATAATACAAGGTCTGGCAATCTTCCTCTACACCGCCGCAGCAGTGTGCCAGAGCGTTTTCACCATAAGGCCGGAACAGGAAATCGTCGATTTCCTTAGAAGAAAGGCTCTCAAGGGCCGCAATCCGTTTTCCCGTCTCGGCTGTAAACAGGCCTTCCTTTGCGGCCTGGACCAGAACCGTGCGGACCATTCCTCCCTGATACGCGCCGGAAATCATTTTTTCAAACATATAGCCGCCGGGGTTAACGGTGGTAGCGTCAAAGCCGGCGTCCAAATCGCCTCTCGGAGCCTTTGCGTAGCCGCCGGACTCCACATTGATCAGCATGGTTCCATCTATGTCGGCCGCACTGCCCAGCTTTGTGATCCTTCTGGTCTGCTCCATGTAGCAGGTATTGGTGCCGGTTCCCCAGATAAAGCCGATATAACTGTCAAACTGCCGGTCCGGACAGGCCGCCTTGCCGCCGATCAAAGTAGTCACGGCATCGTTTACCAGCACAATGCTCTTTTTCTCCTGATGGCCTCTGGCCTTCACCGCTTCTAAAAGTCCCTTTCCGATAAACGCCCCCTCAGAGCCCTTTACCTTGACTTCCTTCACAAACCGGATCAGCCGGCCATCCCGATTGGGATAAATCTCGGTGGGATAGGAAAAACAAAAGCCGATTTTATCGCTTTTGTCAATCACTGGCTCTAAATATTCCGCCGCCGTGTCGAAAAATTCCTCAATCGTAATTTCTCCCTGAGTGCCAGGCATGGGATAATTGTTGAAATCGTCAATCGAAGCATTGCCCTTCTCGTCGAATACCACCGTAGCTACCCGGAAATTGGTGCCGCCGGCGTCCACCACGATGATCCGCTCCCCGGCGGGAATCTGCTTATCGATGCTGATATAGGTGGGAATCATAAACAGAGAGCTTTCCTCTCCCTTCAGGCCCCTTTCCATTTCACCGATAAAGACGTCCGCATTCTCCCGCAGATTGACAGCCTCCGCCGCCATGCCGTGGGCCGCAAGGAATTTGCCCGCTTTTTCCTGAATGATTGTCATGTTTCTAATCCTTCCTTCTTAAATATAAAATCATGCGCCCCTCAATGCCGCATTACAATTACAAATTATAGCATAAAAGCTTCCCGGAAAAAAAGAGGGTAAATCAGAGTTTTCAAAAGCTTAACCTTTCATGCTCCAGAGCCTCTTCAGAGAAACCTTTCCGCTGGATTCCGCATTTATTTTAATACATATAGTTTATAATTTTTCAGTTATTACATTTAGTTCTTCGATTTTCCGTAAAATCATAGCTGCGCTGCCGGCTGAGCCCGCGTCTTGATCCGACCCTGTAAAGGACGGCTGCCAGCAGGCTTCTCAAGATGCGCTGGATTTATTGCGCTTCTGATCCACAGCCTGTCAACAGGCGGCCCCTGCTTCACAGGCGGCTCTTCAGTAACCGGCGCTTGCCGCCGGTTTCACTCCTCCCGGCGCCCGCTTTAAAAATTTTCTGCGGAGCGCCCCCGGCCTGCGGAGCCGTGGCTTGGCCCCCAAAAGGCCGTTACCGCAAAGCCTGCTGAAATTTATCCCGCAGAAAGGCGTTGTTTTCCCGCAGGGTATCCTGCCAGTTTTCCTGGCCCACATACCAAAACTCCGCGTTATACAGCCGCACGCCTTGGCTCCAGGCAGTTTTGATCACATCCACAAAATCCACGTGGCCGGTGCCATAAGGCACCTCCCGGAAGACGCCAGGCTTAGTTTCCTTTAAATGAACGGCAGAAATAGAGCCTCTTCCCGTTTCAAGATCGTCTGAAACCCTGGTATGATAAGCCACCGCCGCGTTGGTCAGATTTCCCGAATCCGGATAAACCTTTAAATAAGGGGAATTCACCAGCTTTACATAGGCCATAGCTTTTTCCACAGTGTTCATAAATTCTGTTTCCATCGTTTCAAAGGCCAAGGTCACGCCCGCGGCCGCCGCCATTTCCGCGGACTTTTTCAGATTCTCCAAAAACAAGGCCCGGGTATCCTCGCCGCCCTCCTCGTAATAAACGTCATAGCCGGCAAGCTGGATGATTCTCAGCCCCAAATCGCAGGCAAGCTGAATCGCTTTTTCCATGATTTCCAGCCCCCTGGCGCGCACCGATTCGTCCCGGCTGCCCAAAGGGTATTTCCGATGGCCGCTAAGGCACATGGTCTTAATGGGAAGCCCTGCCTGATACATGGCGTCCACCAAAGCCTTCCGTTCTTCTCTTGTCATGTCCAGGCGGCTCAGCTTCGCGTCGGTCTCATCGATGCTGATCTCCATAAAATCAAAGCCGGCGGCCTTGGCCTGCCGCAGCTTTTCCTCCAGGGTAAGTGTGTTTGGCATTGATTTTTCGTACAGCCCCAAATAATAATTTTTCAAAGATTCCACCGTCCTATTCTTTGGCTTTTATCAATATCGGCTTACAAAACCACGCCTGGCCCGCGAAGCCAGGCGGTAAGTACAAACAGCAGCAGGCATATTGAGCCGGCCCATCTTCCAAGCAAGCATATCGTACATCCGGCATCCTATCAGCCAATGCATGAAAAAAGCCGGCGGCTTTTCTCCTCCCAATGTGCCGAGCGTCTCTATGCAAGCTGGGTCTTTCTAATATTATATCATCCATCAAAAAAATTTTTAAGCCTTTGTGTAAAAAAGATGGAACGTTTTTCTTCGTTCCATCCTTTTGGGCTTAGCGCAGATCCCCTTCATGCCCTATAGGAATAATCGGAGGATTCATAGTTCCATTGCTGTATTTTTTAAAAAATTCTGAAAATTCCTGAGGATCAAATTCCCCGTTTTTTACCAGAACCTCCTGCTGCTCCTTAGAAAGCTCCAACAGGCATCCGGTAGAGAGGAATCCATTCTTCTCGTAAAACCTTTTGCGTCTCAATCGCTGTTCCAGATTTTCTACGGTTTTGTCGCATCTTTCAATGGAGACGATCACTTTGTTCTCCGGATAAAGGGATTGTATCTCCTTTAGCATCAAGCTGCCGCAGCCTTTAGAGCGCAGCTTGGAATCCACTGCCAAGAACATGATAAACGTGATCTCTCCAACCGCCGCGAAATAAGAAAATCCACATACCCGGCCCTGGTCGCAAAAGGCGCGAAATTCCGTATGGTTCATTTTAGCCATGAGCAGCAGCATCCAATAAGGCATCCGATCCTTTTTCGGGAAAGAATCGAAATAAATCCGCTTTACCTGCCGCCGGTATTTGGAAACAGGCTCCATCGTGATCCCCATGCATAACACCTCACCATCTTTTCAAAACAGTCCTAAGCAGCCGTAACTTTCAGCGGTTGTCCAGCTTAACTATGCCTCCTTGTGAATATCTGATCCCGGAAAAGCAGCCCTTACAGCGCCCTCAGCTCCGGAATAATCTCCTCATAGCTCCGGCCCTTTCCAAACAGGCTGGAGGTTCCCAGCACAAAGCCCTTGACACCTTTTCTGCTCAAGCTGGCGATCCGCTCCGGGGAAATCGCTCCATCCACTACCATCTCAAAGCCGTATTTCTCCTTGAAGGCTGACAGCTTTTCTATTTTATAATCGGTGAAGTCCAGATATTTCTGCCCGGCAAAGCCAGGATTTACCGTCATCACCAGCACGTATTCGGACAAATACAAAAGCTCCTCCACAGTACCGATAGAGGTTCCCGGATTGATCGCGATGCCAGGCTTAGCCCCCGCATCGATAATCCTTTGCAAGGTTCTGGTCGGATGGGTATCCGCCTCCGGATGGATATAAATGATCTTGGCGCCCAATCCCGCGAAAAGTTCCACGTAATTCCCCGGGTCCTCAATCATCAAATGGACATCCGCAGGCTTCTTACCCTGCCCGCAGATATATTGGATATCCTGCAGGCCCATACCGAAATTAGGGACAAATTTTCCATCCATCACATCCAAATGGTATAGGTCGATTCCGGCTTT
>OHRE01000641.1_pt1 | contig 16427 bp, 12 predicted proteins | sample 1578411 | NCBI WGS metagenome assembly OHRE01 (sample SAMEA3879566, study PRJEB24766) | human gut metagenome | biome: human-associated habitat; feature: feces | place: USA | collected 1985/1987 | reverse complement strand
GTCCCAGAGTGCAACCCTCTGCGTCAACTACATACCATTTTCTTTCGATTTTATCTGGATTAGCCATATAAGTCTGCATGGTTTTACCTCCTGTTATTTATCAACGATAGTTTAATTAACCGCGGAATTTCCCGCGAATATAAGTTATTGGAAACGCCGGTGCTAAAAATGCGGAAATGTCCGAAACCGCTGATAAATACTTTCGCCTGGGCTATTTGGCTTAAGCATCTCGCACTACGTCACATTTGGTTATTATATTATAAGGGTTCTGTTCTGTCAATAGGTTTTGTGTCGTTTTTTCAACTTTTTTCGTTACTCCCCCGTTTTTTGTTTTTCATCAAAAAAACTGTTGATCAGTTATCCCACCGGCAATTATCGAAACGGATGATTTTCTCCTCCTGACTATCAATCAAAAAATTCAATCCCCATCAGTGTCAGTCCCTGTGCCGGAGCAGTTGGGCCTGCCATTTCGCGGTTGCAGGCTTCCAGAATTGTCTTTACTCTCTCAGGCGGATACTGTCCGTTTCCTACTTCGATCAGAGTTCCGGAGATGATTCGTACCATGTTGTAGAGGAATCCTGTTCCTGTTACACGTATGGTTACGATATCTCCGTCACGCCATACATCAATTCCTGTCACTGTACGGATAGTTGTTTTTACCTGCGCTTTTGCACCGCAGAAAGAAGCAAAATCATGCTGTCCGATCAGGTATGAGGTTGCTGCTTTCATCTTATCTACATCCAGTTTGTAGTGGTAGAAATAGGTGTATAAGCGCTCTGTCGGAACCGGGAATTTGCGATTCAGAATGCGGTATTCGTATGTTTTCTCGCTGTCGCAGTAACGGGGATGGAAATCCGGTTCTACTTCTTCTGAGAGCTGAATGCGGATATCTTCCGGAAGACGCTGGTTCAGTGCATAGGAAATCTTTTCTCCGGGAATGCGTGTGTTGGTGTCAAATACTGCCACATTTCCCATGGCATGAACCCCTGCGTCTGTACGGCTTGCACCGATCGTTTCTATCTTCTCGCCAAGAAGCTCGGACAGTGTTTCATTTAAAACCCCCTGCACGGTAATCCCGTTTGGCTGTGTCTGCCAGCCACAGTAGTTGGTGCCGTCATATGCAACTACAAGACCAATTCTTTTCATCTGTTTTCCTCCATAAAAATTGAAAACTTTTGTTATAACAAAATAAACAATATGCTGTAATCCTTTCCTACCGGATTACAGCATATAAAATATCTTTATAAATTATATCAGTACTTTCTCAGATTCCCACAATTCTGAAAACAATGGCGATTCCCAGATAAGCCCACATCACCACATAGGAAATGTAGTCTCTGGACTCATAACGCAATGGCTTCATCTGGGTTCTGTTATCCCCTCCATGATAGCACCTTGCTTCCATGGCCATGGCCAGATCATTTGCTCTTCTGAACGCAGAAATAAACAATGGAACCAGAAGCGGAATCATATTTTTTGCCTTCTGAATTATATTTCCGGTTTCAAAATCTGCGCCACGTGCAATCTGTGCTTTCATGATCTTATCGGTTTCCTCCATAAGGATTGGGATAAAACGCAGCGCAATAGACATCATCATGGCAATCTCGTGGATTGGCACATGAAGTTTATTTAACGGCCTGAGAAGTCGTTCCAGACCATCTGTAAGTTGATTGGGTGTGGTAGTCAGCGTCATAAGAGAAGAACCGATCACCAGATACGTCAGGCGGATGGCCATTCTTCCGGCCAGCTTCAGGCCCTCCTCTGTCACATGCAGGATTCCCCACTGCCAGAGAACCTTTCCGGGTGTCAGAAATATATTAAATACCACTGTGATCATAAGAAGCATCACGATTGCCTTCAGTCCCTTGAACATAAATTTCACAGGAACTTTGGAAAGAATGATCATCGCTGCCAGAAATATAGTTGCCACTGCATATCCCGGAAATGTATGGAATACGAAGACAGAGATGATAAACACCAGCGTCCCCACCAGCTTTGCTCTCGGATCCATTTTGTGCAGAACGGAATCTGCAGGATAATACTGTCCTATTGTAATGTCTCGGATCATACTTCCTGCCCTCCCTCATTCTCTTCTTGTTCTGCAGACTTTTTATCCATTGTTTCCTTCTGAATGCTTAAATCTTCATCAGGCGCATCTGAATGAGACTCTTTCGTCCCATCCTCAGTCAGATCAGCTTCCATCTCACTAATTAAGGTTTCTGCTTTGGCATTTTCTTTTTTCGACTGACTGTCTGAAACAGATTGTTTGTCACCAGACAATTTCCCGGGATTACATTTTCTTAAAACTGCAAGGATATTCTCTTTTGCCTCATCCACCGTTGTAGCAGTTACATCTACATCCAGGCCTTTTTCCTTCAACGCATGCATGATATAAGTAATCTGCGGTGCTGCAAGTCCCATGGCCTCCAGCTCTCTGTAATGAGCAAATACTGCTTTGGGAGCATCGTCATATGCGATTTCTCCGTCATTGACTACGATCAGTCTCTCCGCGTATTTTGCAATATCCTCCATGCTGTGGGATACAAGGATAATGGTAATCCCTCTTACTTTATGAAGCTCTGCGATCTGGTCAAGGATATCATCTCGTCCTTTCGGATCCAGACCTGCAGTTGGCTCATCCAGAATAAGAATTTTCGGATTCATTGCCAGTACACCGGCAATAGCAACTCTTTTCTTCTGTCCGCCGGAAAGCTCAAAAGGGGATTTACTAAAATTTTTCTCCTTGAAACCTACGTGCTGCAGTGCTTTCTTTGCTTCTACTTCTGCCTCTTCCCTGGATAATCCCTGATTCATGGGACCAAAGCATACATCAGAAAGCACATCATTCTCAAAGAGCTGATGCTCCGGATACTGAAATACAAGACCAACCTCGCTTCGCAGGGCACGACGATCATATTTCTCTCCCCAGATATCCTCTCCATTATAAGTGATCGTACCGGAAGTTGGACGGATCAGCGCATTGAAATGCTGGATCAGTGTAGATTTCCCACTTCCTGTATGTCCGATAATTCCGATAAACTGTCCGTCCGGTATAGAAAGATTGATATCTTTCAGCGCATGAATCTCATAGGCAGTTCCCGGACTGTAGGTATAAGTTACATTTTTTAATTCTATTGACATAAGGCATTCACCAGCTCCTCTGTAGTCAGTATTCCCTCCGGAACATCCACTCCGGCTTTATGAAGTTCGTGTGCCAGAAGTGTTACCTGCGGCACATCCAGTCTGTATTCTTTCAGAGTTTCCACCTGTGAGAAAATCTCTCTGGGTGTTCCCTGCATCACCACTTCTCCGTTATCCATAACATATACCTTGTCCGCATGAACAACTTCTTCCATATAGTGGGTGATCAGAATGACTGTCACTCCTTCCCGTCTGTTAAGGTCACTGACTGCCTCAAGAACTTCCTTTCGTCCATTCGGATCCAGCATTGCAGTTGGCTCATCCAAAATGATGCATTTCGGACGCATTGCCATGACACCGGCAATTGCAACTCTCTGCTTCTGTCCGCCGGAAAGTTTATTCGGAGAATGATAACGATAGGATGTCATTCCTGTTTTTTTCAGGCTCTCATCTACACGCTCCCAGATTTTCTCTGTGGGCACACCCATATTCTCCGGTCCGAACCCTACGTCTTCTTCTACTACAGTTCCTATGATCTGATTGTCAGGATTCTGAAAAACCATGCCCGCTTTCTGTCGGACTTTCCATAATTCCGGCTCTTTAGACGTGTCAATCCCATCTACCCACAAAGTTCCTTCCGTCGGAAGCAACAGCGCATTCAGGTGCTTTGCAAGAGTAGATTTTCCGGAACCATTATGTCCCAGAACAGCCACGAATTGTCCGGCTTCAATGTCCAGGTTTACATCATTGACAGCACGCTGCGTATCCTGCACGTTACCATCTTCATCATACTTGAGATAGTCAAATCCCAGCTTGAATGCCTTGATAATTCCCATAATATTTTTTGTCCTCGTATTTTGTCTGTCTGCTGCTTATTTTCACAGGAAAAGAATCCCGTCAGTAAACAGCGAATATTTATTTTTTCAGGCTTCTTCAGTAGCTGCCAGTCCGGTCAACTCGTCAATCAGAGCCCAGATCTCATCTCTTCCCTGCTTCGTCTCAGCAGAGAAAGGAATAATAATGCCATCTTTGCTCAGCTTCAGCCCTTCTTTGATTGCTTTGATATTTTTCTGAACCTGGCTTCGTTTGAGCTTGTCAAGCTTCGTTGCAATAATGATCGGCTCATAGCCATTGTTCAGAATCCAGTCATACATCATCTTGTCATTTGCAGACGGATCATGACGGATATCAATAAGAAGGAAAACCGCCTTCAGGTTTTTGGATGTATGAAGATATCTTTCGATCATCTTGCCCCATTTTTCCTTCTCAGACTGTGAAACCTTTGCGTATCCGTAACCAGGGAGGTCTACCAGATACATGGCTTCATTGATATTATAAAAGTTAATGGTCTGTGTTTTTCCCGGCTGTGCACTTGTTCTGGCAAGAGATTTCCGGTTCATCAGCCCGTTGATCAGCGATGATTTTCCCACATTTGATTTTCCTGCAAATGCAACCTCCGGTCTGTTGGTGTCCGGGAGTTTGCTGGTAATACCGCATACGATATCTAATGATACATTCTTAATAACCATTGATTTCCTCTCTTTTTTCACAACAAATGGTCAATCTTTACTGACTGACCATTTATTTTATACCAGTGCCTTATTAAGCACTTCCTTCATCGAACTTACAAAGGTAATGGTAAGTCCGTCTGTGATTTCCTTATCTAATTCCTGAATATCCGGTTTGTTTTCTGCCGGCACTAACACCTCTTTGATCTTAGCATATTTAGCAGCAAGAAGTTTTTCTTTCAATCCTCCAATCGGAAGTACACGACCTCTCAAGGTGATTTCTCCTGTCATTGCGAGATCTGCGCGGACTTTCTTGCCTGTCACAGCAGAAAGCATTGCTGTTGCCATTGTGATTCCGGCTGATGGTCCGTCTTTCGGAACTGCACCTTCCGGAATATGCACATGAATATCGTTTTCCTGGAAAAATTCCGGCTCAACTTTATAGTCAGAAGCAATGGAACGAATGTAAGTAATACCTGCCTGTGCAGACTCTTTCATAACATCTCCCAACTGTCCGGTAAGCATCAGCTCGCCCTTGCCGGGCATTACATTGACTTCAATCTGCAGTGTATCGCCGCCCACCTGTGTCCAGGCAAGCCCGCGGGAAATACCAATCTCATCTTTCTTATTTGCCATAAGATAGTTAAAATGCTCTTTTCCAAGAAAATCTGACAGATTCTTTGAAGTCACTGTAACTTTCTTTTTATCTTCTTCCATGATCAGACGTGCAGTTTTTCTGCATATCTGTCCGATGGTTCTCTCCAGGTTTCGAACTCCGGCTTCTTTTGTATAATTGTTGATGATCTTCTTAAGAGCCGCTGACTGGATTGTCAGTTTACCTTTCTCGATACCGTTCTCTTCCATCTGCTTCGGAATCAGATGTTCCTTTGCAATATGTTCCTTCTCATTCTCAGTATAACCTGCGATCTCGATCAGTTCCATACGGTCAAGAAGTGGTCTCGGAATGCCCTGAACATCGTTTGCAGTTGCAATAAACAGTACTTCTGAAAGATCCTGTGGAACCTCTATATAATGATCCATAAATCTACTGTTCTGTTCCGGATCAAGCACCTCAAGAAGTGCTGCAGAAGTATCTCCTTTATAATCACTGCTGGTCTTGTCAATCTCATCCAGAAGCATCAGAGGATTGCTCACTCCTGCCTGCTGTAATGCTGCAGTGATCCTTCCCGGCATTGCTCCTACATAAGTCTTTCTGTGGCCCCGGATCTCAGCCTCATCTCTCACACCGCCCAGACAGATACGTACATATTTCTTATGCATTGCTTCTGCAATCGATCGGGCAATGGAGGTTTTACCTGTTCCGGGAGGTCCTACCAGACAAAGGATCGGACTTTTTCCCTTATGTGTCAGTTTGCGGACGGAAAGGAACTCCATCACACGCTCCTTCACATCTTTCAGACCGTAATGACCTTCCTGAAGTACTTTCCATGCTTCTTTCAGATCATCAGAATCTGTGGATTTCTTCTCCCACGGAAGCGCCAGCATGGTCTCAATATAACCACGCAGTACTGCATTCTCGGATACATTGCTGTTGGTATTCTTAAATCTCTCGATTTCTTTGCTGATCTTCTCTTTTACCTCATCGCCGGCCTGAAGTTCCTGGAGTTTCTTCTTAAACTCCTCTGCGTCATCCGCAGTATTATCCTCACCCAGTTCCTCACGTATCAGTTTCAGCTGCTCTCTGAGAATATATTCTCTCTGATTCTTATCAATTCTGGCCTTCACTTTTTTCTGGAGATCTCTGCCAATCTGCATGATCTCAATCTCATTTCCAAGGATTGCACCCAGAACTTCATAACGTTCCTCCAGTGTAAGTGCCTCCAGGATCTTCTGCTTATTCTGATAAGATAAAGGAATATTTACGGCAATCTGCTCAACCAGTTCCTCAACATTATCTATATTTAAAATCTGTGCTACCAGCTCTTTGCTGACTTTTCCATTTTCCATGCAGTATCTGTGGAATAATTCCTTAAGGCTTCTGTGCATGGCTTCCATCACTGGTTCCGGCATCTGCATTTCTTCTTCATCAACAGGTGTGATCTCACTTCTGATAAACGGAAACTCCTGCTCAAATTTCACAAGTGTGGCTCTTCCCGTTCCCTCTACAAGTACCCGCAAAAGATTCTGCGGAAGTTTCACAACCTGTTTGATATAGGCAATGGTTCCTACATGATATACACCTGCCAGATCCGGTGATTCCACCTCAGGATCAATCTGAGTAACCAGAAAAATCTTCTGGTCATGAAGCATGGCAGCTTCAATCGCCTTGACAGAACGCTCCCTGCTCACATCAAAATGAACGATCATCCCGGGAAGGATGGTAGTCCCCCTGAGAGCGATCGCAGGCAGCACTATATTCTGATTTGTCATTTATTGTTCAGTCCCTTTCATCAGGCTGTTTCCGGTTTATCCTTCTTGTGTGTCCGGGACGTTCTTCTGCTTCCGGCTGTCTTCGCCTGTGCAGGAGTTTCTCCGCGGACGATCTCCGGCTCACCGGTGCCATCTACTACATCTTTGGTAATTGTACACTTGCGAATCGTGTCATCTGACGGAATCTTATACATCAGATCCATCAGTGAACCTTCCATGATCGCACGCAAACCTCTGGCTCCTGTCTTACGTTCCAGAGATTTCTTTGCGACCAGTTCAAGTGCATCATCTTCAAAATCAAGTTCAACACCATCCAGTTCAAATAATCTGTGATACTGTTTGGTAAGTGAGTTCTTCGGCTCTTTCAGAATACTGATCAGCGCATTCTCATCCAGCGCATCCAGAGTTACAACTACCGGCACACGACCGATAAACTCAGGAATCAGGCCGAATTTGATAAAGTCTTCCGGCATTACATCCTTCAGGATTTCACCCACATTTCTGTCTTCCTTAACAGAAACCTCTGCACCGAAACCGATGGACTTGGTATCCTGTCTGGACTCAATGATCTTCTCGATTCCGTCAAAAGCACCGCCGCAGATAAACAGAATATTTGTTGTATCAATCTGAAGAAACTCCTGATGAGGATGCTTGCGGCCACCCTGAGGCGGAACACTTGCCACTGTACCTTCCAGAATCTTCAGAAGTGCCTGCTGCACGCCTTCACCGGAAACATCGCGGGTTATGGATGGATTCTCAGATTTTCTTGTGATCTTATCAATCTCATCAATATAGATAATTCCGTACTGTGCACGTTCAATATCATAATCTGCTGCCTGAATGATCTTAAGAAGAATATTCTCAACATCCTCTCCTACATATCCGGCTTCTGTCAGTGTAGTAGCATCTGCAATAGCAAACGGTACATTCAGAAGTCTGGCAAGTGTCTGAGCCAACAGAGTTTTACCTGAACCTGTAGGTCCAAGCATCAGAATATTACTCTTCTGAAGCTCTACATCAGAATTTTTTGACGCAAGAATTCTTTTATAGTGATTATAAACAGCAACGGAAAGAGCCTTTTTTGCTGCATCCTGACCAATTACATAATCATCCAGAACTGCATGGATCTCTTCCGGTTTTAACAGATTAATATCAGAATTCAAAACCTCGTCATCATAAGGATTTAATTCTTCCTCCATGATCTCTGAGCAGATGCCAATGCACTCGTCGCATATAAATACTTTACCATCCGGACCTGCGATCAGTTTTCTTACCTGATCTTCTGTCTTCTGGCAAAAGGAGCATCTTACTTTTCCTTCTCTCATTTTTTCTGCCATGAATTTATGTCTGTCCTTTCTCTATACTAACTAATAAGACTCCTGTGACGATTCACAGGAGTCTTATCTTTCGCATTATTTATGCATGACTACACCGTCAATCAGTCCATATGCCTTTGCTTCTTCAGCAGTCATATAGTTGTCCCGGTCTGTATCACGCTCAACAACTTCTATCGGCTGACCGGTATTTGCAGCCAATAACTCATTTAAAGTTCTCTTTGTCTGTGCGATATGATCTGCCACGATCTGGATCTCTGTTGCCTGTCCCTGCGCACCGCCGGATGGCTGATGGATCATGATAGTGGAATGCGGAAGAGCAAATCTCTTTCCTTTTGCACCGCCTGCCAGAAGAAAGGCACCCATGCTGGCAGCCATTCCAAGACAAATGGTAGAAACATCGCATTTAATATACTGCATGGTATCATAGATCGCCATGCCGGCTGTTACGGAACCGCCCGGGCTGTTGATATACAGCTGAATATCTTTACCAGGATCTTCTGCTTCCAGGAAAAGAAGCTGTGATACGATCAGTCCTGCACTCACATCATTTACTTCCTCACCAAGAAAAATGATTCTGTCCTTCAGAAGCCTTGAATAGATATCATAGCTTCTCTCTCCCCTGCTTGTCTGTTCAATGACATAAGGTACTAAACTCATATAAACGCCTCCATTTACGCGGCTGACTTTTTTCCGAAAGAGGTAGTCTTCTGAGCCTGTCTCTTTCCGGATCTTAAAATTTGATTACTTTAAAATTAAACTTCCTTAGCAGCGTCAGCGATAACAGTAACTGCTTTCTGTACAGCCATGTCTTTCTTCATCTGCTCAAGTTCACGCTCTCCAAGTAATTCTTTTAACTTGTCAGCTTCCATTTTGTATGCTTCAGCCATCTTGGAGATCTCTTCGTTTACTTCTTCCTCTGTCGGCTGAATGTTCTCAACTTCTGCTACTTTCTCAAGAACCAGTCTTGTCTGGATTCTCTTTAATGCCTGTGGTTTCATATCTTCCATCATCTTGTCAGCTGTCATACCTGTGAACTGGAAGTACTGGTCCATGGATAATCCCTGGGACTGCATTCTTCTGCTGAAATCATCAAGCATCTGACGGCACTGTGTCATAAGCATAGCTTCCGGAATATCCATCTGTGCATTTTCGATTGCTTTATCTACTGCCGCATCTTCTTTTGCACGTTTTGCTTCGTTTGCTTTCTTATCTTCAAGGTTTGTTTTTACATGCTCTTTATACTCTGCAAGTGTATCGAACTCAGAAACATCTTTTGCAAAATCATCATCCAGTTCAGGAAGTTCTTTTGCTTCGATCTTCTTAACTGCGCATTTGAAGATTGCTTCTTTACCTGCAAGTTCTTTTGCCTGATATTCTTCAGGGAATGTAACTTTTACGTCTACATCATCGCCAACTTTAGCACCAACAAGCTGTTCCTCGAATCCCGGGATAAATGTGTTGGAACCAAGTGTCAGAGGATACTCTGTAGCCTGTCCGCCATCGAAAGGTACTCCGTCTACAGATCCTTCGAAGTCGATTGTTACGATATCATTTAACTGAGCTGCGCGGTCTTCTACGCTGATTGTTCTGGAGTTTTTCTCCTGCTCTTTCTTGAGTTCAGCTTCTACGTCTTCGTCTGTTACTGTGATTTCAGTTTTCGGTACTTCTACACCTTTGTAATCACCTAATGTAACTTCCGGTTTAACAGCAACTTCTGCTGTGAAGATGAATGCTTTTCCAGGCTCAGCCTGTGTGATGTCGATTGTCGGCTGGGAAACGATCTCAAGTTCGCATTCAGCTAATGCTTTGCTGTAGTGTTCCGGAATCAGAGCGTTAACAGCATCTTCAAGGAATACTCCTTTGCCATACATCTGCTCGATCATTTTTCTTGGAGCTTTTCCTTTACGGAATCCAGGGATGGAAATTCTTCCTTTTGCTTTCTGGTATGCATTCTGCATTGCTTTTTCTAAATCTTCAGCGGCAACTTCGATAGTAAGTTTCGCCATGTTTTTTTCCATTTTTTCCACCTGTAAACTCATGTTACATGTTCCTCCTTAATTTTCAGGTTATGATTACGACTGGTTTTTCAGCTGCGTTATATCATTCACAGTTTTTACCTATTTCTATATATTTAAGTCTAAGCTCCGCTCCCACTGTTGCAGAAGCGGGAGACCTCTCTATAACTCAATTATATATTTACAGTCATTGTAGCAGTATAGCACAAAAAATCCAAAAGTGCTAGTGTTTTTTCGCATAAAAATAAGGGTTTGAGGACGATTTAGCGGGTATATACTACTGATTCTGCGATTTCTTTTGCTTTTTCGTCATTTTCAAGCTGTGAAATCAGGGAAAGTGCGAAGTCTACAGCTGTTCCCAGACCACGGCTGGTGGTTATATTTCCATCTACTACCACATTGTCTTCGCTGGTCTTGGCACCGTCTCCTGCAATAATTTCCATGAAGGACGGATAAGAGGTGGCTTTGCGGTTTTTGAGGAATCCAAGACCTGAGAATACACTTGGTGCAGCACAGATAGCGGCGATTTTTTTGCCTTTGCTGTTGAAATCTGTCAGAAGGTCTGTAAGTGGTTTGTATCCTGCAAGATATTTGTTCCCGGCATTCCTCCCGGAAGAACAAGCATGTCGGCATCTGCGAAGTCTGTTTCTGCGAATGTTGTATCAGTGAGCATGGTGATACCGTGAGATGTCTGGATCTGTTTGGTTTCTTTGATGGATACAGTTTTGATATCGATTTCTGCGCGGCGGAGAAGGTCTACTACTGTGAGGCCTTCGATGTCTTCGAAGCCGTCGGCGAGGAAAATGTATACTTTTTTGCTCATTTTAGGTCCCTCCTGATTAATTTGTTTTGTAAAAGTTTTATCCTATTTTCTGCAATGGATTATAGCATTTTTTGTTTGGAGTTACAATGTTTGTTTGGAGCTTTCTGCTTTTACCATATCTCTGGTTTCAAGTCTTTCGGCAATGGATTGGGATATGTTTCACCGTTTAGGGTTTTTGTCAGTTCTTCTCTGGCTTTATTTACCAACTCTGGTTTTTGCAGGAAGTCTATGGCTGTGAGAGCCATGATCTTAGCGGCATAGAGCATTCCTTTGTGGGCGATTGAAGATTTACCCTGGGCTGCTGCCTGCCAGGAGTGGAGGGCGGTTCCTGCTGCGAATGTTGGGATGTTGAGATGGACGGTTGGTACCAGCCAGCTTACATCGCCCACATCAGTGGAGTATTTGAGATCACTGTACAAATTCTGGTATGCCATTGGCTCAAAGATTGGTTTTTTCATTACTTCAGCAGCTTTGGGGCCGAAGTAGTCCCGGGCAATTGTGGGGAGTTGATTTTTGTCCTGATCTGAGAGGGACTGTTGGAATTTTTGTGCGTAGGCATATTCTTCTTCTGTATAAGTGATAGATCCGAGTTTTTCCAGATATGCATTCATATGGTCTGCAAGGATTTTACTGGAGATTAAGTTGGAATAAGCAGCTACCTGGCGGATTTCTACGGTGGTTTCGGTCATAAGTGCTGCGCCCCTGGCTATGTTGCATACACGGTTATAGAGTTCTTTTACCTGGGTGATCTTTGGGGCGCGGATAGCATAAAGTACCTGAGCCCTGGACTGGACTACATTTGGGGCATCTCCGCCTGTATCTGTTATGGCATAGTGGATCCTGGCCTCATCTATCATGTGTTCACGCATGTAGTTTACGCCCACATCCATAAGCTCTACTGCATCCAGAGCAGAACGCCCCAGTTCCGGGCACATGGATGCATGGGCCGGAGTTCCGTGGAATGTAAAAAATACTCTGAAATTTGCCTTGGTACTTCCATAACATGCACGCCGCCCCTGCTCCGGGTGCCAGCAAAGAGCCAGGTCACAATCATTAAAATAACCGTCACGTACAAGAAAGGCCTTGCCGCCTGCGTTTTCTTCAGCAGGACAGCCGTAATAACGGATCGTGCCTTGCAGGTTATGTTCTTTCATAAAGTCTTTTAATGCAATGGCAGAAGCAAGAGTTCCTGTTCCGATAAGCTGATGACCACAGCCGTGGCCACAGCTGTCAGTATGTACAGGAATCCTCTCTGCTACATCTGCCTTCTGTGAAAGTCCCGGCAGTGCATCAAATTCTCCAAGGAATGCTATGACTGGTTTTCCTGATCCATATTCTGCAATAAATGCAGTCTTCTCTCCTGCCAGATCTGCTTTGATGGAAAACCCTGCCTGTTTTAATACATGCTGCAGCAATTCAGAAGATCTGTATTCCTGGAATCTGGGCTCTGCAAATTCCCAGATCTTATTGCTGATTTCAGCATAATAGTCTTTCTTACTGTCGATTTTTTCTGAGATTTCTTTTATGTATTCGTCTGTATGATCCATTCTGTTGTCCGCTTTCTTTTTTATATTTCCAGTCACATATCCGCACTTCACTTCACAGCATCAACAGTTATTCAAAAGTCTCTGATTCTCCATTTTCTTTGTATACTCAAGGCACAGCATTGTAATATCATCAAACTGGTCATTGTCTCCTACAAAAGCGTCAATATCCGCCTTTACAAGCTTCAGAGTTTCTTCCGGATTACTGCTTAAGCACTGCTGATTCAGAACATGATCCAGTCTGTCCATTCCGTACAGCTGCCTGTCCTTATCCGTTGCCTCTGTCACTCCATCTGTATACTGGAATATTTTGTCTCCGATATTCAGCTGAAGCTTTTGTTCCTTATATACGATGTCCTCTATCCCTGCAAGGACGAAACCAGCACGTATTTTGTAGGCTTCATAGGTGTTGGTTTCCCTGCGGTAAACAAACGGCATTTCATGTCCGGCGTTTACATACCTGAATTCACCGGTCACAAGATCCAGCACACCCTCAAAGGCTGTAATGAACATTCCGTTTTCATTGGATTCACACAGAATATTATTGACCTCTGTAAAGACTTCTCCCAGGTCTCTGCCCGGCTGTGTATGATCCTTGATCAGGGTTTTTCCGATAACCATGAAAAGTGCTGCCGGAACTCCCTTTCCGGAAACATCAGCCATAACAATCGCCATATGCCTGTCATCAACCATAAAGAAATCATAAAAATCTCCGCCAACTTCCTTTGCCGGTGTCATGGTCGCATAAATATCCATCTCATCCCTGTCAGGAAATGCAGGGAATATGCAGGGAAGCATGGAAGCCTGGATCTGTGTTGCCACGTTCAGCTCTGCTCCGATACGTTCCTTCTCAGCAGTCACCCGGGTAAGGTTATCCATATAATTAATAATACTTTTCTGCATGGATTGGGTTGCGTGATAAAGTTCTTCTATCTCATCTCTGGTATGAATATCAAGATCTACGATGTTGTTCTCATCATACCCTTCCTCGCCATTGCCAAATTTGTGTGTTGCTTCTGTAAGCAGTTCAATAGGCCTGGATATTCTCTTTTTGATTTTTCTGGATATGTCCATACCGGCAGCCAGGATGATCAGAATGCAAAGACATACCATCAGTACAGTAAAACGAATGGTATTTCTGACAATCTCTGTCATGTCAATATCTACAAAGGCAACTGCACATTTTTCTCCGTCAGATGAAAGTACCGGCTCTCCGGCAGATGACAGCCATCCAAATTCTGTTCTGCTCACAGTAGGCTCCAAGCGTTCGTTTCCTTTCAGTTTATCAAATCTTTCCGAAAGCTCTTCCTTATAGCCAAGAGTCAGATAGCCTGACGAAGGATCAAACAGATACACACTGGAATGATCCTGGATCATCTGAATATACAGATATTCAATATTCATATCTGCCTGTATAGAATGAAGATATTCATTTATCCTCTCATAATTCTGATACATGCCTTTCGCTTTAAGCCAGTCTATGATCGGCTGTTCATCATCAGATGCTACTGCTTTTTCCTGGATCTGTTCAAATTCCTCTGTGTCTATCTCTTTACACAGTTCTTCGATAAAATCCCCATTTACCTGATCTGATACCGTCTTCGCGATTTCAAGCGCTTTATCATTATAGAGTTTTCTATACTGTCTGTTATTCACAAGAGAACTTCCAAGAAGCATTAAAACCCCAACCACCAACATAGAACCGATGAGAAATTTAATCAGTTCAACATTCAGCTTTCGTCTTTTTTCCATGCTCTTTGACCTCCTTTTTTGTCTCTGTGTGCTGCAAATGTGGTGCTGATCAGGAAAGCTGCTGAAAGCACACTCACAAGAATCAGCACAAAGATAAGGCCTCTGCCTACACCAAGGACCAGCACATAGCCAAACACAAAGGAACCCAGAGACTGTGCACCATTCTCAAACAGGCTGTAAACCCCAAGTCCTCTGTCATATCCAAACCGTTCTACATCCTTCAGATCTGTAAAATAACTGGTAAGTAATGGAATCCCAAAGCTGTCTGCAACTCCAATCAATGCCAGTGCGATCAGAAGAGATGGTATATTCTGAAGCATTGCCACCTCCAGAAAAGCTGCTGCATAAATAAACGCAGCTGCTGCAAGCCCCAAATGCTTCCATCCTCTGTTGGAAAAGAATTCCGTGAGAGGAGTTCCCAGGATCAGTACAAAAATTCCGTTTAAAAGATAGGTATATCCAATATAGGTTTCCGAAAGTCCCCATTCAGAACCAACAATAGGAAACATATAATTCAGGAAATATCCACAGATTAGAAGCGGAATCATCATCAGCAGGAAAAAACTAATAATCCTCGGACGAAAGATAAACTGAACAATATTCATATGTGTATCTTCTGTTTCGCAGTTCTCCTCTTCGTTATCTGAAGTATATTTACTCATATACTTATTTGCTACCAGAAACAGCAGCACACTGAGTACTGCAGTGACAGCAAACAACGCTGTATAGGACATCCATTGCAGAAGGAAGCCACCAAACACAACTGCACAGTTTGCACCGCTCAGGGAGGATACACTGTAATAGGCATAGGCTCTGTTCTTCTCCTCATCAGGAAGCTCCACGATCATAAGATTGACAAGTAAAAGCAATACTCCCCAGCCTGCTCCAAGAAGCAGGGCGCTTAAAGTAAGCAGCCATATATTGGGAACCACTCGCAATCCAAGTCCTGCTGTAAGCAGTACAGAGCTTACAAAAACAGATCTCTTTGCCCCAAGCTTATGTATTACCTTTCCGCCAAGCGCTGAGAAAATGGCGCCGGATAACACCTCTGCAGATATAGGAACTGCTGCAAGCATGGCCGGTGATAATCCCTGTACTGACATCTTCTCAGAAATCTTCATTGCATAGATGGGAAGAATCGCACAGGTCAGATTTGTAAAAAAGAAAACAAGAAATACAATAAATCTGAAAATTTCCACAGGAAGTCTGCTATTGTCTTCCTCCTGTTTTCGTCTTTTCAGTTCCTGCCTTCCCTTTATAAAATAAATCACCTCAAAGGTAAGCATGAAAAATACTACCATAATTGCGATCAGGTTGATGATCAGAGACACCTGGATCTCTCTGCTTTTCTCTGTCAGACTGTTCATATCTGTTCCGACTTCTATAATCCCAATAATATCTCCGCTTTTATCCCGGATGGGACTATGGATAAATACAAAGCTTCCGGAGCTTGAGTTTGTAGCATAGGTTTTTGTAGCCCCCTGCTCCATAACCTCCTGAAGATCTGTGCCTTCATATTCCCAGTCATAGGGATAGGACACACAGATATCCTCCAGGGTATAGACCAGGGTAACCGTTCCGTCTTTTACTTTATAAAGTACACAGTACAGATCCTGTGAACTGTCAGAATCCGAGAAGAATACATCCCTTACTACCTGCCGGACCTGTCTGTAATCCTCATTCATAAAATCAGAAGGCTTTTCCAGCCTCTGAAATGCATCTGCAGGAAGTCTGTTTGTTACTGCTGATGCGGCAAATTTCTCTCTTGTATAGGTTTCATCGACCAGCAGACTTTGAAACTGCGGAAACAAGGTGCCAATAAACAGAGCCGCAACTCCCACAATAATCCCTATGACTGCCATGGTAATCTTTGCATAAAAGCTGAATTTTTTTACCAGTATCTTTAACAAAGTCAC
>OHRE01000595.1_pt1 | contig 17204 bp, 15 predicted proteins | sample 1578411 | NCBI WGS metagenome assembly OHRE01 (sample SAMEA3879566, study PRJEB24766) | human gut metagenome | biome: human-associated habitat; feature: feces | place: USA | collected 1985/1987 | reverse complement strand
AGAAGTATGGCTCCAATCATTTGAACGATGTTCTATATACAGTATATTTGCTCAATATTAGTGAACTCTTACCAGAAATATTGATATCTATTAGTTCGTGCTTTACAAAAGCTATTAGAAATAGCAAAGAACAGTTTGCAAAAGAGATAATAGATTCACAAGTGATAGTTGATATGATTATCTTAAAATCCTTTATATTCTATAGCGATGAAATAAAAAAGGATGAGAAGCTGATTAATGCATATGAGGACATACTATTAGCATTGACAGAAATAAGAAATGAGAAGGCTGCTGTACTATTGGATGAATTTCGAATTCATTGATTTCAATGTAAAGATTGGAAGATAGAACTGGGATGTTAAAAAGAATTGAACAGAGTTATATCGTTGCACCATTTGGAAGAAATTAGTGATAATTAAAAAAGGCGGTGAAATATATATTAGAGAAATGGTAGATCTTAGTCTCACCAGTCTCAAATTACTATGAGACTGGTGAGACTGTTCTAGTTGATTTCTGGAGAAAGTAATGATAAACCTTAGGTGCGTAAATTATTGTTTCGAAGCTTTACACATATTTTTATTGAAGTGTTTTGGTTACAAAGCACTTTATTAACTATGTGTGTAAAGTCTGAAGTCTGACCTGTTAGTCTGCACATGCATAGTGTACAGGCTTTTTTATTTTGGGTCAGGCTTGGAGGTGAAAAGAATGCGAATCAATAAGAAAAATGCTCTGAGATTATGGGAGATGTGTAAACGTCAAATCTGGCGCCTTGGCTGATTAATCTTTTTGTGCCACACTCTAAATAACACGAAAAAACTATTAGTTTTTTAGAGGAGGCTAAAGCGCATGGATCAATTAACTCACACTGTCCGCAGGTCGAACTGGATAAACATCATTCGACAGTGCCAGGACAGACCGGCAGGCACTACGGCAAAGCAGTGGCTTGCTGAAAACGATATTTCTGAAAAATCTTACTATTACTGGCTCCGAAAGATCCGCCGGGAAGTCTGTGAACAGGAGGGACTCCAGGATGTCACCAACCCGTCTGCTCTCTCTTTTGTAGAAATCCCGGTAAAAACTGCTCTGGACACAACACCGGTGCCAACCGTCCCGGCAGCAATGACTCCGGTTGCAGTGATCGGATCAGGCCGCCTGACGCTGGAATTATCAAACGATATTTCAGAGTCCCTGCTTTGCAGGCTGTTGCAGGAGGTGCTTCATGCTTGAAGATGCTGCCGGTATCCGCAGAGTCGTGATTGCCTGCGGATATGTGGATCTGCGCAAAGGGATCGATGGGCTGTCCATGATCATCGGAGACAGATACCATCAGAATCCTTTTGAAAAAGGAACTTTATTCCTGTTCTGTGGCAGACGGTCCGACCGCATCAAGGGACTTCTATGGATGGGAGACGGTTTTCTTCAGCTCTACAAACGGCTGGAGGCAGGTTCCCTGTCCTGGCCGAGAACCAGCGAAGAGGCCGCAGACCTTACAGAGGAACAGTTCCGTTATCTTATGATGGGGCTGAATCCCCTGAACCCCAAAGTCAGGGAAGTAACACCGCAAAAGCCCACCTGATCTTTGTGCAAAACATAGATTTTTTATGCCTGTTATCCGGTCAGATCCATTCCCGGTGTTACAGCCTCTCTGAACGCTGTTTCCTGGTCTGTGACGTATCCACAGGAGGATCCGGATAAAATTTCAGCACCTTGAAAACTTTATATTTCCCTGGCTCTATGACCATCACACCGCCATACAGGCATAGGCAGAATGACGAAACCTGCGGGGTTGCCGGTTCGCAATCCTTTGTGTTTTCTGGTATAATGAAAACAGTTTAAGGAGCGGGACAATGGCAGACAGACATACACTGGAAGAACTGAATAACTGCAGCAGGGAAGAACTGATCACCATCGTTCTTATGATGCAGGGACAGCTGGATACCCTGAATGAGAACATCGAGCGGCTGATCGAACAGGTACGCATAGCGAACAGCTATCGTTTCGGAAAACACACAGAAACGCTGGATTCCATAGATGGTCAGCTGTCCTTCTTTGATGAGGCAGAAAGCTGCTGCGATCTGTCTGTCCCGGAACCTGCTGCGGAGGAAGTACTTCCATCCCGACGTAACCATAAGAAAAAAGGGCAGCGGGAAACGGATCTGAAAGATTTCCCGGAAGAGATCCTTCCTCCTTATCAGGTATCCACAGAAGAACTGGATGCGTTTTATGGTGCAGGCAACTGGCGCAGAATGAAGGATGAAACCTACAAAAGACTGCGCCATGAGCCGGAATCCTGGACAGTGGAAATCCATACCGTGGAAGTCTATGTAGGCACTGGCGGAGATCATCAGGACGAATTCTTACGTGGAAAGCGCCCCAAGGACCTTCTGCGTGGAAGCATCGTTACTCCCTCCCTGCTTGCATCCATTCTGAATGTAAAATATGTGAACTCCTCTGCACTGCACAGAGTCGAGCAGGAGTTTCAACGCAATGGTGTAAATATCTCCAGACAGACCATGTCGAACTGGATCATCCGGTGTGCTGAGAAATATTTCGCACCGTTTGTGGATCGTATGAAGCAGGAACTGCTGTCCCTGCCGGTGACGCAGTCAGACGAAACACCGACACAGGTGATCGGTGACAGTGACCGTCCGAACAGTAAATGCTACATGTGGGTACACCGTTCCGGGGAGTTCTATAAGGAACGTCCTGTGGTGATCTACGAATACCAGAAAGGCAGGGATCACGAAAAGCCGCTGGAGTTTTACCGGAACTACAAAGGAGTTCTGGTCACGGACAGTCTGGAGCAGTATCATCTGCTGGACAAAAAACTGCCGGGAGTGACAAACGCAAACTGTTGGGCACATGCAAGAAGAGCCTTTGCAGATGCCGTAAAGGCAGCGGATAAAAAGAATCCCCTGTCAGTAAAAAATTCCGTGGCATACCAGGCATTACAAAAGATCGCAGAATTCTACCGGATCGATACCGAACTGAAAGAACTTCCGGCAACGGATCGCCTTACACAGCGGCAGACAAGGATAAAGCCGCTGGTTGAGGATTTCTTTGCGTGGGCAAAACAACAGGCTGCAGAATGTGCGGTGCCTCCGAAATCCAGGACCGGACAGGGACTAAATTTCGTCATCCATCAGGAAAACTATTTAAAGGTATTTCTGACCGATGGGGATATCCCGATCGATAACTCTGCTTCCGAGCGGGCTGTCCGGACTTTCTGTATCGGCAAAAAGAACTGGATGTTCCATAACACAGCCAAAGGTGCCAGAGCCAGCGCTCTTGTTTACAGTATTTCAGAAACAGCAAAGCTGAACAATCTGCGCCCATACTACTACTTCAGGTATATCCTCACGGAGTTGCCTAAGTATTGTGACGAAAAAGGAAATATAGATCCGGCAAAACTAGATCAGCTGATGCCCTGGGCAGAGGAGCTTCCCGGGGAATGCCAGAAACCACGCCGCTCATAAAAGCGGCGTTAAATTTAAGGGTAGGCGCAGGATTTGACGTTTACGGAGATGTGTTTTGGTGACAACAATTTCGCAGAGGATTTCCATGGATATTTAATGTGCCGAGAAGGGTATGGAGATCCGGATTATTATGTTTGTGATGGGAAGGAGAGAATATATTGCGGATGGAATATTCATCATATACTTCCAAAGACATGCGGAGGAACTAATGCAATTAGTAATTTGATCTGTACTAATATTGCCACAAACGATGAGTCCGCAGATAAGATTACTTTTTGGATAGACGATTGTTTATACCAAGTGAAAAAAACAGAGGATGGTCACGATATTTTTCAGATTAAATAGGAGGTGAACTTATGGAATTAAGATTTGATTACTCAGATGGAGATTACTGCTTTGATATGGGTGGCAATATGATGATGGATTCAGATGGGAATCTTATGCAGGATATAGGAGGTGGAGTAGCAATGGATATGGAATCTGGCGAGATGCATATTGTTGAAAGCAATAGCTCATTTGGAAGCTCTTTTGAGGATGAAGATTAAAATTACATATGTTTACTGTAGGTTACGGCTGTGCTAGGCTGTTCCTGCCGGAAGGCTCCGATTTCTTAGAACAAATTGCTTTGAGAGTCGGGGCCTTTCTTTATGCCTTCTTACACAGTCGGGGGTCCCTGCAGTCAACATATGAGAGATTATTGGAGATGGTTTATTAGCTTCTGGTCCATTGGATCAGAAGTGAGTGATGTCTAAGTGATATCATTTGCTATACTCTGCACTGTTTTTTCAAAGAATGAGCGCCTTAATGCAATCTTAATACAGCACACCGGATCATTACACCGTTTTTTTATATTTCATAATATACTCTTTGTAAACAAACAAAAACAGGAGAAGTATATATGCCTGAAATTACACATAGAAAAAAGCGACTGTCATCCTTTAAACTGATCGTTTTGGGCTTTGCCGGGGTTATTTTGCTCGGAGCACTGATATTGATGCTGCCGTTTTCATCGACTGCCGGAGTTGTTACGCCGTTTCACGAGGCGCTGTTCACATCGACCTCCGCCGTTTGCGTTACGGGGCTGGTCGTACAGGATACGGGCAGTTATTGGTCCGCTTTCGGGCAGACGGTAATACTGCTGCTGATTCAGATAGGCGGGCTCGGTGTTGTGACAGTTGCGGCACTTTTCGCTATGCTGTCCGGCAGAAAAATATCGCTGATGCAGCGAAGTACCATGCAGGACGCCATCTCTGCCCCGAAGGTCGGCGGGATCGTCCGCCTGACTCGTTTTATTGTGCGGGGAACTTTTTTGATCGAGCTTATCGGGATGATCGTCATGCTGCCGACATTTTGCGGAAACTACGGTATTAAGGGAATTTGGATGGCGGCGTTTCATTCGGTTTCCGCCTTTTGCAACGCCGGCTTTGACATACTTGGCACCGCAGAAAACAAATACCCATCTCTTACGGGATACATCGGAGAGCCTACAATAAACATTGCAATTATGCTTTTAATTATTGTGGGCGGTATTGGATTTTTGACCTGGGACGATATTTACACAAACAAGTGGCATTTCAAAAAATACCGTATGCAAAGTAAGGTCATATTGGTAACAACAACAATCCTCATTATCGCTCCCGCAGTATTCTTTTTCTTCTGCGATTTTACGGGGCTGCCGCTCGCCGAAAGGATTCTTGCGTCGCTTTTTCAGTCTGTCACACCGAGAACCGCCGGTTTCAATACCGCCGATCTTCCCGCTATGACCGGTTCCTCTAAGGCAATTATGATTCTGCTGATGCTCGTCGGCGGATCGCCCGGCTCCACGGCAGGCGGTATGAAAACGACCACGCTTGCCGTTCTGATTCTGAGTGCATTCTCCGTCTGTCGCAAAAAGGACGATGCCGAAGTCTGCGGCAGGCGCATTGACGGTTCGGCAGTGAAAAACGCCGCAGCCGTTGCCGTAATGTATTTCCTGCTGTTTTTTGTCGGCGGCATTGTTATCAGCACGGCAGAAGGTTTGCCGCTTAGCACCTGCCTTTACGAAACGGCGTCCGCTGTCGGAACGGTCGGGCTTACCCTTGGAATCACACCGCAGCTCGGTGTTCTTTCTCAGCTTATTTTGATCGTCTTGATGTATCTCGGCAGAGTCGGCGGACTTACCCTGATTTACGCGGCGGTTTCCAACAAAAATCAGAGCGGAGCAAAGCTGCCACTCGAAAAAATCACAGTCGGATAAAGGAGTTACTATATTATGAAAAACATATTGTTAATAGGTCTCGGCAGATTCGGTAGGCATATTGCTTTGCAGCTGAATAAGCTCGGACACGAGGTGATGGCGGTAGACATCAACGAAGAAAGAGTCAATGAAAGTTTGACGATTGTCACCAATGCACAGATCGGCGACAGCACAAACACGGAGTTTTTAAGGTCGCTCGGCATCGGAAACTTTGATGTGTGCATCGTCACCATCGGCGGAAATTTTCAAAACTCGCTGGAAACCACTTCTTTGCTGAAAGAACTCGGCGCAAAATTAGTTGTATCCCGTGCCGAGCGTGATGTGCAGGAAAAATTCCTTCTGCGGAACGGAGCGGACGAGGTCATTTACCCGGAAAAACAGGTAGCAAATTGGGCTGCTATTCGGTACACCGCCGACCACATTCGGGATTACATTGAGGTTGATGAGGGTCATGCCATTTTTGAGGTAGAGGTGCCGAAGGGATGGATCGGCAAAACCGTCGGAGAACTGGATATCCGCAGAAAATACAGCATCAATATTATGGCAACCAAGGAGAACGGAAAAATCAATATGGCAGTTTCACCGGAAACCGTTCTTACGGACAATATCACTCTTTTGGTTCTCGGTGCTTACAAAGAACTGCAAAAGTGTTTTCGCATTTAACAGAGGTGAATGAGGATGGCTGAGCTATTGCTGATTGTCAGCCTGCTTGCCGTATTTGTTTTCGGATTTTATCTTATAAGCAGGCTGGATCGATTTCTTGAAGAAAACAGAAAGGCACTGTTAAAGGAAAACGAATCCCGTGAGCCTTCCGAAATTCTGTTGCCGCAGGGACTGTCCGAAAGTGAAATATTATGTGCGATCCGCCGTTTTCGTGAAACGCACGGAAATGTCGATATTATTCTTTCCGACGGGAAAGAAGATGAGTATTAGTTTGCGGTATATTATTTCACGATTTTGATGTATAATAAAGCAAAAGGACGGTGAACCGGATGAGAACACAAACCGAGCAGTCAAAAAAAGGCGCAGACGAGCATATCCTTGTCTGCCTATCTTCTTCGCCGTCCAATGCAAGGATCATACACACCGCCGCAAAGATGGCTAAGGTCCTTCATGCAAGATTTACCGCCATCTATGTGCAGACGGATACGGTCATAAATGATGAGGATCAGTCCCGGCTTTCGCAGAACATACAGCTCGCACAAAGGCTCGGCGCCGAGATCGTTATGACGCACGGCGAGGATGTACCGCTGCAGATCTCGGAATATGTCAGGCTTTCCGATGTCACAAAAATCGTGATCGGGCAAAGCAGTGCCAGACGCAGAGGGCTGTTCGGAAGACCGACTCTCACCGAAAAGCTGATCTCCTCCGCCCCCGATGTTGACATTCATATTATTCCCGACGCACTGAACTACACAAAGTCGCACAGACGCCGTCTGTTCTTTGGTGCAGAGATACCATCGCTGCGGGATATTGCCGTGACCGTCCTGGCGCTTGCCGTATGTACGGCGATCGGGTTTCTGTTCGACCATCTCGACTTTCCCGATTCCAATATCGTTACTGTATACATCCTAGGTGTGCTGATGATCTCCGTTTTGACCAAAGGATACCTTTGCAGTATAGCAGGCTCACTTCTAAGTGTTGTATTGTTCGGATTTTTCCTTACCGAACCCAGGTTGTCCTTTCAGACCTATGCCGTAGGCTATCCCGTTACCTTTGCAGTTATGCTGGCGTCTTCCGTTCTCACCGGCACGCTTGCCTCGAAGCTGAAAGATCATGCAAGGCTCTCGGCTCGCTCTGCGTTCCGTGTGCAGGTGCTGTTTGACACTGACCGTCTGCTGCAAAAAGCAAAAAGCAACGATGATGTTTTAAGCGTGACCTGTATGCAGCTCTCGCGGTTGCTTGACCGCAGTATTGTTGCCTATACGAAAGGCGAAAACGGAATGTTGTCCGGGCGGCTGTATGCCGAAAAAAAGGATACACACGCTGAAAAGCTGCTAAGCGATGCAGAGCGGCAGACCGCAGAATGGGTGCTTCAAAACGGTCACCGTGCAGGAGCAGCGACAGCACAGTTTGGAAAATCCGAATGTCTTTATCTTGCAATCCGTGCAGGCGGCAGAGTCTACGGTGTAATTGGGATACCGATGAAACCCGAAAAGCCCGATTCATTTGAGAGCAGCATCGTACTGTCGGTTGTGAACGAATGTGCGCTGGCAATGGATAATGCTCACAACGCCGCCGAAAAGGAACGGGCGGCAGATCTTGCAAAAAGCGAGCAGCTGCGCGCCGACCTTTTGCGGTCGATCTCACACGATCTGCGCACGCCGCTTTGCTCCGTTTCGGGTAATGCGGACACGCTTTTGCATAACGGAAACTGCCTGGATGAAGCAACCAAGCAGCAGATCTATAAAGATATTTATGACGATTCCGAATGGCTGATCGGCGTGGTGGAAAATCTGCTGTATGTTACACGGCTGAATGACGGACGCCTGAAGCTGGAGCTTACCGACCAGCTTGTGGACGAAGTGGTCAACGAAGCCGTTTCGCATTTGAAGAAAAAATCCGTCGGACACAAGGTGACGGTAAGGTGCGACGATCTGATCCTTGCCCGTATGGACGCACAGCTTATCGTGCAGGTCATTGTCAACCTTATTGATAATGCTTTGAAATATACCGAACAAGGCTCCGAGATCTGCGTAAGTGCGGAAAAACAGGGCAGGGATGCCGTGATCCGAGTCACCGATAACGGAAACGGAATTGCAGACGATATGAAACCGCATATTTTTGAGATGTTTTACACCGGAAAAAATACCGTCGCAGACAGCCGCAGAAGCTTCGGGATCGGGCTTACCCTGTGTAAATCTATCGTAGAGCTGCACGGCGGAACGCTTACGCTTACGGATAACGTACCGCACGGCTGCATATTTACCTTTACTTTACCGCTTAGCGAGGTGACTCTGAATGAATAAACCCCTTGTACTCGTCGTGGAGGACGACCGTCCCGTCCGCAATCTGATCGTAACAACATTAAAGGCGCACGATTACCGCTACCTGACCGCGGAGAACGGACACAGCGCTATTATAGAAGCGACCTCCCATAACCCGGATATCGTTCTGCTGGATCTGGGGCTGCCGGATATCGACGGCACACAGGTGATCGAAAGTATCCGCTCATGGTCAAATATGCCCATTATTGTGATCAGTGCGCGCAGCGAGGATAAAGACAAAATCACGGCGCTGGATGCCGGGGCGGACGACTATCTGACAAAGCCCTTTTCCATAGAGGAGCTTTTGGCACGCCTTCGGGTCACGCAAAGACGGCTGCTGCTGCTTCAGGCAAGCGGCGACGCCGACTCACCCGTTTTCCAAAACGGCAAGCTTAAAATCGATTATGCCGCTGGCTGCGCTTATCTAAATGGGGAGGAATTGCACCTGACCCCGATTGAATACAAGCTTTTGTGTCTGCTCTCTCATAATGTTGGAAAGGTGCTGACGCACACCTATATCACGCAGCAGATTTGGGGCAGCAGCTGGGAAAACGATATTGCTTCTCTGCGGGTGTTTATGGCGACACTGCGCAAAAAGCTGGAGCCGCAAAAGGACTGTCCGCAATACATTCAGACGCATATCGGCGTCGGTTACCGTATGCTGCGGGTAGACTGAGAAAAGCTAGGAAACAAGGAATTGAACCGATATGCAATAGAAAATCTTTTCGGAATTGAAGGGCTGAATATCGTTTGGTACGGAATCATTATCACCTGCGGTATGGTGCTTGGCTTTGCTTTGGCGATATACCGATGCAGAAAAACCGGCATCAACAAGGAGCATATATACAATCTTGCTCTTTGGCTGATCCCCGTATGCATTATTTGTGCAAGAGCCTACTATGTGATTTTCGAATGGGATAATTACAAAAACGACCTGCTTTCTGTTTTTGAAATTAACCGATGGGTCTTGCCATTTACGGCGGAGTGCTAGGAGGTGTCGCAGTCGCATTGATTTACTGTAAAGTAAAACGGATTTCCTTTTGGTCACTTGCCGATACCCTGATGCCGAGCCTTGTGCTTGGGCAAGCTATGGGGCGTTGGGGGAATTTTGTCAATCAAGAGGCATATGATTACTTCCTATTAGGAACACTGTAAATACAAGGCTTTTCGGAGCCTACAAACCAGAAAAAATAATATTTGATCTATCACATTACGCAAAAAGCCGTCCGGCATGAAAAACGGGCGGCTTTTTTGCGTGGATAGACGGAAAGGAGGCGCAAAAATAACTACAAAATTTTAGCGTTCAAATTTGTGCAACTTTAACGAAAAGGAGGATCGTAAATGGCCGATGAAAAATTGAATACTGGCCCTGCGGAGAATATTTCCCCGGAGGCCGCCGAGCCTATCGCCACACCCGAACAGGCCGCAGCGTCTGAGCCCCAGCAGGAACAGACCGGGCCTGCCATACCTGAGTCCGGCGATGTGGTTGTGTCCTTTGACAAAATCAATGAACTTATGGCGGAAAAGAGGCAGAACGCCCGCGCCGAAGTCGAAAAGGCGGAAACCCCCGAAGCGCCGGAGGCGGCAGCCCCCGGAGAAACACCGCAGCCCGCCAATACGGAGGAACCGAAAAAGCCGCGCCGTGGCCGTCCGCCGAAAGCAGAAAAGGCCGCGACTGAAAATCAGAAATCGGAGAAATCGGCTGGGGCCCGCAAGGGCCGCCCACCAAAGGCGGATAAGACGGCCCCTGACAAGCCCAAGCCGTCCAAACGAGACAAAGTGTCCCGAAGCGATGGAAAGGCCCCGGATGCCAAGGAGCCCATTAAGTCCGCACAGGATACGGCACTGAAGGAAACTGCTGCTGTGGAACAGACGGCTCCCGAGCCGACTACACCGCCCCGCCCGGTTGAGGAAGGCAAGCTGGTTTATCTGAAACTTTCCGAGGTTCATCCGTTTCACACATTCCGTCCGCACCCCTTTAAGGTACGGGACGATGCGAAGATGCAGGAAATCGTTGCTTCTATCCGCGTAAACGGTGTAATGGTTCCCGGTCTTGCCCGCCCGGAGAAAGATGGAAACGGCTATGAAATTGTAGCGGGCCATCGCCGTACCCACGGCAGTGAGCTGGCTGGACTGGAGGAAATGCCCTTTATCGTCCGTGAAATGACCGACCACGAAGCGGTACAGGCCATGAAGGACAGCAACAAGCAGCGTGACGGGATGCTCCCCAGCGAATTGGCCGCGCTGCTGGAACTCGAGGTTGAGGACATCAAGCATCAGGGCGGGCGGCTGAAAGATGTTGCGGAAGGCGATGTCGGGAAACGCTCGGTTGAGATTGTAGGCGAGGCGCATGAAATGAACTATAAAAAGGTCATGCGCTACTTGCGGCTCAACTCCCTTGTGCCGGAGCTTCTGGATAAGGTAGACGATAAAAAGATGGGCTTCATGCCTGCCGTGGAGCTTTCCTACATCAAACCGAAAAATCAGAGGCTTATTGCTGTTTCCATTGACGGGGAGCAGGCTTCGCCCTCGCTGGCCCAGGCCAAACGGCTCCGGGAGCTGGATAAGGAAGGCAAGCTCAACGGCGATGTCATTGACGGTATCTTATCAGAACAGAAAAAGGAGGATCGAGGCGTGATTATTTCTACTGCGGAACTGGAAAAGTATTTTGGCAAGGAGGTCACTCCCGCCAAAATGAAAGAACAGATTATGTCCCTGCTGGATGACTGGAAAGAAAAACAGCCGCCGGAGCTGGCAAAAGCCCCGAAAAAGCAGGAACTTGACAAGTAACAACTTCGAGACACTTTGTCCCGAGGGCCCCGCCCTCGCGCAGAAGCTCTGGTGGTATATATCCCCCGTCGCCGCCTGTTTTTTAGTACAGCCGGGAGTGGGCCGTCAAGGGTGCAGCGCACCGCCGTTTTCGGCGGCTCGCCCTTGACGGTCTGCCCCGGCTGTGCTATTTCCCCGGCAAGCGGCGGGGGTATATCCTCCAGAGCCGCCCCCTTTCCCAAGACTGGGAAAGGGCGTGGGGTTTGGGTTGAACTTTCTTATTAAAATATCGGAGGTATGAACGATGAAACGACCCCTTGCTTATATCACCGCTGCATGGCTCGGCGGCGATAGCGAAAACGCAGAACTGGCGGCGCAGTATTGCCGCACCGTGTATGAGGCAGGCTTTTCTCCTATTTGTCCGCCTTTGTACTTGCCCCTGTTTCTCAACGATGCTGTTCCCGAGGAGCATAAAAGCGGCATCGACATGAGCCGTGACCTGCTCCGCCGTTCTCATGTGCTGGTTGTTTGCGGGCACAGTATGACCGAATCCATGAAAAATGATATTGCCGTGGCCCAGCGGCTGGGAATTACGGCAACAACCCTTGAGGGCATCCTGACCGTCAAGGGACAGGGCCGCCGCTGATGGCGACCCTGTTTGAAGCCTACGTTACCAACGCCGGGAAGTACGGCGAGGGCCAGCTTGTGGGTGAAACACTGAAATTTCCCACAACCGCCCAGGAGGTGGAGGCTCTCTTGAAACGGATCGGCGTGGATGGCGTCCGCTATCAGGAAATTTTTATTACCTCTTTCGATGGGGATGTGCTGGGGCTCTATGACCATTTGAGCGAGTATGAAAATCTGGACGAGCTTAATCATCTGGCCTGCCTGCTTTCCGAGCTTACCTCATCGGAGCTGGAAACACTGGAGGCCGTCCTCGACAGTGGCGATCACTGTTCTTCGGTGCGGGACATCATCAATCTGACACAAAATCTGGACTGTTACGGCTTTTACCCCGGCGTATCCGATGAGGAAACGCTGGGGCGTATTTATGTGGACGATCTGGAAATGTTGGATGTGCCGGATCAGGTAAAACCGTATTTCGATTATGAGGCGTATGGCCGGGATGCCTGCATCCACGAAAACGGCCATTTTGCCCCGGGCGGCTATGTTGTCAAAGAAAGCGATCATTTCGTGGAAGTGTATCACGGCTTGCAGGATATTCCCAAGGAGCATAAGGTATTCTCTTTCCCGAAGCTCTCTATCCGGGAGCAAATGGCCGCTTATCAGGAAATCATAGACGGTTCTTCTTTGGAGGGCTACCGTCAAATGCAGAAAAAAGACCGTGGGGATCGGTGATGGCACTTCGAGACAAATTGTCCCAAGGAAGGAGGCGGTGTAACTGATTGATGAAGATATTTCCCGGCGCACGATAGCCATATCTGTAAAAACGACCAAGCTGACGGCGCGGGGACTGGCGTATGTGCTGGGCATGGTGGGTCGGAAGATCCGCAAGGCATACCGTGGGCGGCAAGTACCGCATGGCAAACAAAGTGTGCGAAAGCTCATGGCCCACGGCACAGCCACAAACAGCATCGAGCTATCCGGGGATGCCAAGTCCTTTGACCGCGTGGCCCGGAAATGGAATGTAGACTATGCGTTCTATAAAACCGGGCCGGACAAATACCTGCTGTTTTTCAAGGCTGGACAGGCAGACGCAATGACCGCCTGCTTTTCTGAGTATTCCCGGAAAGTGTTAAGCAAAGCAAAATCGAACCGTGTTCCCATCCGGGAACAACTGCAACAGGCGGCGGATCAGCTTTCTAAAGAAAAGCCGAAACAGAAAGAACGTGCAAAGGAGGTGGCCCATGAGGACAGATAAGATCAGAAAATATCTCATTCCGAACATTCCCTATCTGTTCATCCTGTGGGCGTTCCTCAAGCTGGGGACAGCCTACCGGCTGGCGGCGGGTAACGATTTTGCACATAAGCTCATCGGGCTGGGCCAGACGATTGGCCCGGCCTTTGCTGACTTTGCGCCCGGTTTAGTCCCGCTGGATTGGCTTGTCGGTATTGTAGGCGCAGTTGGTTTCCGGCTGCTGATCTATTTCAAAAGCAAGAACGCTAAGAAGTTTCGGCGGGATGCAGAATACGGCAGCGCTCGATGGGGAACGGAAAAAGACATCAAACCGTTTGTCGATCCGAAGTTTGAAAACAACGTGATTTTGACCGGGACGGAGTTTCTCACGATGAACACCCGCCCTAAAATCCCCGCAAATGCCCGAAACCTGAATTGCTGCATTATCGGCTCGTCCGGCTCCGGCAAAACCCGCTTCTGGCTTACGCCCCAGCTTTTACAGGCCCATTCCTCTTATGTGGTGGTCGATCCGAAAGGTGGTGTGCTGGGACAGGTCGGGGGTTTCCTGCAAAAACGCGGGTACAAAATCAAGGTATTCAACAGCATAGATTTTTCAAAATCCATGCACTATAACCCGCTGGCGTATATCCGCAACGAGGCCGACATCCTGAAATTCGTGAACGCCCTGATTACCAACACCAAGGGCGAGGGCAAGGAGGGCGATCCATTTTGGACGAAAGCGGAAACGCTTTTGTACTGCGCCCTGATTGCCTATATCATTTTTGAGGGGCCTGCCGAGGATCGGAATATGAATACGCTGGTGGACATGATCTCCGGCATGGAGGTCAAGGAGGATGATGAAAACTATAAAAACGCCGTGGATTATATGTTTGACGGCCTTGCCAAACGCAAACCGGATTGCTTCGCCGTGAAGCAATACCGCAAATTCAAGCTAAGCAGCGGCAAGACGGCCAAAAGCATCCTCATTTCCTGCGGCGCACGTCTGGCTCCCTTTGACATTCCCCAGCTCCGGGAGATCATGTCCTATGATGAGCTGGAGCTTGACCGCATGGGAGATCGCCGGACGGCTACTTTTTTCTGCATCAGCGACACGGACAGCACCTACAATTTCCTTGTGGCGCTGGCCTTTTCGCAGATGTTCAACCTCCTGTGTGAACGGGCGGACAATGTTCACGGGGGCCGCTTGCCCCATCATGTGCGGGTACTGTGGGACGAGGCGGCCAATACGGGACAGGTGCCCCAGCTTGAAAAGTTGGTGGCCGTCATCCGCTCCCGTGAGATCAGCCTGTGCCTGCTGTATCAGCAGTTGGCCCAATGCAAGGCCATCTACGATAAGAACGCGGAAACCATCCTCGGCAACATGGATAGTGTGCTGTTCCTCGGCGGACGCGAAAGCTCCACCATCAAGGAAATATCCGAGAACTGGCTGGGTAAGGCCACCATCTCCATGCAGACCGAGGGACGCTCACGGGGCCAATCCGAAAGCTACAGCCAAAATACCCAGCGGCTGGGCCGGGAGCTGATGACCCCCAGCGAGCTTGCCACCATGCCCGGAGATCGGTGCATTTTGCAGCTTCGGGGCCTGCCGCCGTTCTACTCCAAGAAGTACGATTTGAAACAGCATCCAAACTACAAATACACCGCCGAGGCCGACAAGGTGAAAAACGCTTTTGACCTCAACAGCCTTGTGACACGGCGGATGGACAAGCTCAACCCCAACGAAACCTATACCGTTTACAAGGTGGACGTGCCGGACGAGGCGCTCACAGGCGAGGACGAGGACATCCTCAACTATGACGACCTCGACGACCCGGACGCCTTTGTATAACCTCTGGTCACGGTGGCCAGAGGAGTAGCTGCCGCCAGAAATGGCGGCTTTTTTCATGGTCTCATGTCTTTCGGGACCTGCGGTATCGGCTTCTGATGCACCAATATGATGTCCCAAAAGCCGGTCTTCTCCCCTCGCCGTGCCTGATAGTTTGCACGCAGCTGATACCGAACAAGAACATTTTCATTTTCCATTATTTCATTATATTCAAATGGGTCACAGAACTTCGGATCTGGCTTCTCACAAATTCCAATTCTGCTTAACGCCCACTCTTTTCCATCTTCATGCTGCATTAGATCTTCATGAATCTGATATCTGGCCTGTTCTTCAGTGAAATCTACAGAATAGGGACTCTGCAGCACCGTTTCCCATAATGTGATTGTGTAATAGCCCCGACTGTTCTTTCTCTGCAATTTCTTTTCCTGCATATTCATCACAACATATCCGGTATGCTCTTTTTTCGGTTTTAGTCCTCGATCCGCATTAGCTCTTTCCCGAGAGATCCGCAGCAGGTTTTCATTTAGGTGCCGTTGATATGCTGCATCCTTCTGGGCCTGCGCCAATGCTCCCTGCATTTCTGCGATTTCCTTGACCGCCTGATCTCTCACTTGCCTGATTTGGTATGCAGCATTGTTTTTTTCTTCGTTCATTTGACGGTCAGCATTCTGACGTTCAATGCCGACCGTTCGGATTGCCTCGTCCCTCTCCCGGACAATCTTTTTATACTCGTTCAGCGTCAGAATCACGTGGGTACAATCTGGGTCCGAGCTGCCGCCAGGAACATCTTTATAACCCACTATCGTTTTCTTTACAAACTCGCTCACGGCAGCGCACCTCCTTACAGGCCCCGAATATAGTTATCCGCTACGACGCTGATTCGGTTATGCCCCAGCGCCTTGCTGCAGATCAGCATGGCAGCCTTGTCCAGCTTCTTCCCCGCTTCATCTTTTCGGCAAGTATAAACCTCGCTTTGATAACGCCGCCCGGTGCCACGGTTTACCCGGTCATAGGGAATCTCTTCGATTGCCCTGGCATGAGCCTTGTAGATCGCCGTGGCATACTCCGCACGATAACCGTGGATGTCGGCGCAATTATGAACGTGCTGCCACACCTTTTCCTCTGACGGTGTATCAGTTATCCGTTCAATGATCTGCCCTGCATTTTTGCCTATAATCGGGCTTAAACGCTCTCGTCCGCCCTTTCCGTTGCGGACATGGATAAACCACTCCTCCGGGAACAAACGTGCGTCCTGGAGCATTTCAAGGCGCTTTGTGACACTCGGTGCTCGCTGTTCCTCCGGGATTTTCTGCAGTTCGGAGATCTCCGCCTCAATTTGCGCCCTGGGCACCAGATCTTTCCCCCGCAGCTCCTGCAGCTCCTTTCGCCGCAGGCCGGTTCCCCGGCAAAACTTTATCAGTTCATCATTGTTCGTCTTGGAGAAATGCTTGTCCCGCACCCGGTCCCCCCGGCTCCGTTTAATCTCCTCACGTTTTCGCTTGGGCGGATTAAAGTAATTCTCGTCATCCGGGGAAATCCCGTATAGCTTTCCCATCGCTTTCGCTTCGAGCTGCACCGTCCACGCTGAAAGCCCCTGATCCACTCTGGTCTGAAGCCATTCATTGGCATACTTCTTTGCACTCTTCAGCGTAGTACACTCTGGATGCTTCTCCTTGATGTACTTGATAAAATATTTGGTATGTTTCCAGTAGCTCTTATAGGTGTTGAACGCAAATATTTTATCTTTCTCTGTGCCGTTGGCTACAGCTTCTTTTTTACTTTCGCCAAAAGCCTGCATCCCGGTAAGCCGGTCATAGGCTTGCTGGTGCAGATCCTTGAAGTACGCTTTATTTCTACGCCCCATTCCGACTTCCTTTCGTGCATCTATTTTTGTATAAATCTATATTTCTATAAAACTACATAACTATTTTATTAGTTTTATAGACTTCTACATTTCTCGTTCAAGCTAAGCCGCCTCATGCCAGCTCCATTCGGAGACTCGACAATCGGCAAAATACACTTTTTAACGTCT
>OHRE01000592.1_pt1 | contig 17268 bp, 20 predicted proteins | sample 1578411 | NCBI WGS metagenome assembly OHRE01 (sample SAMEA3879566, study PRJEB24766) | human gut metagenome | biome: human-associated habitat; feature: feces | place: USA | collected 1985/1987 | reverse complement strand
CCCGTCAGGTGGAAAACAACTGCGCCGTGGTCAGCCTGACCATCGGCATCAACAATACCGAGCACCTGAACCGTGTGGTGGCGCGTCTGTCCAAGGTCAAGGATGTGCTCAAAGTGACAAGGAGTTAAACCATGCGTGCAGTCATTCAGGCAGTGTCCTCCGCTTCTGTCCGGGTCAACGGCGGGGAGCCCCGCTCCATCGGCCCCGGCCTGGTCATCCTGCTGGGTGTCCGGGATACCGATACGCTGGACATTGTGCCCAAGCTGGCGGATAAGTGTGCGGGCCTGCGCATCTTCAAGGACGAAAACGACAAGCTGAACCTCAGTGCAAAGGACCTGGGCTATTCGGCACTGGTGGTCAGCCAGTTCACGCTTTACGGCGACACGAAAAAGGGCTACCGCCCCAGCTTTATCAAAGCGGCCCGGGCCCCGCTTGCGGTGGATGCCTACGAGCTGTTCCTTGCCGAGATGAACCGGCAGGGCCTCAGGGACGTGCAGCACGGCGAGTTCGGCGCGGATATGCAGGTGTCTCTGGTGAACGAGGGGCCCTGTACCATTGTCATCGACACGGACGAGTGGGCGCACCACTCGTAACGGCCCGCCCCCGGCAAAGCCGGAACATCTGAACAGTTAGAAGGATATAGGATATGAAAGCATTTCATCTTCTCGGCGCTGCGCCGCTTTATACCAACAGCTTTGTCCTGATCTCCGATGCGGGCCATGCAGTGGTCATTGACCCCGCCGCCGAAGTGCAGGAGTACGATAAAATTTTCAAAGAGAACAACGCAACGCTCACCACCATCCTCTGCACCCATGGCCACTATGACCATGTGGGCAGTGCAGGGGAGCTGAGCCGGGAGTGGAAGGCCAGGATCTACTGTGAGCCTGCCGACTGCAGGGGCAGCCAGCTCTTTCCCCTGAAAAGCGCAGACAGCGGCTATCAGGAGGGGGAAAAGCTCACCGTGGATGAGCTGACCTTTACTGTCTGGCACACCCCCGGCCATACCGAGGGCGGTGTGGTGCTGCTGTGCGGGGACTATCTCTTTGTGGGCGATACCGTGTTCCAGGGCAGCATTGGCCGCACCGACCTGGAGGGCGGCAGTATGCAGAAAATGGATGCCAGCCTGCGTAAGCTGGCGGGCCTGCCCATCCCCAAAGAGACCCGGCTGCTGCCCGGTCACGGGGATTTTTCCACCCTTGGCGAGGAACTGGCGAACAATTTCTATATCCGCAGCGCCCTGCGCGGCGGGAATGCGGACTTTTAAGGATAAAGAGAGAAAAACATGAAGATTTATATTACCGGCCTGCCCTCCGGCTACGAGGTGGAGCATCTGGTGCGCCTGTTTTACCCTATGGCTCCGCTCACCCTCACCCCGCCGGAAGAGGGCGAGGACTGTGTCTGGGCCGAGAAAAAAGAGGATAGTCTGTACGCCATGGTGCGGGAGCAGGGCCAGAGCAGGGACGCGGCGGCTCCATTGCCCCGCCCCGTGGAAGCAGGCGGCGAGACGGTGGAGTTCACCCTTGCCAGCCTGACCTACGACCTGCTGCGGAGCTGGACCGGCATCCGCCCGCCCTGGGGCAAGATGACCGGCGTGCGCCCGGTGCGGCTCATCCACGACAAGCGGGCCGCGGGCTGGACCGAAGCCGACATCGACCGGTTCTTTCTGGAGCGCTTCGACTGCTCCCGGCAGAAGTACGGCATGGCCAAGGCCATCGCCGACCTGCAGGAACCCATCCTGAAGCTGGGCAGTGCCCCCAAAACGTACAGCCTGTATCTCGGCATCCCGTTCTGCCCCTCCCGGTGCAGCTACTGCAGCTTTGTCAGCTGCAACCTTGACCGGGACCGCAAGCTGGTGCAGCCCTATGTGGACTGCCTGTGCAGAGAGGTGGAGGCCATCCGGGAGCAGGCCGACAAGGCGGGACTGAAGCTGTGCAGCATCTATATCGGCGGCGGCACCCCCACCAGCCTGTCCGCTGACCAGCTCCGCCAGCTCATGGGTACGGTGCGGGAGAACTTTGACCTCTCCAAGGTGGTGGAGTACACGGTGGAGGCGGGTCGTCCCGACTGCACCGATGCCGAAAAGCTGGCTGTCATCAAAGAGTACGGTGCCACCCGCATTTCCATCAACCCCCAGACCTTCTCGGACGAGGTGCTGGCGGGCATTGGCCGCAGGCACTCGGCGCAGGATATCCTGGACTGCTATGCCGATGCCCGGAGGGCGGGCCATGAGGACATCAACATGGACCTCATCGCGGGCCTGCCCGGCGATACGGTCGCGGGCTTTGAGCACAGCCTGCGGCAGGCCATCGCGCTGGACCCTGAGAACATCACCGTTCACACCCTGACCCTCAAGCGGGCCTCCCGCATCGTCATCGAGGACCAGAAGGAGAACGACTACGCAGACGTAGCGGCTATGCTGGAAAAATGCCAGCTGCTGGCCGATGCAGGATATCGCCCCTATTACCTCTACCGCCAGAAAAACACCCTGCAGAATCTGGAAAATGTGGGCTGGTGCAAGCCGGGCCACGAGGGGTACTATAATATCTATATCATGGAGGAAGTCCAGACCATCCTTTCGGCCGGAGCAGGCGGCAGCACCAAGCTGGTGACCGACGGCGGCCGACGGATGCAGCGCATCTTCAATTTCAAGTATCCGACAGAGTATATCCAGCGCTTTGCGGAGGTACTGGAGCGCAAAAAAGGAGTGGCTGATTTTTATGATCACGATTTGGGTCCCGAAACGTCTGGTTGAAGTCGGGCTGTACAACGTTGCCGCCCGCAGTCCGCAGGAACTTGCCGCCCTGAGTGAGCAGAGCTACCGCGACCGCGTGAAGTACGCCGCCGAAAAGGTGCGCCTTTCCGGCACCAAGATCGTCATGCTCACCGGCCCGTCGGCCAGCGGCAAGACCACCAGCGCCCACAAGCTGGCTGAGGAGCTGATCCGGCAGGGAACATACGCCCATGTGGTCAGCCTAGATAATTTTTTCCGTGGGGCGGAGTTCTACCCCCGCCTGCCCGACGGCACCCTGGATTACGAAAATCCCGATACCATGGATCTGCCCCTTGTCCGGCAGTGCCTGCATGAGCTGAGCGAGACGGGTAAGACCACCCTGCCCATCTATGATTTTGCCAACGAGCGGCGCTCCGACGAGACCGAGGCCGTGGACCTGCAGGGCGGTGTCTGCATCGTGGAGGGCATCCATGCCCTGAACCCGGAGCTCACCGGCCTTGTGCCTGCGGAGGATGTCTACCGCATCTACGCCGGCCTGCGGGAGGAATACGCCATCGACGGCCGCCGGGTCATCAACACCCAGGACATCCGCCTGTGCCGCCATGTGGGACCGGGTGCTGGACGGCGAGACCCGGTATATCAAGGGCTTCAAGACCACGGCGGACTTTCTGCTGGACACCTCCTTTACCTATGAGCTGGGCCTGATCTCCAGGCTGCTGGGCATCGTGCGCCGCCAGTTCACGCTGGAGGGCCACAACGCCGAGCTCTGGGACGAGACTGCCCGCCGCTTTGAGCATGTGGTCCCGCTGGATCTGGAGCTTCTGCCCGCCGACAGTATGCTGCGGGAGTTCTACGGCAGTGCCGTAAAATAAAATCGCGCTCTGCGGGGAAAATGTTTCATTCTCTTGTTCAAATGCGAAAAAATTGTTTCCAAATCCGCACGAAACTGTAAAAGTTGCGGTGGATTCGTTGCAATCAGTGCCTGAGTGCGCTATAATGAAACCATCATCTGACAGCACACACAGGGCCAATGCCCGTAAGAGAGGTGTCATTATGGATTTCAATAAGATCAAGGAAATGGGTCTGGAATATGCGGAAAAGGGCCGCAATGCCGCCATGGATCTGGCAGAGCGCGGCAGAACGCAGGCAAAGATCGTCTCGGAGCAGACCAAGCTTGCCCGGGCACAGCGTCAGCTGGGTGCACTGGTCTACAGCCTGGCCAAGGGCAACGAGGAGAACCAGCCCCTTGTGGATAAGTATATCGAGATGATCAGCAGCATCGAGGCCAACCTGAACGCCCTCAAGGAGAGCCTTGGCCCCGCTGCCGAGGTCATCACCCACGATCTGGACGAGGAGCCCGCCGAGGACAGCGGCATCACCGTTGAGCCGACTGTGGAAAAGGACAAAAAGCCTGACACGGACAAAAAGACCTGCCCCCAGTGCGGCGCGCCGGTCTCTGAGGATGCGCTGTTCTGCAACAAGTGCGGCGCACAGCTGTAACGCAAAAGCCTTGAAAGGGCGGTGTCCCCGTAGGGGGATGCCGCCCTTTCTGCACAGAAACAGGGCAAAGTGTGAAAATTCTGGAAACAATTGAAATGAAAAGCCGGAAAATGCGCTTGTCCCCTTGAAAAATCGCAGATTCTGCGGTACAATCGAGCTCAGGTTTTTGAGCAGAGGAAAGGGGAGTGCACCCATGCAGGACTGGCCCGAACGGAAACGCTACACGGCGGAGGATCTGCTGCAGATCATCCGCATTCTGCGCGACAGAGAAAACGGCTGCCCCTGGGATAAGGTGCAGACCCACGCATCCATCCGGAAGAATTTTCTGGAGGAGACCTGCGAAGCACTGGAAGCCATTGATGCCGACGACGCAGCCATGATGCGCGAGGAGCTGGGCGACGTGCTGATGCAGGTGGCGTTCCATACCGTCATTGAGGAAGAGCGGGGCCGGTTCGATTTCGAGCAGGTCTGCCGGGAGGTGTGCGAGAAGCTGGTGTTCCGGCACCCGAACATCTTTGCCTCTTCGGCGGCTGAAAATGCCGGTATAAACAGCTGGGATGCGCTCAAAAATAAGGAAAAGGGCCGCACCACGCTGGCGGATGAGCTGAACACGGTTCCGGCCACCCTGCCCGCCCTGATGTATGCCCAGAAGATGCAGAAGCGTGCCGCCCGCAAGGGCGCGTTTGCGCAGACGGCAGAGGATGCCGCCGCTGCCCTGAAGGCTGCCGAGCGAGGCTGGGAGGAAGCGGTGCCGGAAAATTCCGCCGAGCGGGCCGGGGCGTTGCTGTTTGCAGCGGCCAATGCCATGCGGCTGGCCGGTGTGGACGCGGAAGAGGCCCTGACCTTTGCATCCGGGCGGTTCCGTCAGGAGCTGCTGCAAAAGACCGAAGATTCAGACGGGCAGGAACGCCCTGCCACTGTCTGATAGAAAAAGCTGAGTAAAATTTTGTGGAGGTACCCCATTATGACCAAGACCGATCTGATCGCACAGGTTGCAGCAAACACCGAGATGAGCAAGAAGAGCGCCGAGCTGGCTGTCAACGCCGCTTTCGACGCACTGAGCAAGGCAATGGCTGAGGGTGAGAAGATCACCATCTCCGGCTTTGGCACTTTTGAGATCCGTGAGCGCGCAGAGCGCCAGGGCATCAACCCCCGCACCCGTGAGCCCATCACCATCGCTGCTTCCAAGAGCATTGTCTTTAAGCCGGGCAAGGCTCTGAAGGATACCCTGTAAGTTTGATCTTTGCCGCCGGGGCCGCAGTGGTTCCGGCGGTTTTTTTGTAAAACCTCTCAGTCAACGCTTCGCGTTGCCAGCTCCCCTGTCCGGAGGTGCGGCGGCGGACAAAGCGCAATGATGGAGAGGGTCTGCTTTTCTGGAGGATCATAACATGAGACTGGATAAATACCTGAAAGTTTCGCGGCTCATCAAGCGCCGCACCGTGGCAAATGAGGTGGCCGATGCGGGCCGCATCCTCATCAATGGCAAGATCGCCAAGGCCAGCCAGGCGGTCAAGGAAGGGGACATCATCGAGGTCACCTTCGGCAACCGGCCCATCAAGGTAAAGGTGCTCTCTGACGTGGAGCCCCGCACCAAGGATGTGGCCCGGGAGATGTACGAGATCATTTCGGAATAACAACAAAATCCCCCTGAACGATGTTGCTCACGTCGTTCAGGGGGATTTTTTCGTTTAGAAGTTTATAGAGCGGATTTCGTCACCTGCAATGGAAAGATAATCGGTTCGTTCTTGGGTCAGGGCTTCGGTGTCTCGCTTGCCGCTGGGCTTAACGGCAAAGCTGACGCGGAATTTGTAGGCGCAGGGAACAGCGGAAGCTGGCAGCATTTTTTCACAGTGTTCGTGAATGGCCTTCAGAAGTTGGTAGGAGTCTCCAGAGAAACCTTTTTTGAGGAGAATGTGGGCGACCGGGAGCAAGGAGCCGTTGACGTTGAGAACGACTACCTCGCAGATGTCGACGGCCGGATTCTGCTGAATGACATTTTCTATCTCGAACAGATAGTTCTTTTTCTGGTTGGAATCAATAAAGTAGTCCACAGCACGGCCCAGAATGTAGACAAAGCCATCTTCGTCCAGATACCCGATATCTCCCGTGTGGCCCCATTTCCGGCCTTCGTCATCTGTGCGGAAGAAAGCGGCGGTGGCAGCAGGATTTTTGTAGTACTCCTTCATGCAGCAGGGCGTGGAAACTTGCAGTTCTCCCCGCTGGCCGTAGGGCAATTCGTTCCCAGTCTCCGGGTCAAAGGCACTGACGGTGGCAAGGGGAAGCGGAATGCCTGTGGAGCCAATCTTGTTTCTGGGACCGGCAGGGGTGATTCCGGAGGACGTGAATGTTACGGTGGCACCCAGTTCGCACATACCCCAACCTTTTTGAAGACCACAGTTGCAATGATGGGCGGCCAGGAAATTGTTGATCTGAAGCTCGGTTTCGGGAAGTAATTGCTCGCCGCCGGTTATAGGACAAATCAGGAAGGACAGGTCATGATTCTTGTCGAGGTGTTCCATTGCGTAGAGCCAGAGACTGGTGGCACCAAAAACATAATTAGGAGAGTATTTCTCAATATCAGAAGTGAAGTTTTCCGGGCTGAACAAGGGTTCGAGAATGCAAGAAGCTCCCAAGCAAAGGGGCATCAACAGAGAAATCGAAATGCCGCTGGAAAACCAGATGGGAACGATGTGGAGGAATTTCTTCTGGCGGGAGACCTCTGGAAAACCCGTTTCGTATTGCGCGATGGTGGCGTTGATGCCGTCGTTTGTCAGCACGATGCCCTTTGATGCTCCGGTCGTGCCAGAAGAATAGACCATGACCACCGGAGTGTCCTTCTGGTAGGGGGCTTCGGTTGAAGAGGGAGAGGAACTGCCGGTTTTGAGAAAGGAAGACCAAAGGCAGTATTTGCAATCGGTCTTAAGGGCCTGCTTCAAAGCCGGGACAGCAGGGTCTTTGAAATTGGAAAGGATGCGGAGTGGTGCAGGCAGAGATGCTGTTGCAGGAAGAACAACGAGATGTTGAATGCAGGTTTCCGAAACGATGGGCGAAATACGGGAGTAGAGCTTATCCAACACAAACAAAAAGGAAGCGTTCGTCTCGTTGATGCGGTCACGAATCTGGGTGGGCTGGAACATGGGGTTGACAAAGTTGGCCAGCGCACCAATCTTACTGCAAGCGAGGACAATATAAATTGCCTCAGGGGTTCCCGAGGTACAAAGCGTGACACAGTCCCCGGGCCGTACTCCGTTATGGAGCAGGGCTTTTGCACAGACCTCAACTTGCTCAAATAATTTGGAAAAGCTGATTTTTACCCCAAAATACTCCAAAGCAGTATCGTTCAGATGTTCCTTGTTGTGTCGGTAGATGTTCTGGTATACGGTGCAAGCCGCAGGCTGCGCATGAAGCGCTTTCTCATCGTAGTATTTCAGCCAAGGCTTGTCAATGGATGGATAACCGGTCTTTTTTTCTTCGCACATGATAGATTCCTCCAATAAAAAGGTAAAATTAACCCTTTTGAGCAATTATAACTCAAAAGAGTTAATCTTTTCAAGAGCTTTTCGATATGCTTTTTCTAAAAAAGGAGAAGCGCACATGAACATCGGAGATGCTGTCCGGGAGCGGATCATAGAGTTGTGCAGAGAAAGCAATATTTCCATCAACAAGCTCTGCACTATGAGCGGTGTCACGCAATCCACTGTGAACAATATCGTCAGCGGTAGAAACAATAGTGCAACGGTGTCTACGATCAAAAAACTGTGCGACGGACTGGGGATCTCCATAGAAGATTTTTTCCATTCGGAACTGTTCCGGAATCTGGAACAGGAGGTCAAGTGAGGAACGCATAAGAATCTTTGGTTGCTCATAAGGTATGGTAAAGGGGAGTTATGCCATGAACAAGACCACGGAAAATACTCCGGCACCGCCCCACGACCTCATCCTGGAGAACCGGGAAAAGCTGACGGTAACAGGGGTCAGGCGGGTGCTGCAGTGCAACGCGGAGAGCGCCGCTATTGAAACAGCCCGGGGCGTGCTGCAGCTGGCCGGAGCGCAGCTCAACGTGACCAGCCTCGACCTCGACAGCGGGGAAGTGAAGCTGACGGGCCGCATCGATACGGTGGAGTATACCGCCGCGCGCACCCCGGGCGGCTTTCTGTCCCGGCTGCTCCGCTGATGGCACCGGCCCTTGCGCCCGCGCTCATCGGGCAGGAGGCGGCTGCCTGCGCCCTGCTGGGCCTTGTGCTGGGCAGCGTGCGCGCGGTGTTTCCGGTCAGGGGGCGGGCGGCGTTCCTGCCGGATATGGCCCTTGTGGGGGCTGTCCTGCTGGGGCTGCAGAGCTATGCCGCCGCCCTGAGCGCCGGGGGCGTGCTGCGGTGGTATATGCCGGGCAGCGCCTTTCTCTGTGCTTTTGGGGCCGAACGGCTTCTGCGGCCTGCCCTGCAGGCACTGGAACAGGCGCTGTTCTGGCTGGCGGCGGGGCCGCTCCGGCTGGCCCGGCGGGCATTGCAGCCGCTGGCAGCAGCCCGCAAAAAACGGGCGGAGCAGGCCAGAGCGCGCCGCACGCAAAAAAGAAGCGCAAAAAAACCGAAAAAGAACTTGCCAAGCACACGGCGGTTGTTGTATAATTCTAACGTATCAAAGTAAGAGTACAGGCGTTTCGGGCCTGCTGAGCACAGGAGGCGCTGAAAAATGGAAAATACCACCCGGAAAAAGCGCAGACGCAGCCCGTTTGTGCGGACGATCCTTCGTCTTTTCTTCATTCTGCTGCTGTTGAGTATGCTGGTGGCCTACATCTCCAATCAGGTGTCCATCAGCTCCCGGCGTGCGGAATTGCAGACGCTGAGCGAGCAGATCGAACAGCAAAAGACCCAGAACGAGGAGATGAAGCGCATCCTCAGCGGCGATGCCGACGATGTGACCGAGTGGGTCGCCCGGGATTCTTACAACTACGCAGCCCCCAACGAGCGCATCTTTGTGGATGTGACCGGCAACTGAGGGCACACCCCGCCGGGCAGCTCTGCGGACAGACCCGGTGCCCCCACAAAAAGAGAGCAAGGAGTATTGAGTTTTGGCAATTGAGGTAGGGAACGTACTGGAAGGCCGTGTGACCGGCGTAAAGCCCTTTGGTGCATTTGTTGCGCTGCCTGAGGGCAAATCGGGCATGGTCCACATTTCCGAGGTGTCCAATGAATATGTGCAGGATATCAACACGGTGCTGCACGACGGCGATGCTGTGAAGGTGCAGGTCATCAACATTGCACCGGACGGCAAGATCGCGCTGTCCATCAAGCGGCTGCTGCCGCCGGCACCCCGTCAGCCGCGCAGTGACCGTGGGCCCCGGCCCGGCGGCCCGCGCCAGAACGGCCCCCGCGAGGGCGGCCATTTCGGCAATTCCCGCGGCGGCGGACGGCCCCCTCGTGAGGGTGGGCGCGGCCCTGCCCGGGACGCTGCACCCCGTGTGTGGCAGCCCAAGGCCCCGGCCAAGAGCGATAACCTGAGCTTTGAGGATATGATGAGCCGCTTCAAGAGCCAGAGCGAGGAAAAGATGGCCGACCTGGACCACGAGACCAACAACCGCCGCGGCGGCGGTTATGCACCGCGCTCCCGCCGCGGCCGCTGAGCCATAGAACGAACCTGGCCTGCCCCAGCGGGGCGGGCCTGTTTTTTGGTGGTGCGGCAACGCCCACGGACAAGAAAGGAACCAGAATGCCTGCAAAATTTGAACTGATCGCACCCTGCTTCTTTGGCTGCGAGGCAACTGCGAAATTTGAGCTGACCCGCATCGGGGCCGAGAACATCCGGGTAGGGGATGGCCGCCTGACCTTTGCGGGCGGGCCGGAGATGATCGCTGCCGCCAACCTGAACCTGCGCACGGTGGAGCGCGTGATGCTGCTCCTCAACACCTATCCCGCTTCCACCTTCGATGAGCTGTTTGACGGCGTGTACAGCATCCCCTGGGAAGAGCTGCTGCCCGCCGATGCCGCCTTCCCTGTGACCGGCTCTTCTCTGAACAGCCAGCTCACCAGCGTGCCTGCCTGCCAGAGCATCATCAAAAAGGCTGTGGTCAAGCGCCTGATGAACAAGCATCATACCTCTGTTTTGCCCGAGACCGGCGCGGAGTACAAGATCCGTTTCATGCTGCGCAAGAATGTCTGCGAGATCATGCTGGATACCACCGGCGAGGGCCTGCACAAGCGCGGCTACCGCCGCAACGCCATGGAGGCCCCCATCCGTGAGACGCTGGCCGCGACCATTGCCGACCTGGGCCGTGTCCGCCGCGACAGTCTGGTGGAAGATCCCTTCTGCGGCAGCGGTACTCTGCTGATCGAAGCCGCCCAGAAGGCCATGAATATTGCCCCCGGCCTCAAGCGCCGCTTTGCCGCCGAGCGTTACAGCTTTGTACCCGCTTCCCTCTGGGCCGAGCAGCGCCAGAAAGCGCTGGCAGAGTCCAAGCTGGATGTGGGCTTTGAAGCCTTTGGCTACGATATCGACCCCGCCGCCGTGGCACTGGCCAATGCCAACGCAAAGCTGGCCGGTGTGGAAAAGCGCTGCCATTTTGAGGTGGCCGATGTCGCTGACTTTGCGGCAAAGCCCGAAGCCATCGTTCTGACCAATCCCCCGTACGGCGAGCGGATGAACACCATCGAGGGTGCCGCCAAGCTGGCCCGCACCCTGGGCCGGCAGATGGCCGAGCATCCCTGCGCGGGCCTGTACGCCATCACTGCCGATATGGAGTTTGAGAGCCACTACGGCAAGCGCGCCAACAAGCGCCGCAAGATGTACAACGGTATGATCCCCTGCCAGCTGTATATGTACTATGAGGCCCCCAAGTTTGAGCACAAGGCAAAGCCGATGCCCAAGCAGGGCTTTGACGGGAAGCGTACCGTTGAGTTCAAGAAAAAGTAAACAGGAGAACAAAAAGACATGGACGGTCGGATGCGGCCTTATCTTCCGGAGCTTACCATCCGGGATTATAATATCTACCAATGGTATCTGCGGGGCGTGCAGTATCAGCTGAACACGACCTACGGGCTCTACTCGTGCAGTCTGCTGCAGCACAACGGGGTTCTGTTCGCACTGCTGTCAGACAGCCTGGCCGGGCGGGAGGCGACCTGCAAAAAGGTGCGCCTGCCCTGGACGCTCTGCTGGAGGCCGATGATGTGCCAGACCCAGGGCATCCGGCTGGCCGCGCAGGTGGAGGTGCTGCTGGGCTGGCATAAGCTGCAGGACCGCCGCTGTGACGAACTGCCCTTCAAACAGCGGGTGAAGCGTACCATCGACCGCATCCTGCTCCGCCGCGCCTACGAAAAGGCCGTGCAGGAGAACCCCGCGCTGGAACGGCTGTTTGAACAGGAGCAGGAGCAGGCGATCGTTCAGATGAACCTGAACGCCAAGAACTACACCGAGGTTGCCGAGCCTATGAGCAACATCTACGGTGCGCTCTACTCCACGCTTGCCACCGATGAGAACAGCCAGCGCAAGAGTATGCGCTATATCGGCAGCTGCATCGGGCGGGTGTTCTACCTGCTGGATAAGGCGGGCCGTGTGGCCGATGACAAGCGGGCCGAGCGGTACAATGTGTATCTGGTCAACGGTGTCGAGGACCCCGGTGCTGCACTGGAAAATGCCCGGCGGCAGTCGCTGGCTGCGGCAAACGATCTGGTGCGCGCCTACGGGATGCTGGATGTCAAGCTGAACAAGAGCCTGATCGACAATATTATGATCCTGGGTCTGCGCCATGCGGTGGAGCCGCTGGACCCGGAGAACCAGCCCGTGCGTTGGGAGCTGCCGTGAAGGCCCGCAAGAGCTGGGCTATGGCCTACTGCGGCATGGTTGCTGCCCTGAGCGTGGCCCTGATGCTGCTGGGGGCCGTGGTGCCGGTGCTGATGTTCATTGCCCCGGCGGTGGCCAGCCTGCTCATCGCCACGGTCTGCGTGGAGTGCGGCAGGACCATGGCCCTGACAGCCTACGGCGCGGTGAGCCTGCTCAGCCTGCTCTTTGTGCCGGATAAGGAGGTGGCGCTGGTCTTTGTGTTCCTGCTGGGGTATTACCCGCTGGTCAAGCCCCGGTTTGAGCGCATCCGTCTGCCGCTGGTGAGGGTGCTGTGCAAGCTGCTGCTCTGCAACGGTGCCGTGCTGGCCATGTACGGGCTGGTGCTGCTGCTGGTGCCTGCGGGCAGCATTTCGCAGGAGCTGAAGACCACCGCGCTGGTGGTCTCGCTGGCCACCCTTGCCATGGGCAATGCTGCCTTTCTGCTGTATGACCGGGCGCTCCACAACCTGCTGCAGGTGTATCAGCTGGTGTGGCGGCCGAAACTGCATAAGATGCTGGGAAAAAGATAATGGGTCAAACCCCTCAGGCGGGCTTACGCCCGCCAGCCCCCCTAATAGTGGGGCCCTTGGCATTTCGTAAAGTTTCCCTATATACACAAACTGTATTGCTCTGCCAAGGCCGCCCCTAGTAGGGGCGGTGTCATCCCGAAGGGATGATGGTGGGGTTTAATAGCAGGGCTTTGTCTAAGAGGATTCTAATTGAGAGGAGTGATGTCTGCCACCAGTTGACACAAAGCGCCGGGCCACACGGGTGACAGCCGTGAGGGTGACGAGGAGAGGAATCATCGAACGATTCGGCGGATGTTTCTCCGGCTGACCATGGGCTATACCAGCCGCAGAGAGGGGCAAAAATCGGCAGTGATACCGTAACAGATCCCCTCAAAGAAAGCCATACAAGAACATAAACTGTTACAGGAGGCTGACAGCTGTGCTGTGCGCGTTTTTTTGCGCCGGGCTGTCGGCATGGAGGTGTTTTGTATGTGTGGCATTGTTGGTTATGTTGGAAAACGGAATGCACAGGATGTTTTGCTGGATGGTCTGGAAAAGCTGGAGTACCGCGGCTATGATTCCGCCGGTGTGGCCCTGGCTTTGGAGGGCGGCATCCGGGTGGTCAAGAGCAAGGGCCGTCTGGCGGAGCTGCGCAAGCGGCTGGCGGTGGAGGCCCTGGCCCGGAGCGGCTGCGGCATCGGCCACACCCGGTGGGCGACCCACGGGGAACCCAGCGATGTGAACAGCCACCCGCATTCCACGCCCCGGGTGAGCATCGTCCACAACGGCATCATCGAGAACTATGGTGTGCTGAAGGAGCGGCTCATGGCCAAGGGCTATACCTTTGAGAGCGAGACCGATACCGAGGTCCTGGTCAAGCTCATCGACAGCTGCTATGAGGGAGAGCCCCTCAAAGCCCTGCGCGCCGCTCTGGCCATGGTGCGGGGCAGCTATGCGCTGGCTGTTCTGTTCCGGGATTTCCCGGATACCCTGTTCGCGGTCAAGCGGGAGAGCCCGCTCATCGTGGGCTGGGGCGAAGAGGAAAACTTTATTGCGTCGGATATCCCGGCGCTGCTGAAATATACCCGCCGGTACAGCGTGCTGGAAGAGGGGGACATGGCGGTGGTGAACGCCGACGGCATCCGCTTCTACAATGAGTTCGCGGAGCCGGTGGAGCGGGAAGTTCTGACCGCCAACTGGGATCAGGAAGCCGCTGAAAAGGGCGGCTACCCGCACTTCATGCTGAAGGAGATCAACGAACAGCCTGCGGCCATCACGGCCACGGTGAGTCCCCGTGTGGAGAACGGTCTGCCCGACCTGCGCGTTCCTGAGCTGACGGATGAGCGGCTGCGCCGTATTGGCACGGTGCATCTGGTGGGCTGCGGCACGGCCATGCACGCGGGCATGGTGGGCAAGGCTGCCATCGAGGCGCTGGCCCGGGTGCCTGCACAGGTGGAGATTGCCAGCGAGTTCCGCTACCGGAATCCCATCCTGCGGCCGGAGGACCTGGTCATCATCATCAGCCAGTCGGGCGAGACCAGCGATACGCTGGCCGCCCTCAAGCTGGCCAAGAGCCGGGGCGTGCCGGTGCTGGCCATTGTGAACGTGGTGGGCAGCAGCATTGCCCGCGCGGCGGATTATGTCATGTACACCTATGCCGGCCCTGAGATCGCCGTGGCCTCCACCAAGGCCTACATGGTGCAGATGTGCGTGCTCTACCTGTTCGCCCTGCGGCTGGCTTACGCCCGGGGAATGCAGACCGATGCCGAGATCCGCCGCCTGACGGCAGAGCTGCTCCGGGCTGGGGAAGTCATCAAGCCCCGCCTGGCTGATTGTGAGCAGATCAAGTATCTGGCCAGCCGTTTCGTCAATACCCAGAGCTGCTTCTTCATCGGCCGCGGGTTCGACTATTCGCTCTCGCTGGAGGGCAGCCTGAAGCTGAAGGAGATCAGCTATGTCCACTCGGATGCCTATGCGGCGGGCGAGCTCAAGCATGGCACCATCAGTCTGGTAACAGACGGCGTGCCGGTGATCGCCCTTGCCACCCAGAAGCAGGTCTACGAAAAGACCATCTCCAACGCCAAGGAGACCAAGAGCCGCGGCGCAAAAGTCCTGCTCTTCACCACCCAGGATGCCGTGGTGCCCGATGGCGTGGCCGACTATGTGGTGCGTCTGGATGACTATGATGACCTGCTGATGCCCCTGCAGCTCATTGTTCCGCTGCAGCTGTTTGCCTACTATATGGCTGTTCTGCGCGGCTGTGATGTGGATAAGCCCCGCAATCTCGCCAAGAGCGTGACCGTGGAATAACCGTAGAATCAGAAATCAAGCCTTGCCAAACCCGCCCGCTGGTGGTATACTATCTAGGTAACCGATGCTGGTGTGGCGCAATGGCAGCGCAATTGATTTGTAATCAATGGGTTGCAGGTTCAACTCCTGTCACCAGCTCCAAAAAGACCTCAAAACGGAAAACGTTTTGGGGTCTTTTGCTGTTATAGAAAGTGCTTTTATTGCGGTAAAACGCAGGAAAATAGAGAACGACAGAAAAAGAGAAAATCCGTGGAAAAAGTAGTTGACAAATGCCACTTCAGATGATAAAATATACAGGCAGTCAGCGATGACTGCAAATAGAATGTGGGCGTGTTCCCGAGTGGCCAATGGGGACAGACTGTAAATCTGCTGCTTTTCAGCTTCGGTGGTTCGAATCCACCCGCGCCCACCAAGATAAAACACCTAGAGACGTAAGTTTCTGGGTGCTTTTCTTTTGCTGTAACCCACAGTTAAACCCACTTTTGCGGGAAACTATGCGAAAATCAGCAAAAATAGGCTGCCACGCATCACACTCGCATGGCAGCCTTTTCGTTACCCTCTCACCACGACATTGTAAAGCATCTCTAGGAACTGCACCGCGCTGGGTGCACCGGTCAGTGGGTAGCCAGCCAGTTGCTGAACGCCCTCGGGGTTCAGCGCCCAGGCTTTCTCTGCTGCACGCCGGACGGCACTTTGAATGGCGGACCACTTGCAGTGCCGCTGTTTTGAGATGGGGGTATAGATCTCCTTCTGTACGGCTTCCAGCCGGTCCTCCTGCTCACAGATCAGAGCCACGCAGTCACAGAGAACACGGTAATTCTTTGAGCTCCGGGTGATTCCCAGTGGCCGGAGGATTTGATCCAGCTGGGCAGGGGAGTCCGAAATTTTCACGTCGGGCATAGTTTACACATCCTTTCTATCCAACTTTAACCGGAAAATGTCAGAATGTGCCGGATAATGCGGAATGCGTCGGAATATGCCGAAATATGCCAAAAGAAAACAGCCCCGAGGAACCATCAGGCTCCCCGGGGCTGCTGCTATGTACTCTTACTTGATCTTCCCCTGCATCTGATCCAGCAACTCATCGGCGCGGATGGCCTCGGGAGTAAAGCTGTTATTCTCCCACCATGCCCAGATGGCGGCAGCGGTGGTCAGGCCAGCCGTCACCCACTGCTCTACGCTGGCGCTGTCGATGGGCAGCACCGGCTTGCCTGCTGCACTCAGCAGCTGATTGACGAGGGCCAGTGCCAGCACAACAGTGCGGGCGATGGTCGCGGCGGGGATGGCGGGGGTGTTGTTCCCAGTGATGTGTGCGTTCATATTGTCAGTTCCTTTCTTCAGTCGTGGATGGGTAAAGCGCAGGCTCTCTTGTACAATTCCGTACCGGTGCCGTTGCCGCCCATCACATGATAGGTCTTGTAGAGGTAATTCAGGTTGCGCAGGCCGTCGCGGGTGATGTACCCCAGCTCCATAAAACGGTAGCACTCGGTATAGATGCGGTCGTGCAGCAGGGCCAGCACCGCGTCCCACAGGGCCTTGATCTTGGGGATGGCGGCAAGGATCGCGCCGCCGATCAGAGCACAGAGCCACCCGGCCCAATACTCCGTGATAAACTGCCACATCGGTCTCACCCCTCCTCATCATCTTCCCACGCCTGCTGGATGCGCTGTCCGTTGTGACACACCGCATCCAGAACGGCATCTGCTTGGATATTGGATGCCAGCAGGGCCTTGTCCTGGGTACTCATGTTGTAGTACCCCGTGAACACCTCACCATCTGCCAGAGGCGCTGCTACGGTGATGCGGTCGATCTTGTGCTCTTCCAGTGTAGCTAGAACCTCTGAGAGCCAGGGTGCGTATGGTGCATCTGAAATCAGATAACTTGCCATCGGTCTCACCACCTGACCTGCCCCAGCCCGGCCCGCTGGATGATGGCGGCGTAGTCCTTATACGCATGGCTCAGGTCTACCGGGCCGCTCACGCCGTGGATTTTGCCGCTGCTTGTGTACTGCCACATGCCGTGGCGGCGGGTGGGGCGCTTGCCGCGGTAGTCCGCGATCCACAGATCGTAAGCAGCGAGGGCTGCCATGTCGAGGGCGGTATCCGCGAAATTGGTGTAGGTGTACACCATTGCATACAGCCCCCACGCTTCTAGTTGGGCAGCGGCTTCGGCCACGCGGGCGGACAGCTTTGCGGGGGCCATGGAGCGCAGGCGGGGGTCCTCCACATCGATGGCAAGGGGCAGCTGGAACGTTTTGCCCCGGAGAGCTGTTTTGAGGGCGGCCAGCTCCTCCTCCGTCTGCCGCTGCGTGACCGCACAGGTGTAGTAATAGCCGCCCACGGGCAGGCCCAGCCGGGCACACTCGGCGTAGTTGCGGGCGAAGGCCGGGTCAACGTAGGGCTTGCC
>OHRE01000487.1_pt1 | contig 19452 bp, 13 predicted proteins | sample 1578411 | NCBI WGS metagenome assembly OHRE01 (sample SAMEA3879566, study PRJEB24766) | human gut metagenome | biome: human-associated habitat; feature: feces | place: USA | collected 1985/1987 | reverse complement strand
ACCCGGCGCTCATCCCGTCCTTCTGCGGGCCCGGCATGTACGGCCTGCGCCCCCACGAGGCGGCACTGGCCCGCGGCTGCAAGGTGACCGGTGCGACCGTCCACTTCGTCAATGAGGAGTGCGACGGTGGGCCAATCCTGTTGCAGAAGGCCGTGGACATCCTGCCCGGCGACACCCCCGAAGTGCTGCAGAAGCGGGTGATGGAGCAGGCCGAGTGGAAGTTGCTGCCCAGGGCTGTGGCCATGGTGTGCAGCGGAGAGATTCAGTAAAAGAACCCTCTCCGTCCTTGCTGGCGCAATGCCACCTCTCCCGAAGGGCGAGGTCTTGGCAGAAAGATGAAGTTTGCAAGAACTGCTAAAAGCTCCCCCATCGGGGGAGCTGGCGAGCGAAGCGAGACGGAGAGGGTTTCAATGATAGGAGAACATTATGGAAAAAATCGACCTGAACGAATATCTGGCCTCCAACGAGTATCCCGGCCGCGGCATCGCAGTGGCCATGGCTCCGGACGGCCGCCAGATGTTCATCGGCTATTTTATCATGGGCCGCAGCGAGAACAGCCGCAACCGCGTGTTTGACCCCATCCCGGAGCGGGGCGGCATCTGCACCGTGGCCGCAGACCCCGATAAGCTGGAAGACCCCAGCCTCATCATCTATAACCCCGTGCTGACCCTGGGCAAGACCCAGATCGTGACCAACGGCGACCAGACCGATACCATCTACGACCTCATGAGCCGGGGAAAGAGCTTTGCAGATGCCCTGCGCACCCGCACCTTTGAGCCGGACGGCCCCAACTACACCCCCCGCATCTCCGCTGTGGTGTATGAGGACGGCAGCTATCAGATGAGCATCCTGAAGTCGGCTGACGGCAATGGCGAGAGTGTCCAGCGCTACTTCTTCGATTATCCGCAGCCTGTTGCAGGCGAGGGCCACTTCATCAGCACCTACAAGCACAACGGTGCCCCCATCCCCAGCTTTGAGGGCGAGCCGCTCCGCTTTGCCTGCCCCCGCACCATCGGCGATTTTGCCCACGGCCTGTGGCAGAACCTGAACCCCGACAATAAGGTCAGCTTGTTTGCCCGCGTCATCGACCTGGATACCGGCGAGACCGGCGACATGATCTTCAACAAATACGACGCCGTGTACGACGACGAGGAAGACCCCGAAGAACCCGCCCTGCTGCCCGAAGAGCTGGAAGCTCTGGCCGCAGAAAGCGCAGAATAAGGAGGAAGTACGGATGAACGAACTGGCACTGAAGTACGGCTGCAACCCCAACCAGAAGCCCAGCCGCATTTATATGGAAGATGGCTCCGACCTGCCCGTGACCGTTCTGAACGGCAAGCCCGGCTACATCAATTTTCTGGATGCGCTCAACTCCATCCAGCTGGTCCAGGAGCTGAAAGCGGCCTGCGGCCAGCCCGCAGCGGCATCCTTTAAGCATGTTTCCCCGGCTGGTGCGGCCCTGGGCCTGCCCCTGACCGAGGTGGAGCGAAAGATGTACCACATCGCCCCGGATCTTGAGCTGTCTCCGCTGGCCTGCGCCTATGCCCGCGCCCGCGGTGCGGACCGGATGTCCTCCTTCGGTGACTGGATCGCCCTGTCGGATGTCTGCGACGTGCCCACCGCAAAGCTCATCCAGCACGAAGTGTCCGACGGCATCATCGCACCGGGCTACGAGCCGGAGGCTCTGGCCATCCTGTCCGGCAAGAAGAAGGGCAACTACAACGTAGTCGCCATCGACCCGGAGTATAAGCCCGCCCCGGTGGAGCACAAGCAGGTGTACGGCATCACCTTCGAGCAGGGCCGCAACGAGCTTGTCATCAACGCCGACACCATGTTGACCAACTGGGTCACCGAGAACAAGACCGTCTCGGAGGAGCAGAAGCGCGACCTCGTCATCGCCCTCATCACCCTGAAATACACCCAGTCCAATAGCGTCTGCTATACCTACAACGGCCAGACCATCGGCGTGGGTGCCGGCCAGCAGAGCCGCATCCACTGCACCCGTCTGGCGGGCCAGAAGGCCGACAACTGGCAGCTGCGCCACATGGACAAGGTGCTGAATCTGCCTTTCCGTGACGATGTCGCCAAGCCCAACCGCGACAATGCCATTGATGTCTACATCGGCGATACGCCCGAAGATGTCATCGGCGACGATGTCTGGGCCGAGACCTTCACCGAGCAGCCCGCTCCTCTGACCGCCGAGGAAAAGAAGGAGTATCTGCGCCATGTTACCGGCGTTTCGCTGGGTTCGGATGCGTTCTTCCCCTTCGGTGACAACATCGAGCGCGCCCGCCGTTCCGGCGTGACCGCCATCGTCCAGCCCGGCGGCTCCATCCGCGACCAGCAGGTCATCGACACCTGCAACAAGTACGACATCGCGATGGCCTTCTGCGGCATCCGGCTGTTCCATCACTGACCCTCTCAGGCGCTTCGCGCCAGCTCCCCCAAAGTGGGAGCCTTTGGCAGGACGATAGAGAGAATGCTGGACAGATAAGGCCCGATGTTCCGGAAGCTATTGGGCTCCGCTGCTTCGAAAAGCAGCAGCTTGTCTGAGCGGCAAGGCCCACATCTTTATGGCGGGTCGAACCCAGGCAGTCAGCAGGGCCAGAACCGATTCGCCAGTGCCTCCCACTTTGGGGGAGGTGGCATCGCGTGAGCGATGACGGAGAGGGGAGGATGCGGATGGAACACGAGAGTTTAGGAGATAGAATATGGCTAAAAAAATATTAGTCGTTGGCGGCGGCGGACGTGAGCACGCCATCATCAAGGCATTGAAGAAGAGCCCGGACTGCGGCGAGATCTGGTGCGCACCCGGCAACGGCGGCATCAGCTATGACGCCAAGTGCAAGAACATCAAGGCCACCGATGTGGACACCATGGTCGCGTTTGCAGCGGAGGAACAGTTCGACTACGTCGTCGTCGCGCAGGACGACCCGCTGGCTTTGGGCATGGTCGATGCGCTGGCGGCGGTCGGCATCCCGGCCTTTGGCCCGGACAAGGCCGCGGCCCGCATCGAGGCTTCCAAGGTCTTCTCCAAAGACCTGATGAAGAAATACGGCATCCCCACCGCCAGGTATGAGACGTTTGACGACCCGGCCAAGGTCATGGACTACATCCGGGCCGAGGGAAAGTACCCTGTCGTCATCAAGGCGGACGGTCTGGCTCTGGGCAAGGGTGTGCTCATCTGTGAGAACGAGCAGCAGGCCGCCGACGGCGTGAAGGAGATCATGCTGGACAAGAAGTTCGGCGCTTCCGGCAACCATGTCGTGGTCGAAGAGTTCCTCACCGGCCCGGAGGTCAGTGTGCTGAGCTTCACCGACGGCAAAGTGGTCAAGCCCATGGTGTCCAGCATGGACCACAAGCGGGCCAACGACCACGACACCGGCCTGAACACCGGCGGCATGGGCACCGTGGCCCCCAACCCCTACTACACCCCGGCCATTGCTGCCGAGTGCATGGAAAAGATCTTCCTGCCCACCATTCAGGCCATGAACGCCGAGGGCTGCCCCTTCAAGGGCTGCCTGTACTTCGGCCTGATGCTCACCCCGGACGGCCCCAAGGTCATCGAGTACAACTGCCGCTTCGGCGATCCCGAGACCCAGGTGGTGCTGCCTCTGCTGGAGAGTGACCTGCTGAAGATCATGGCTGCCTGCACCGAGGGTACGCTGGCCGATACCGAGGTCAAATTCTCCGAGGGCGCGGCCTGCTGTGTTATTCTGGCCTCCGGCGGCTACCCGGTGTCCTATGAAAAGGGCAAGCCCATTTCCGGCCTGACCAACGGCCAGCTGGAAGGGGAGAGCAACATCACAGTCTACCACTCCGGCACGGCACTGCGCGAGGACGGCACGCTGGTCACCAACGGTGGCCGCGTGCTGGGCGTGACTGCAACTGCGCCCCGCCTGACCGCCGCCATCACGCAGGCATACGCCGCCGCTGAGAAGATCAGCTTTGAAAAGCTGCACAAGCGCACGGATATTGGTATGAGAGCGCTGAAAGCAATCGCTGAACAATAAAAAAGAGGGGGATTCACCCATGGTCTATCGTATTTATGTAGAAAAGAAGCCCGGCTTTGATGTGGAAGCCCAGGGCCTGAAAAATGAGCTGGTGAGCCTGCTGGGCATCCAGTCCCTGAGCGGCCTGCGCCTGCTGAACCGCTATGACGTGGAGGGCATCGACGAGGCACTGTTCAACCAGTGCGCTACCACCGTGTTCAGTGAGCCGCCGGTGGACAACACCTATGCGGAGCTGCCTGAATTCGAGGGCATTTCCTTTGCTGTGGAGTACCTGCCCGGCCAGTTCGACCAGCGCGCCGATTCTGCCGCCGAGTGCATCCAGCTCATCAGCCAGGGCGAGCGCCCGCTGGTTCGCTCTGCCCGTGTCTACCTGCTGGAGGGTTCCCTGACCGAGGAGCAGGTGGCAGAGATCAAGAAGTACGTCATCAACCCGGTGGAGGCCCGCGAGGCTTCGCTGGAGACCAAAGCTACCCTGAAGATGGAGTATCCCGTGCCCACCGCTGTGGCCACGCTGGAGGGCTTCAACGAGCTGGACGAAGAGGGTCTGAAGAAGTTCATCGACGAAAAGGGCCTGGCTATGGATCTGGGCGATATCAAGTTCTGCCAGGAGTACTTCCGCTCTGAGCACCGCGACCCCACCATCACCGAGATCAAGATGATCGACACCTACTGGTCCGATCACTGCCGCCACACCACCTTCGGCACCATTCTGGATGATGTCCAGATCGACGATGCCGTGGTGCAGGCAGCGTTTGACCGCTACATGGCCATGCGCGCCGACCTGGGCCGTGAGGAGAAGCCCCGCTGCATGATGGATCTTGCCACCATCGGTGCCAAGGAGCTGAAGAAGCAGGGCATCCTCAAGAATCTGGACGAATCCGAGGAGATCAACGCCTGCACCGTCAAGATCAAGTGCGATGTGAACGGCAAGGATGAGGACTGGCTCTTCCTCTTTAAGAACGAGACCCACAACCACCCCACCGAGATCGAGCCCTTCGGCGGTGCGGCCACCTGCATCGGCGGTGCCATCCGCGACCCGCTGTCCGGCCGCAGCTATGTCTATCAGGCCATGCGTGTGACCGGCGCGGGCGACCCGCTCAAGCCTGTCAGCGAGACCCTGCCCGGCAAGCTGCCCCAGCGCAAGCTGGTGACCACTGCCGCTGCCGGTTACTCCTCCTACGGCAACCAGATCGGCCTTGCCACCGGCCAGGTGGATGAGATCTACCACCCCGGCTATGTGGCAAAGCGGATGGAGATCGGCGCTGTGGTGGGTGCGACCCCCGCTTCCCATGTCCGCCGCGAGTGCCCCGCCCCCGGGGATGTCATCGTCCTGCTGGGCGGCCGCACCGGCCGCGATGGCATCGGCGGTGCCACCGGCTCTTCCAAGGCCCATAATCTGGGCAGCCTCGACCACTGCGGTGCCGAGGTCCAGAAGGGCAATGCCCCCATCGAGCGCAAGCTCCAGCGTCTGTTCCGCCGCGAGGACGCCTGCAAGATGATCAAGCGCTGCAACGACTTTGGTGCGGGCGGCGTTTCCGTTGCCATCGGCGAGCTGGCCGACGGCCTGTATATCGACCTGAACAAGGTCACCAAGAAGTATGACGGCCTGGACGGCACCGAGCTGGCCATCAGCGAGAGCCAGGAGCGCATGGCTGTGGCCCTTGCCCCCGAGGATGTGGACAAGTTCATCGCCATCGCCACCGAGGAGAACCTCGAAGCGACTCCCGTGGCCAAAGTCACCGAGGAAAAGCGCCTGAACATGGTGTGGAACGGCGTGTCCATCGTCAACATCAGCCGCGAGTTCCTGAACTCCAACGGTGCGGAGAAGCACCAGAACGTCCATGTGGAGCAGGGTACCGTCTGGCAGCCCCAGTGGGCCGGCATCACCTTCAGCCAGAAGATGAAGAACATGGTGGGCGACCTGAACATCTGCAGCAAGAAGGGCCTTTCTGAGCGGTTCGACAGCACCATTGGTGCCGCCACCGTCCTGATGCCCTTTGGCGGTGCTCACCAGCTGACCCCTCAGAACGCCATGGTGGCAAAGCTGCCCGTGGATGGCGAGACCAACACCTGCTCCGGCATGGCCTGGGGCTACAACCCCTATCTGATGAGCGCCAACCAGTATGTGGGTGCCCGGATGGCGGTGGTCGAGAGCGTGACCAAGCTGGTCGCCTCCGGCTTCCGCTATGAGGATGCCTACCTGACCTTCCAGGAATACTTCGAGCGCCTGGGCTCCAAGCCGGAGCGCTGGGGCAAGCCGCTGGCCGCTCTGCTGGGCGCACTGGATGCCCAGATGGGCCTTGGCATTGCCTCCATCGGCGGCAAGGACAGCATGTCCGGCTCCTTCGAGCAGCTGGATGTGCCGCCCACGCTCGTCTCGTTCGCGACGGCCATCGGCAAGGCTGGCCGGGTGATCTCGACCGAGTTCAAGAAGCCGGAAAGCACCGTCGTGCTGGTGCGGCCCATTCTGGACCCGGAGACCGGCTGCCCCAACTTCTTCTCGCTGAAGGCCAACTACAAGATGGTCGAGCAGCTCATCGAAGAGGGTATGGTCGCCGCTGCCTGCTCGGTGGGCTACGGCGGTCTGGCTGAGGCTCTGTTCAAGATGGGTCTGGGCAACCGCATCGGCTTCAAGATGATGGCCGACAAGACCACGGCGGAGATGTTTGCGCCCATGTACGGCTCCATCGTGCTGGAAATGGTGTCCGATTCGCCTGCCGGTGAGCTGCTGGGCGAGACCACCAAGGACTACACCTTCGAGTGCTGCGGCGAAACGCTGGATATGGCCGAGCTGCAGGAGATCTGGGAGTCCAAGCTGGAGCCGGTCTACCCCTACCGCAAGGCCGGTGCCAATGTGGACAAGATCAACGGCCAACTGGAAGCTCCCGCCGCTGCGCCCAAGATCGGCGTGGCAAAACCGAAGGTCATCATCCCGGTCTTCCCCGGCACCAACTGCGAGTACGACACCGCCCATGCCTTTGCGCGCGCCGGTGCCGACCCGGAGATCTTGGTCATCCGCAACCTGACCCCGGCGGACGTCACCGCCAGCTGTGAAGCACTGGTCAAAGCCATCGGCGAGAGCCAGATCGTCATGCTGCCGGGCGGCTTCTCCGGCGGCGACGAGCCGGACGGCAGTGCCAAGTTCATCGCCTCCTTCTTCCGCAACCCCGCTGTCACCGAGGCAGTGCGTGAGCTGCTGCAGAAGCGCGACGGCCTGATGCTGGGCATCTGCAACGGCTTCCAGGCCCTCATCAAGCTGGGTCTGGTGCCCTACGGCGATATCCGCCCCATCACCAGCTATGACCCGACCCTGACCTTCAACACCATCGGCCGCCACCAGAGCATGCTGGTGCGCACCCGCGTTGCATCCACCGGCAGCCCCTGGCTGTCCCATTGCGATGCAGGCAGCGAGTACGAGATCGCCATCAGCCACGGCGAGGGCCGCTTTGTGGCACCCCAGAACGTGCTGGATCAGCTGGTTGCAAACGGTCAGGTGGCTACCCAGTATGTTGATCTGGAGGGTGAGCCCACCATGGATCAGCGCTACAACCCCAACGGTTCTCTGCTGGCCATTGAGGGCATCACCAGCCCGGACGGCCGCGTGTTCGGCAAGATGGGCCACTCGGAGCGCAGCGGCGAGTACCTATACAAGAATGTCACCGGCGACAAATATCAGCCGATCTTTGAGGGCGGCGTAGACTATTTCAAGATTTGATGGTATGATATAAGAAAACTCCCCCAGCCGCCTGCGGCGACAGCCCCCTCTGGGAGGGGGCCAAAAGGCTCCCTCGTTGAGGGAGCTGGCACGCGAAGCGTGACTGAGGGAGTTGTTTTCAGGAGGAAACCTTAATGTCTCAGCATGACCGCTATATCAGCCCGTTTTCCACCCGTTATTCCTCCGATGAGATGCAGTACATCTTCTCGGATGACAACAAGTTCCGCACCTGGCGCCGTCTGTGGGTGGCGCTGGCCCGCGCAGAGATGAAGCAGGGCCTGACCAACATCACCCCCGAAATGGTGGAGGAGCTGGAAGCCCATGTGGACGACATCAACTACGATGTCGCCATTGCCCGCGAGAAGCTGGTCCGCCACGACGTCATGAGCCATGTCTACGCCTACGGCCAGCAGTGCCCCAAGGCAGCAGGCATCATCCATCTGGGTGCGACCAGCTGCTACGTCGGCGACAACACCGACATCATCGTGATGCGTCAGGGTCTGGAGCTCATCCGCAAAAAGCTCATCGGCGTGCTGGCCAAGCTGGCCCGTTTTGCCGAGGAGTACAAGGACATGCCCTGCATGGCCTACACCCACTGCCAGCCCGCTCAGCCCACCACCGTGGGCAAGCGCGCGACCCTGTGGGCCAATGAGCTGGTGATGGACCTGCAGGAGATCGACCATCGTCTGGCTGTGCTGCAGCTGCGCGGCGTCAAGGGCACCACCGGCACCCAGGCTTCCTTTATGGAGCTGTTCAAGGGCGACGCGGATAAGATCCGTGCCGTGGATGCTTCCATTGCCGAGGAGATGGGCTTCGACCCCGAAGCCGTCATCCCGGTCTCCGGCCAGACTTACAGCCGCAAGGTGGATTCCTTCATCCTCAACGCGCTGGCCGGCATTGCTCAGAGCTGCATGAAGTTCGCCACCGACCTGCGCCTGCTGGCCAACTTCAAGGAGATGGAAGAGCCGTTCGAGAAGAACCAGATCGGTTCCTCCGCCATGCCGTACAAGCGCAACCCCATGCGCTGCGAGCGCATCTGCGCACTGAGCCGCTATCTGATGGTGGACGTGCTGAACCCCAGCTTCACCACCGGCACCCAGTGGTTCGAGCGCACCCTCGACGACAGCGCCAACAAGCGCGTTGCCATGGCTGAGGGCTTCCTGGCGGCAGACGCCATCCTGAACATCATGCTGAACGTCACCGACGGCATCGTGGTCTACCCCAAGGTCATCCGCAGCCGTCTGATGGCGGAGCTGCCCTTCATGGCCAGCGAGAACATCATGATGCAGGCCGTGGAAAAGGGCGGCAACCGTCAGGAGCTGCACGAGCGCCTGCGCCAGCATGCCATTGCCGCGGGCAAGCAGGTCAAGGAAGAGGGCCTGCCCAACGATATGGTGGACCGCATCGCCGCAGACCCTGCCTTTGGCCTGACCAAAGAGGAGATCGTGGCCGGTCTGGTGCCCGAAAACTTTGTGGGCCGCGCTCCCCAGCAGGTGGAGGAGTTCATCGCCCACATCCTCAAGCCCATCTTTGACGCCAACCCCGATGCGATCGAGCAGCATGCTTCGTTGAGCGTGTAAAAGCAGGCGGGCTGTTCGGCCGCCTTCCGGCAAAGCGCAGATGGTTTCGGCCATGCCAAGGCCTCTCCTACAAGGAGAGGTGGCATCGCGCCAGCGATGACGGAGAGGTTGTACGAGGGGAAGCGTTTCCTTCTACAACCTCTCAGTCTCGCATCCGCTCGACAGCTCTCCTTGTAGGAGAGCCTCTGGCGGGGCGGCAAGGTGGAAACAGATCGAGAAAGCAGTTTATATCGTAAGCGCGTGGGCTCCGTTCTCATTGGCAGCAACCTTCGAGATGCTGTTGATCGAGACAGCGGAGCCCATTGCTTTATAGAAAATCAGGCCATCTTCGTTCCGTGCAGGCTTTACCGGTCTGCCAAAGGCTCTCCCTTTGGGAGAGCTGGCATCGCGGAGCGATGGCTGAGAGGGGGACAAGGAGAACCCATGCGATTGGATAAATATCTGGCCGAGACGGCCCAGTGCACCCGGAGCGAGGCGAAGACGCTGCTGCAAAAGGGGAAGGTGACCGTGAACGGTACGCTCTGCAAAAAAGGGGACACCCAGCTCCGGGAGACGGATGTGGTGGCCGTGGAAGGGAGACCGCTGGCGTACCAGAAGTTCGTCTACATCATGCTGAACAAGCCCGAAGGTGTGGTCAGCGCCTCCACCGATAAGCGGGACACCACCGTCGTGGACCTGCTGGGCGACGCCTACCCCCGGCGGGAGCTGTTCCCGGCCGGCCGGCTGGACAAGACCAGCACCGGCTTCGTGCTGCTGACGGATGACGGCGGCTTTGCCCACGACATCCTGGCCCCGAAGCGCCATGTCTCCAAGACCTACACCGTCACGCTGGACACGCCGCTGACCGCTGAAATGAAAGCGGGCTTTGCGGCGGGCGTCACCCTGGCGGACGGCACGGCGCTTTCCCCCGCCGAGGTGGAGGCCCTGACGCCCGACGGCCTGACGGTGCGGGTGCTGCTCAAACAGGGGGTCTACCACCAGATCAAGCGGATGTTCGGCGTTTACGGCGCGGGGGTCAACGCCCTGCACCGGGACGCCATCGGCGGCCTTGCGCTGGATGCAGCCCTTGCGCCGGGGCAGTGGAGGGAGCTTTCGGACGCTGAAGTGGCAGAAATTACCGGCTGAAGGGGTCGGCTTTTCACCCCATTTTCAAAAAAACATCACAATTTCCCGGTAGAATACAGATAAGAACCACGCAAAAAGGCGCTTTTTAGGCCGTGTCAGACCCCTGAAAGATAATTTCAACAAGAAAAATAAAAATTTTTTGGTGAAATATGTTGCAAAAGTAAATTCTTTTGTGTAAAATAGATAATGTAAAGCGGCGAAATTGTTAAAAACGACAATCTCGCCCCTGCGGCTTGCACAAAAGAGGAAAAGGGGTATCCATTTATGGCCAATAGAGTATTCCAGAGCGTGATCTACCAGATGAAAGACGCAATCGACCGTGTGGTCGGCGTGGTGGATGAGACCGGTGCAGTGATCTCCTGCTCGGAGCTGAACCTGATCGGAGAAGTGCGCGAAGGCTTTATGGCGGAGCGCCTGACAGCAGGCGACCGTTTTGTGCGGGATGGCTACACCTATCAGCAGTTCTCCAGCGCCAAGCACAACGACTACGCTGTCTTTGTGGAGGGCGCGGACGAGACCGCCGGTCAGTTCGCGGCGGTGCTGTCCATCAGCCTGCAGAGCATCAAGCAGTATCACGATGAAAAGTTCGACAAGTCCAACTTCATCAAGAATGTGGTGCTGGACAACATCCTGCCCGGCGATATCTACGCCAAGGCCAGAGAGCTGCACTTTGCCACCGACGTTTCCCGCGTCGTGTTCATCGTGCGCGTGACCAGCGGCGGCGATATCTCCGCTTACGATGTCGTCAGCAGCCTGTTCCCCGATAAGCAGAAGGACTTCGTCTTCAACATCAGCGAGACCGACACCGTTCTGGTCAAGGAGATCCGCAAGGGCATCGACCGCACCGATATGGAAAAGCTGGCGGCCAGCATCGTGGATACCCTGTCCGGCGAGCATTACATCAAGGCGGTCGTGGGCATCGGCACCCCCATCTCCAATGTGAAGGATCTGGCCACCTCCTTTAAGGAAGCCCAGATCGCCATGGAGGTGAGCAAGGTCTTCGATACCGAGAAGCAGATCATCCGCTACGACAACCTTGGCATTGCCCGCCTGATCTACCAGCTGCCCACCACTGTCTGCGAGATGTTCCTGCGCGAGGTGTTCAAGCAGGGCAGCATCGAGAGCCTGGATCAGGAGACGCTGTTCACCATCCAGCGCTTCTTCGAGAACAACCTGAACGTCTCTGAGACCAGCCGCGGCCTGTTCGTCCACCGCAATACGCTGGTGTATCGTCTGGAAAAGATCAAAAAACTGACCGGCCTGGACCTGCGTGAGTTCGACGACGCTATCGTCTTCAAGGTAGCATTGATGGTCAAGAAGTACCTGTCCAACAACCCGGCCAAATATTGATGTTTGCTGTGCGGCACAAAGCCGCCGGCGCTGGAACCGGCCGCTCGCAACCGATGCTGGCCGGTTCTTTTTGGGTACTGACCAAATAACTACGTCAGGAGCAACTAAACTGATGATCGATTTTGAACATGTTTCCAAGCAATATAAAAAGGGCACGAAGCCCGCGCTGGAGGACATCAACTTCCATGTGGACGACGGCGAGTTCGTCTTCCTGCTGGGCCACTCCGGCGCAGGAAAATCCACCCTGCTCAAGCTCATCCTCCGGGAAGAGAAGGCCAGCCAGGGCCGTGTCCTGGTGAACGGCAAGGATGTTGCGAAGATCCGCCGCCACAAGATCCCCTATCTGCGCCGTCAGATGGGCATCATCTTCCAGGACTTCCGCCTCATCCCCACCATGACGGTCTATGAGAACATCGCGTTCGCCATGCACGTGACCAACATCGGCCGCAGGCAGATCAAGGAGCGTGTGCCTTACATGCTGGAGTTGGTCCATCTGGAAGACAAGGCCAACGTCTACCCGGAGTTCCTCTCCGGCGGCGAGCAGCAGCGCGTGGCCGTGGCCCGCGCACTGGCGCATGCGCCCAAGCTTGTCATCGCGGACGAGCCTACCGGCAACATCGACCCCGAACTGAGCCTTGAGATGATGGAACTTCTGGAGCGGGTGAGCGGCATGGGCATCACCGTGCTGGTCGTCACCCATGAACACGAGCTGGTCCACCGCTTCCACCGGCGGGTCGTGACCCTGAAGGATGGCCGCATCGTCTCCGACATCCCGGCCGACCGGGAGGCAGAGCCGGATCTGGCGCTGCCGCTGGACAGCCTGGGGGAGACCGGCGAGATCACACTGGAGACCGGAAAGGAGGCACTGGTATGAAACCTTCCGCCTTTGCATTCCTGACCCGGCGCGGTGTGCGCAACCTGGGCAAGCACTGGGCCATGACCATTGCCTGCATCGCCTCTCTGAGCGTCTGCATGACGCTGAACACCTTTGCAAACCTGGCCGAGGTCAATGTGGACAGCATGGTCAACTATCTGGGCCAGCAGAATGAGATGGTCGTTTTCGTGGACCCGGAGGCCGACGATGCCGCCACCGCCGCTGTGGGCGAGCGCATTGCCTCCACCCCCGGCGTCAGCGGGGTGCAGTTCATGTCCAAGCAGGACACCCTGAATGCCTACAAAGGCTTCCTGTCGGATTATGCCTCCCTGCTGGACGAATTTGAAAACGACAACCCCTTCAAAGCCAACTACCGGGTCTCGCTGAGCGACCTCAGCCAGATGGCTTCCATCAGCCAGACCTTCCAGACCATCCCCGGCGTGTACAGTGTCTCGGCGCCGGTGGAGATGACGCACACCTTCGTGGAGATCCAGCGGGCCGTGACCAAGGGCGGGCAGATCATCATCCTCGTCCTGATGGCGGTCAGCATCATCACGGTGGGAAGCACCATCCGCCTGAGCGTCTTCGCCCGGCGGCGGGAAATCGAGATCATGAAGTATGTGGGCGCGACCAACGCCATGGTCACGCTGCCCTTCTTCATCGAGGGCCTGACCATGGGCCTTATCTCCGGCGCGATCACCTCGGCGGCGAGTATCGGCGGCTACTACTACATCGTGCAGGTATCCGGCACTTTCGGCGGTCTGTGGGAGATGCTCATGGGTGCGGCCCTCGTTCCGGTGGAGAATGTCTGGCAGACGATCCTGCTCTACAGTCTGGCGGCGGGTGCGCTCATCGGCGGCTTGGGCAGCATGTTCTCCATCCGCAAGCACCTGAATGTGTAAGCGAAGGGGGAGACCGCGATGAAAGCAAAACATTCGGCCGGGTTTCGGCTGTATCACCGCCCCGCCCACGCAAGACCCAGCCGCTACCCCGGCCGCGCGATGCGGGCGGCCAGCCTGTTTCTGGCCATGGTCTGCCTGCTGCTGACCGTTTCGGTTTACCCGGCCGCGGCGGCGACCAGCATGTCCAGCCTGCAGAACAAGCTGAACAAGCTGAGCCAATCCATCGAGCAGCACAAAAAAGAGCTGTCCGACGCCAAAAAGAAAGAACAGGCCGCCAAGGCTCTGGAATCCGAACTGAAGGAAAAGGTCACGGTGGTCCAGGGGCAGATCAGTGTGCTCAAAACGCAGATCGCTCAGGTGCAGAACAGCATCGGCCTCAAGGAGCAGGAGATCGCCGCCAAGGAAGAGGAGATCGCCGCCAAGCAGGAGGAAATCGCCGCCAAGCAGGGCGAGATCGACGCCCAGTGGAGTGCCTTCAAGGGCCACATGGCCGCCATGCAGGAGCTGCGGGAGGGCGGCAGCGTGGCGATGCTCTCCTCGGTCACCAACCTGTATGAGCTGTTGACCTTCAATGAAGCATTGCAGGACATCTCGGTCAAGGATACCGAGATCCTGACCAATATGCGCAACGCGAAGGAAGCGCTGGAAAACGACAAGCTCCAGCTCGAAGAGCAGAGATCCGAGCTGAAGACGCAGAAGGCAGACCTGCAGAGCAAAAAGGCAGATCTGGATGCACAGAACAACCAGATGAGCGCAAAGCAGAAGGAGCTGAACTCCAGCGTCGCTGCCGCCAAGATGAGCGCAGCCGAGGCTCAGCAGGCCCAGAAGGATGCGCAGGCGGCCATCGAGTCGGATGAGATGAACTATGAGGCGGTCAAGAAGGAAATCCAGAAGCTCATCGCCCAGGCGGCTGCGGCCAAGCCGCAGCTGAGCTTCACCGGCTTCATCTGCCCGCTCAAGAGCTATACCCGCATCTCCAGCGAGTACGGCTGGCGCAAGAACCCGGTGACGGGCGTGAACAAGCTCCACGCCGGCACCGACTTTGCGGCTCCTGCCGGAACGCCCATCTATGCCGCAGCCAGCGGCTATGTGCAGGTGGCGGGCTGGTCCAGCGGCGGCTACGGCAACTATGTCATCATCTACCACGGCAAGATGTCGGATGGCAACCAGTACAGCACACTGTACGGCCACATGCGCTCGGTGGCGACCTCTGCGGGCAAATATGTCAAGCAGGGCGAGATCATCGGCTATGTGGGCAGCACCGGCAACTCCACCGGTAACCACCTCCACCTCGAAGTCTGGAAGGGCGGTTCCAAGGCCAATGCCGTGAATCCTAGAAGTTATATTCCCATGAGATAATTCCTGATGGTATCAAAGGAGGCCGTTCGATCCTATGAACGAAGAAAAACGCAAGCGCATCCTGCGCTGGGGCTGCCTGATCCTGGCAGGGGTGTTCACCCTCTCTCTGCTGGGCAGCGTGGTCGTGATGCTGCTGGTCTGACCGAGGAGGAAACCACACAATGAATCGCAAAATCTCTGTTGGCATGGCGGTCAGCATCGTGATCCTTGCCATGACGGTGACCTTTTCCATCACGATGCTGGTGGCGATGCGCCTGTTCGACAGCACCGTTTCCAGCGTGAAGGAAAAGGAGAGCATGTACAATAAGATCGCCGAGGTGGACCGCTACGTCCGCAGCAACGATTATTACCAGATCGACGAGACCACCCTGTACGACCGCCTGACCGCAGGCTATCTGCTGGGCACCGGCGACAAATACGCCCGGTATTATACGGCCTCCGCATACACGGACCTGATGAATGCCCAGAACGGCACCCTGCTGGGCATCGGCGTGGAACTGGCTGTGGACCAGTCCGGCTATGCCAAGGTGACCAAGGTCTACGACGAATCCCCGGCCAAGGAAGCTGGCGTCACGGTGGGCTGCTACATCACCGCCGTGGACGGCACCGATGTCAAGAGCCTGAGCGGTGTGGATGCCATCCAGACCCGCCTGCGCGGCGAGTCCGGCACGAGCGTCAATGTGACCTGGCTGGACAGCGAGGCGACCGAGCACACCGTAGACCTGACCCATTCCGGCTACTCGACCACAACGGTGGATTTCCAGATGCTGCAGGGCAATGTGGGGTATATCAAGATCCGTCAGTTCGATGCCTCTACCCCCAGTGAGCTGGACTACGCCATCCGCAGCCTGAGCGCCAACAATGCCCTGAGCCTGGTCTTCGACCTCCGCGACAACGGCGGCGGCCTGCTGGACGATGCCATCCAGTGCATCGACCTGATCGCCCCGGAGGGCACGCTGGCCTTTGCTGAGGACAAGAACGGCACCCAGACCCTGCTGGGCACCAGCACCAGCGAATCCCAGATCGACCTGCCCGTGGTCTGCCTGGTCAACGGCAGCACCGCCAGCGCTGCGGAGCTCTTTGCCAGCAGCCTGCGCACCCTGAATGGTGCCCGTCTGGTGGGCACCACCACCCAGGGCAAGGGCACCATCCAGAGCAGCCCCCAGCGCCTGTCCGATGGCAGTGCCGTGGTGGTCACCGTGGCAAAGCTGGTCTGCGGCGACGGCAGCTGCTTTGACGGCACCGGCCTGACCGTGGATGTGGAGCGCCCCCTGACTGCAGACGAGCAGACCGCATCCTATGATTACACTGTGGAGAACGACCCCCAGATCCAGCGTGCCGTGAGCACTGCCCAGCAGATGAGCGGTACCACCACCGTGAGCGGTGTCAACGAGGCTGCCTCCAGTGAAGCTGCCGACAGCGCCGCCGCTGAGAGCGTGGCGGAAGGGGACGCTGAGGCTGCATCTGCCGAGAGCACCCCGGCAGAGACCGCGCCCGCCGAAAGTGAAGCAGCAGGGGAGAGCACTGCATCCAGTAGTCAAGAATAAGAGAACAACCCTCTCCGTCAGCGCTGACGCGCTGCCACCTCTCCTGAAGGGCGAGGTCTTGGCAATTCATGCAAAGTTTGCGGTTTTGTCAAAAGCTCCCCCTTTGGGGAAGCTGGCGAGCGAAGCGAGACTGAGAGGGTTATTTTGGAAAAGAAAGGAAACTCTATGCCCGAACTGACCGACCTGTCTTATGTGCGCGCCCTGTGCGAAAAATATGATTTTGCCCTCTCCAAGGGCTTTGGCCAGAACTTCATTGTCAACCCCGGCCTTCCCCCCAAGATCGTTGATGCCAGCGGTGTAGATAAGCGTTACGGCGTGCTCGAGATCGGCCCCGGCATCGGCGTGCTGACCCGGGAGCTGGCAAAGCGGGCGGCAAAGGTGGTCTCCATCGAGGTGGACGAGCGCCTGCCGCCCCTGCTGGCCGAGACAATGGCCGGTGTGGACAATTTCAAGCTGGTATTGCAGGATGTGCTCAAGGTAGACCTGAAAGCCCTGATCGCGCAGGAGTTCCCCGGGATGCCGGTGGCGGTCTGCGCCAACCTGCCCTACTATATCACAAGTCCTATTGTGATGAAGCTGCTGGGCGACCGCCTGCCCATCGAGAGCCTGACCGTGATGGTGCAGAAGGAAGCTGCCGATCGTCTGGCCGCTGCCCCGGGTACCCGGGCCTCCAGCGCCATCAGCTGCGCGGTGAGCTATTACGCGACCTCCAAGATGATGTTCACCGCCGCCCCGGGCAGCTTTTACCCGGCCCCCAAGGTGACCAGCGCTGTGGTGCGGATGGAGATCCGCCCCACCCCCGCCGTGCAGGTGGAGGACGAGGAGGGCTACTTTGCCCTTGTGCGCGCGGCCTTTGGCCAGCGGCGCAAGACTGCCGCCAATGCCATTGCCAGCGGCCTGGGGATGCCCAAGGATGCCGTGACCGCTGCCATTGAAGCCGCCGGCTTCGATGCCCGCATCCGCCCCGAGGCCCTGACGCTGGAGGATTTTGCAAAGATCCAGAGCACGCTGGCCCGGTGACTTGTTTTAATAATTCGGTTTTCCAAAAGCAGGGGCTCTTCGCAAAGCGTGGAGCGCCTGCTCTTTTAGAATATAAAGCAAAAATACAGTGTCTTTTTGACGAGAACAATTCCGGTTGTTTTGTCCGTGGCATTGTTTGTTAAATTTCCTGCACGCTTTACCATGTAAAAGCAAATATATTTCATCGTTTTTGTGTAGCAGACTTTGCTTTTTGAAGAAAAAGCTGTGTGTGCTCCATTGACATCTTTTTATTTCAATGGTACAATATATGACGTGTTAAGGTTTTGCGGGAGGAGCACAGGTGCAGACAGAGGGGTCTGTTTCTGCGCTCTTTTGTATTCCCTGGCAGTACAGGGGTCAAAAAACCTCCGCAGAATAGTGGGAAAACAGCAGGACATCCCGCCCTGCACCATGCACTGAAGCACGGAATTATTATAGGGAGGAAAACACAATGAACAACAACTACGAGTCTCATGCAATCAGCCGCCGCAGCTTTCTGAAGGCTTCCGGTGTCGTTGGTGCCGCCGGCATTCTGGCCGCCTGCGGCGGAAACTCTGGCAGCAGCTCCACGGCTGCTTCCTCTGGTGCTACCAGCGCTCCCAACACCACTGGCGCTACCCCGCTGAAGGAGTTCATCTCCTGGGAGAGCACCAACCGTGAGCTGGAGAGCTGGAACATGCTGTACAGCCAGATGGCTTCCGACATGAATGTCACCACCAACCTGTGGGAAGGCCTGCTGAGCTTTGACTGCTACGGCAAGGCTGTGCCTTCCGTGGCCAAGGAGTGGAGCCACAATGAGGACTCTTCCGTTTGGACCTTCAACCTCCGCGACGATGTGGACTGGGTGGATGTGAACGGCGAGGTCAAGGCTCACCTGACCAGCAAGGACTTCCTCGTGGGTCTGGAGTGGGTGCTGAACGCAGCCAAGAACCAGGCCAACAACACCTCCATGCCCAACGAGACCCTGACCGGTGCTGCTGATTACTATCAGAAGACCAGCGATATGGGCGATGCCGCTGCCGACCTGACCTACCAGGATATGCTGGATGCAGGCGTGGGCGTTGAGGCTCCGGACGATTACACCCTGGTCTTCACCTGCAAGGATCCCTGCCCCTACTTCGATACCGTTGCTGCCTACACCAGCTTCTACCCCGCCTCTGAGGATCTGATCAACGAGCTGGGTGTTGAGGGCTTCCGTGCCTGCGATTACACCAACATGTGGTACAATGGTCCCTATGTGGTGGAGGAGTTCATCAGCCAGAACACCAAGAGCTACATCCCCAACCCCAACTACTTTGGTGCAAACGATGTGTCCCGCTTCGACCGCTTCACCGTCACCATGATCAGCGACGGCACCGTCACCTTCCAGCTGTATCAGAACCGTGAGCTGGACGAGATGGATGTGGGCGAGAGCACCCTGACCACCATCCAGGCCGATCCCAACAGCGAGTACAATGCTCAGCTGTGTGAGAAGCGTCCCAAGAAGTTCAGCTACCAGATGCACTTCAACTACCAGAAGAACAACGAGGACGGCACCCCCGACGACAACTGGAACAAGGCTATCGCCAACACCGCCTTCCGTCAGTGCTTCTACAAGGGCCTGAATCTGACCAACTGGTATGCACGTACCAACAAGATCAACCCCCTGAAGTGCGAGAACGACTGCTACACCATGCCCGGTGTCTGCTACAACACCCAGGGCCAGGAGTACTCCACCCTGGTTGCCAAGGAGATGGGTTTCGACGGCGAGGCTTACGACGGCAAGACCATGATCCGCCTGCGTTCCAACAACGGCGACATTGCTGACCTGAAGAAGCAGGCCATGGACGAGCTGAGCGCCATCGGTGTCACCTTCCCCGTCCACGCTGCTTACTACATCATCGCCGGCAACTCCACCGCTCTGGACAGCGCAACCGTCCTGAAGCAGTGCTTCACCGACAGCTTCGGCGATGACTTCATCGTGCTGG
>OHRE01000475.1_pt1 | contig 19926 bp, 17 predicted proteins | sample 1578411 | NCBI WGS metagenome assembly OHRE01 (sample SAMEA3879566, study PRJEB24766) | human gut metagenome | biome: human-associated habitat; feature: feces | place: USA | collected 1985/1987 | reverse complement strand
CCGAGGAGAAAATCCAGAATGACAAGGAGAGCAGAGAGCTTATCAGCAATATCTCGCATGACCTAAAGACACCTATGACGGCAATAAAGGGTTACGTGGAAGGAATCATGGATGGAATTGCGGATACTCCCGAGAAGATGGACAGATATGTGAGAACCATCTATAATAAGACCATGGACATGGATAAGCTGATAAATGAGCTGACTCTGTATTCTAAGATAGACGCCAACAAGATTCCGTATAATTTTAATAAGATTAATGTCGCTGAGTATTTTGACGATTGCGTGAGTGAGCTGAAGGTGGAACTGGAGTCGAGAAATATTGAGCTTGGATATTTCAACTATGCGGACAAGGCGGCGGTAATAATTGCCGACCCGGAGCAGCTTAAGAGAGTTATAAACAACATCATAAGCAACTCTGTCAAGTACATGTCAACGGACAGAAAGGGCATAATCAATATAAGGGTAAGCGATGCGGATGACTTTGTACAGTTTGAGATAGAGGACAACGGAAAGGGCATAGCACAGAAGGATGTGCAGTATATTTTTGACCGCTTTTACAGGACGGATTCCTCCAGAAATTCGGCGCAGGGCGGCAGTGGAATAGGTCTGTCGATTGTTAAGAAGATTATAAGTGACCATGGCGGACAGATATGGGCAACAAGCAAGGAGGGTACAGGCACGGTGATGCATTTTGTGCTTAGAAAATATAAAAATCAGGAGAGTGGAGAGAGCAATGAGTAAGATATTGATTATTGAGGACGAGGAAAGTATCGCAGAGCTTGAGAGGGATTATCTTGAGATTAGCAGCTATGAAGTCACCATCTGCAATGATGGTGAGAAGGGACTTAAGGAGGCGCTTGACAATGAGTATGACCTGTATATACTTGACCTCATGCTTCCGGGCGTTGATGGCTTTGAAATCTGCAAGGCTATCAGAAATAAGAAGAATACACCTATCATAATGGTATCAGCCAAGAAGGACGATATTGACAAGATAAGAGGCTTAGGACTTGGCGCGGATGACTATATGACCAAGCCCTTCAGCGTCAGTGAGCTGCTGGCCCGTGTGGAGGCCCTCTGCCGCCGGGTGGGCCGCTCGGGCGGCGGCTCCGCTGCAGACGAAAGCGCCCCCACCACACTGGTCAGCGGGGAATTTGTGCTGGATGAGAACCGCCGTGTTCTCCTCAAGGCCGGGCGGCAGATCGAGCTGACCCAGGTGGAGTTCCAGATCATGGAGCTGTTCTTCCACAACCCCGGCATCGCGCTGGTGCGGGAAAAGATCCTGAAGGGCGTGTGGGGCGAGAACTACTTCGGCGATGTGAAGATCGTGGATGTGAACATCCGCCGCCTGCGGATGAAGGTAGAGGATGAGCCCAGCCACCCCACCCACATTATGACAGTGTGGGGCTACGGCTACCGGTGGGAGGAGTAAAGAAAAACCTCTCAGTTGCGCTGTACTCGACTGCTCTCCCAATAGGAGAGCCAGGATTACTGACAGAAAGGAGGAAAAGCAATGCGCAGTGGTATTACCCACCGCTGGCTGCGGGGAAGCCTGTTCCTGACGGTGCTGCTGGTGCTGTTGGTGGAAAGCATGTTCGTGTACAACTTCAGCCGCAGCTACTACAACAGCGTCCAGCAGACCATGATGCGGCGTTTTTCCTCCATCAACGGTCAGCTGAAAATGTACACCGGCGACACGGCCCAGAAGACCGCGGCCAACCGCAGTGTGGCCCTGCGCCGGATGGTGGAGCAGTTTGCGGATAAAGACAAATATGAGTTCATGCTGCTGGACGGTTACGGCGGCGTGATCGCCTCGTCCAGCGGCACAGGTGCGGACGGCATCGTGGTGCAGGACGATTTTAACAAGGCGCAGGATGCCCCGGACGGCGTGGGTGTGGCCATCTACCGCACCGCCAGCGGGGAAACGGTCATGGCCGTGTGCAGTCTGGTGCCCTATGCGGCCGAGGACGTGGCTGCCATGCGCCTTGTCACCAGCCTGACGCTGGTGCAGGCGCAGCTGAAGAGCGTTTTCATCGTCAGCCTGATCGTGGTGGCGGCCATTCTGGGCTTTACAGTGGCCTCCGGCCTGTACTTTGTGCGGGGCATCGTGGTGCCGCTGGGGCAGGTGGAGCGGATCGCCGCCAGCATCGCCCGGGGAGAACTGGATGTCCGCCTGCCTGTGACCGGTGACGAGCGGGACGAGGTGGACCGCCTGCGCGGCACCATCAATCAGATGGCCGAGGGACTGGAAGAGACGGAGAAGATGAAGAACGAATTCATCAGCTCGGTCTCCCATGAGCTGCGCACGCCGCTCACCTCCATCCGGGGATGGGTGGAGACCCTGCGCACCCTGGATGACCCCACCGATGAGAACTACCGCAAGGGGCTGGAGATCATCAACAACGAGACCGCCCGCCTGTACAACATGGTGGAGGAGCTGCTGGATTTCAGCCGCCTGCAGAATGGTCGCCTGAAAATGGAGTGCCGCCCCCTGGACCTTGTGGCCGAGCTGACGGACGCTGTCCTTTTCTGTGAAGCGCGCATCCAGCGGGAGGGGCTTCTGCTGGCCTATGCGGAGCCGGAGGAGATGATTCCGGTCTACGCCGACCCCGACCGCCTGCGGCAGGTGTTCATCAACATTCTGGACAATGCCATCAAGTATTCGGCCCCCGGCGGACGCATCACGGTCAAGATCTGGCAGGGTGAGTACAAAGCTTTCATCGAGATCATCGATCAGGGCCGCGGCATCCCGCCGGAGGATCTGGAAAACGTCAAGACCAAGTTTTACAAGGGCAGCAACTCGGTGCGGGGCAGCGGCATCGGCCTTGCGCTGGTGGATTCCATTATGACCGCACTGGACGGCACCATGGACCTCAAGAGTACGCTGGGCCGGGGCACAGTGGTCACCCTGGGCCTGCCGATCTATAAACGATAAGAGATTGTCCATATTTATCTGGTAAGATAGAGGGGCAGTTTTTACGATAGAGAGGGGCCGCAGCGCCCCATAGGAGAGCCAATGAATCAACCGAACAAGGAACGCTTCAAGACGAGTGTGGGCGGGCAGGCCCTGATGGAGGGCATTATGATGCGGGGCCCGAAAAACATCTGCTGTGCCGTCCGCAAGCCCGATGGCACCATTGAGACCAAGGTCGAACCAACCCCTGCTCACGGCGTGTGGACGAAGATCCCGCTGGTGCGGGGAGCCATCTCGATGATCGAGAGCCTGATCATGGGATACAAGTACATGATGTACTCGGCACAGGTGAGCATGGGGGACGACTACGACCCCGCCGAAGAGGAGACCGCCTTTGAAAAATGGGTGGGTGACCATCTGGGCAAAAAGGCCGAAGATATCATGTTGGCGGCAGCTGCCGTGATCGGCGGGCTGTTTGCCATCCTGCTCTTCACTGTTCTGCCCACGGTGCTGGTGGGTGGCCTGAACCATCTGGTGCCGCTGGGCCGCTGGGCCAAGGTGGTGCTGGAAGCGGTGCTCAAGGTCGCCATCTTCCTGACCTACATGGCCGCCATCTCCCGGATGAAGGAGATCCACCGGGTGTTCGAGTACCACGGGGCCGAGCACAAGACCATTGCCTGCTACGAGGCCGGAGACCCCCTCACGGTGGAGAATGTCCGCAAATATACCCGCTTCCACCCCCGGTGCGGCACCAGCTTTTTGATTTTGGTGGTCATCGTCAGCGTGTTCCTGTACAGCGTGCTGCCCTGGTCCAGCACCAGCTTGCGGGTGGTGTTCAAGCTGCTGCTCCTGCCGCTGGTCATGGGCATCAGCTACGAGCTGCTCAAGTGGTGCGGCCGGTCAGACAACATCGCCACCCGCATCATCCGGCAGCCCGGCATCTGGGTGCAGCATCTGACCGTGTTTGAGCCGGACGACAGCATGATCGAGGTGGCCATTGCCGCCGTCACGCCGGTCCTGCCCGAGGACCCGGAGGACGGCAGATGGTAACCGCAGGGATGCTGCCCCGGGCAGCAGTCCGGGAGGTGGAGGCACGCCTGCGCGCCGCAGGCTGCCCCGACGCGGATTTTGACGCGGCCGAGCTCTTCCGGCTGGCAGTGGGCGGGGATGCCCGCCTTGCCGATGCTCCGCTGAGTGCAGAGCAGGCAGAGCGGCTGGAAGCCCTGACGGCCCGCCGCGCGGCCCGGGAGCCTTTGCAATACCTTTGCGGCAGCTGGCCCTTCCTTGATTTTGAGCTGGCTGTCGGCCCCGGCGTGCTCTGCCCCCGGGCCGATACTGAGGTAGTGGCCGAAGCCGCCGCCGGAATGCTGGCTGAGGTGGAGGTACCCCGGGTGCTCGACCTCTGCGCCGGCACAGGCTGTTTGGGGCTGGGCGTGAAGCGCTTCTGCCCGGCAGCACAGGTCACAAGTCTGGAGAAGAGCCCTGCGGCATACCGCTATCTGGAACAGAACGCCCATCTCTCCCCGGCGCTGACCATCACCCCGGTGCAGGGAGATCTGTTCACCTACTGGCAGACCCTGCCGGAGGGGCAGCTGGACCTTATTGTGTCGAACCCGCCTTACCTGACCGCCGCCGAGATGGGCGCGCTGCAGCCCGAGGTGGCGCAGGAGCCTGCCATGGCGCTGGAAGCGGGGGAGGATGGGCTGGTATTTTACCGCGCCATTGCGGAACACTACCAAAAAGCTCTGCGCCCCGGCGGTGCCCTTGCCCTGGAGATCGGCTGGCAGCAACGGGAGGCCGTGACGGCCCTGCTTGCCGCCAACGGGTGGACGGATATCGTGTGCAGAAAAGACTTTGGCGGCAATGACCGCTGTGTGATGGCGAGAAAACAGTAAAAATATCTACAACTTCCTGTTGTAATATCTGTAAAATGTGTTATACTAGTACCGAAAGAATTGGAATGCCCGCGCCTGCGTTTGGCCGCACCGCGCCGGGAACAGATGACAAAGGAGCATGACACTATGGCAAAAAATCAGAACAACAACGTTGCCCCGGCGACCCAGAAGACCGATCCCGGTGCCAAGAAGGATGCGCTGGCCACGGCACTGGCCCAGATCGAAAAGCAGTTTGGCAAGGGCGCTGTGATGAAGCTGGGCGATAACGCCGCCATGCAGGTGGATGCCATCTCGACCGGCAGCATCGGCCTGGATCTGGCACTGGGCGTGGGCGGCGTGCCCCGGGGCCGCATCATTGAGGTGTACGGCCCTGAATCCAGTGGTAAGACCACACTGGCCCTGCATGTTCTGGCCGAAGCCCAGAAGAAGGGCGGCGATGTTGCCTTCATCGATGTGGAGCACGCGCTGGACCCTGTGTATGCCGAGGCGCTGGGTGTGGACATCAACAACCTGCTGGTCAGCCAGCCCGATACCGGTGAGCAGGCCATGGAGATCTGCGAGGCGCTGGTGCGCTCCGGTGCCATTGATGCCATCGTTGTGGACTCTGTTGCCGCCATGGTGCCCCGCGCCGAGATCGAGGGCGAGATGGGCGACAGTCATGTGGGCCTGCAGGCCCGCCTGATGAGCCAGGCCATGCGCAAGCTGACCAGCGTCATCGGCAAGACCAACACCGTCTGCATCTTCATCAACCAGCTGCGTGAAAAGGTCGGCGTGGTCTACGGCAACCCCGAGGTCACCACCGGCGGCCGCGCCCTGAAGTATTATTCCTCTGTCCGCATCGATATCCGCCGCGTGGAGGGCCTGAAGGATTCTTCCGGCCAGTTCATCGGCAACCACACCCGCGCCAAGATCGTCAAGAACAAGGTGGCTCCTCCGTTCCGTGAGGCTGAGTTTGACATCATGTTCGGCGAGGGCATCTCCAAGATGAGTGAGCTCATCGATCTGGGTGTCAAGCTGGGCATCGTTCAGAAGAGCGGCGCATGGTTCAACTACGGCGATATCCGCCTGGGTCAGGGCCGCGACAACGCCAAGCAGTTCCTGCGCGATAACCCCGAGATCGCCAACGATATCGAGGGTCAGGTGCGCGCCAATGCCGATAAGCTCTATGCCACCCGCCGCCCGGGGGGCAAGGCTGCCGCTGCTCCTGCAGAGGGGGAACCGGCAGCTCCTGCCACAGCAAAGGAGCCGGTGGTCAAGGCTCCCGCCCGCAGCAGCGAGAGTGAGCTGGACATCATGGTGGAAGAGTAAATGGCCTTTTACAGCCGTGGCCGCCGCCCGCTGGCCGAAGAGGAAAAATCCATCGATGCCGCCAAAGCCCGCACCCGGGCCATGGAGCTGCTGGCCGGGCAGGAGCTTTCCTCGGGCCAGCTGTATGAGCGGCTGAACCGTCGCTATACCCAGCAGACCAGTGCCGCCGTGGTGGCAGAGATGGTGCAGCGGGAGTATATCAACGATGCCCGCTATGCCGAGACCCGTGCCCACGCCCTGCTGGCGGCAAAAAAGAGCCGCCGCGCCGCTGCCCAGAATCTGCGGCAGAAGGGCCTGGCCGCAGGCGAGATCCAGCAGGCGCTGGATGCTGTTTACACCCCCGATGTTTCCGGCGAGGACCCGGAGCTGGAAGCCGCTGCCGCTCTGGTGGAAGGGCATTACCGCAAAAAGCTGGAAGCGGGCCGCAGGGATCTGGTCATTGCGGCCCTGCAGCGGCGGGGATTTTCGTATTCCGTCATTAAGGAAGCCATTCGGCGAATCGAAGAGGAATAAGTGATCCTTGGTACAACCTCTCCGTCATTGCTTCGCAATGCCACCTCTCCTAGTAGGAGAGGCCTTGGCAGTCAGGGAAAGTTTCCGATTTTGCCAAGGGCTCCCCTACTAGGGGAGCTGTCGAGCGGATGTGAGACTGAGAGGTTATACAACGGAGATTTGACAAACAGGAAAGAGAGTATCCCTTTTTATGAAAATTGCATGTATTTCCCTTGGCTGCCCCAAGAACCAGGTCGATCTGGACGTGATGGTGCACATCCTGCTTTCGGCCGGTCACGAGACGGTGGCCGACCTGGGTGAAGCCGATGTTATTCTGGTCAACACCTGCGGCTTTATCGAGAGCGCCAAGACCGAGGCCATTGAGAACATTCTGGAGGCCTGCGCCTACAAGCAGCAGAACCCGGAGCTGAAGGTCATCGTCACCGGCTGCCTGGCCGAGCGTTACCGCAGCCAGATCGAGGAGGAGATCCCCGAGGTGGATGCTGTGGTGGGCTGTGCCTCCAACAAGGCCATTGACACCATCGTGGCCCGCCTGTTCCACGGTGAGAATCATCTGGAAAGCTACGGTGCCAAAAAGGACTTCCCGCTGGGCGGCAAGCGTGTCATCGGCACGCCTGCCCACTATGCGTACTTAAAGATCGCCGAAGGCTGCAACAACCGCTGCCACTACTGCGCCATCCCCGGCATCCGCGGCCCGCTGCACAGCCGCGATCTGGCCGACTGCGTGGCCGAGGCCCGCTGGCTGGCCGGTGAGGGCGTGAAGGAGCTGATCGTGGTGGCCCAGGACCCCACCGCCTATGGCGAGGACTGGGGCAAGCCCGGCAGCATCTGTGAGCTGCTGGACAAGCTGAACAAGGTGCCGGGCCTTGAGTGGATCCGCATCATGTACGCCTACCCCGAGCGCATCACCGATGACTTTATTGCTGCCATGAAGCGGAACGAGAAGGTGGTGCCTTACCTCGACCTGCCCATCCAGCACTGCAACGATACCATCCTCAAAAACATGAACCGCCGCTCCAACCGCGCAGAGCTGCTGGAGGTCATCGGCAAGCTGCGCCGGGAGATCCCCGGCATCACCCTGCGCACCACCCTGATCGCAGGCTTCCCCGGCGAGACCGAGGAGCAGTTCGAAGACCTGTGCAACTTCGTCAAGGAGGTGCAGTTCGACCGTCTGGGCTGCTTTGCCTACTCGGCTGAGGAGAACACCGTGGCCGCCCGCATGGACGGCCAGATCGAGCAGGAGGTCAAGGAGAAGCGCGCCGAGCTGGTGATGCAGATCCAGACCGGCATCATGGCCCAGAAGCAGGCGGCCAAGGTGGGCCAGACCGTCCGCGTCATCTGCGACGGCATCGACGACGAGAGCGGCCTGTACCTCTGCCGCACCGCAGCCGATGCCCCCGAAGTGGACGGCAACGTCTGCGTTTCCAGCGAAGAGCCGCTGTATCCCGGCGCGTTCTATGACATCCTGGTGGACGACAGCGACCTTTACGATCTGTATGGTACTGTCAAAAAATAACAAATTGGAGGGTAAAACGTATGAATCTGCCCAATAAACTGACCCTGTGCCGCATCATTCTGGTGCCCGTCTTCATGATCTTCGTCTCGCTGACCGAGTTTGGCACCGAGACCTTCAACGCCACATGGTATCTGGTGGCAGGCATCGTCTTCGCCGCTGCCAGCTTCACCGATTATCTGGACGGCCATCTGGCCCGCAAGTGGCACATGGTCACCGACTTCGGCAAGTTTTCCGACCCGCTGGCCGACAAGCTGCTGACCACGGTGGCCCTCATCTACATGATGCGGGACGGCGTGTGCAGCCCCGTGGTGCTCTGCATCATCCTGGCCCGCGAGTTTGCGGTGTCCGGCCTGCGGATGGTCGCCGCCGGTGCGAAGGACGGCAAGGTCATCGCGGCCAATATGTGGGGCAAGGTGAAGACGGTGCTGCAGATGTTGACCATCATCTTCTACTTCTTCGGCATCTCGCTGACCTATGGCAATACCGTCCTCGGCAATCTGAACGTCTGGCTCATCTCCTACTGGCTGTGCTGGCTGGTGGCAGCGGCCACCGCCATCTCCGGCATCAAGTATCTGTGGGACAACCGCAGCTTCATCAACACAGCAAAATGATCCATTCTGGAATAAAATGAAACAAAATTCGCTTTTGGATCAGCTTCGGCGGGTGTTGTCCATCCTGCTGAACCTGGCCGTGGTGCGGATGGAGCCCATCGCCATCCGGATGAGCTGGGAAGCGGTGGGCGAGCAGGCCCTGACCTTCTACACCGAAAACTCCAACCTCTTCTCGGCGGCGGTCTGCCTGCTGGTGGCAGTCTGCCAGCTGTGGGCGCTGCTGTCCGGCCGTGCGCTGCCCCGCTGGGTCAAGCGGCTGAAGTTCATTGCGGCCTGCTGCCTGACCCTGACTTTCCTGACGGTGGTCTTCGTGCTGGCACCCTACTACCCCGATGAGGGCGGCGTGGTGTTCCTGCTGACGGAAAGCTCCATGCTGTACCACCACCTGCTGAACCCGGTCCTCGTTTTTGTCTCCTTCGTCTTTCTGGAACGGGAGCCGCGGCTCCCGGCCCGGAACATCCCGCTGGCGCTGGTGCCGACGGCAATCTATGGAAGCATCGCCCTGTGGGCCAACTACCAGCGTCTGTGGACGGGGCCTTACCCCTTTTTGCTGGTGTATGAGCAGATGCCCCGGCAGACGGTGCTGTGGTGTGCGGGCATCCTTGCCGGGAACCTGATCTGCGCAGCGCTGGTCTGGTGGCTGGGGGGCAACAGCCGGAAACACCGATAAACTGCAACCAAAAGAGCCTGTTTTCTGACGGCAGCTGCCGCCGGAAAACAGGCCCTTTTTGCGTGAAGCAGGGGGGAACGGATCAGTCCGCTTTCTTGTATTCTGCTTTCATGGCAGAATAGCCGATGAGGACAGTCCACACATAGGCGCAGGTCTTGGGGATCATCAGCAGGCCGATGACCGGGATCACATCGCCCCACAGCACCACCGGGATATAGAAGCCGAAGCTCAGCACGATGGTGAGCCACATCCAGCGGAACGCAGTGTCGTGATGCTCCTTGGCGCTGCGGTAGAACAGCACGATGACCAGCAGGCCCAGCAGCGCGAAGGGGAGGTTGCGGTAGATGCCCCAGGACAGGGGAGAATGGTTGGTGAGCCACTGGTTCTGGGGCATCATGCAGAGGATCACACGGGCAGCCGACAGCGCGTAGACGGCCCAGGTCACGGCCTTCTGGCCCTGGATGTGGTAGCGCTGACGCCAGACGTAGTACAGCAGCACATAGAATACCGTCATGGTGACCGAGGTGATCCACTTGCCCAGACCCAGCTGGAAAGCGTAGCTGTCAAGACCGGTGGTGCACAGAGCCAGTGCGCGGGGCACCAGATGGAAGGAATCACCGGCACCCAGCACCACAGCCATCCAGCCAAACAGCTGGAACTGGGCGGAGCCTTTGCTGTTCCGGATCATGCGGATGCCCACGGAAAGGACGGTGAGCAGATAAAAAATGTCAAAAAGCGTTTCAAAGATCGCACGCATCGTAAAAATCTCCTTTGTTGTCTGAAATGTGTAGAATGCAGCGGGGTCCTGCCTGAGAGAACGGAACATCACCTCCTTAATTGAACAATGTTCACTTTGACGGATAAAAAATCCCCACGAAACCGTGGGAAGTTTTTTAATAGATGGCCCGCCGGACGATCTCCAACACCATGGACGGGTCGAAATCCTGCTGCACCAGCGCGGAAAGCATCTGGGAAAACAGGACCCCGGCAAACCGTTCGGCAGTGAACTGGTCGTTGAAGGCGTCCGGCCGGACGTTGGGGTCCTGCTGCAAGACGAAACACAGCTGCCGCAGGATGTGCTGCCACGCCTGCTGCATCTGCTGTTTTCCATCCGCCGTGCCCTGGTGCATAAAGCCAAGGGAGTGATGGGTGAAAAAGCCGGGATACTGGGCGCAGCCGTATTCCAGCTGCCGGTACATCCAGCGGACACAGGCCAGCGTGTCCCGGAAGACGGCTTCGTCCTCCGGGCGGTGGAAGATATCGTTCCAGATGCTTTCTACCGTGGCGCTTACCAGCTCGGTCTTGGATGCAAAGTAGTTGTAGATGCAGCCCACCGACACACCGCAGGCCGCAGCCACGGCGCGGATGTTGACCGCTGCCCATCCATTTTGCTGGATGAGGGCACGACTGGCTTTTAAGATATCCTCTTTGGAGGTTGCGGTAAGATTCATGCGATCACCTCAAAATGAACTGCGTTCATTATAGGCAAAACACAACGTTCTGTCAAGGGGAAAAGCAAAAAAGTTTTTGGAAATTTTTGCACGGTGCAAAAAAGCTGCCCCACGGGAAGACCCATGGGGCAGCCTTGGAAAGAACGCTGGTCGTTACAGCAGCGGAATGCCGGCCTTGGCGCAGGCTTCGTGCGTGGCCTGATCCCAGACGCTGGCCTGGACCTCGCCGATGTGGGCACTGCCCAGCAGCAGCATGCACAGGCGGCTCTGGCCGATGCCGCCGCCGATGGTGTAGGGCAGCTCGCCGGACAGGACGGCCTTGTGGAACGGCAGGGCGCGGCGGTCATCGCAGCCCGCCATGGTCAGCTGCCGGTCCATGCTTTCGGGGCTGACGCGGATGCCCATGCTGCTCAGCTCATAGCTGCACTGCAGCGGCTCGTTCCAGAACAACAGGTCGCCGTTCAGGTCCCAGTCGTCGTAGTCGGGCGCACGGCCATCGTGGGGCTTGCCGCTCTTCAGCGGGGCGCCGATCTTCATCAGGAAGGTGGTGCCGTTCTCCTTGACGAAAGCGTTCTCGCGCTCCTTCGGGGTCAGGTCAGGGTACAGGTCTTCCAGTTCCTGGGTGGTGATAAAGGTCACGTTCGGGGTGTGCAGGGGCAGGTCCTGCAGCTGGGGGAACATGGCGTGGAGGTTCATCTCGGTGGCGCAGACCGCCGACACGATGGAGCGCACGACATTCTTCAGATAGGCTTCGTTGCGGTCCTCTTCACGGATGACCTTCTCCCAGTCCCACTGGTCCACGTAGACGGAGTGGAGGTTGTCCAGCTCCTCATCGCGGCGGATGGCGTTCATGTCGCAGTACAGGCCCTTGCCCACCCGGAAGCCGTAGTCCTTCAGGGCCTTGCGCTTCCACTTGGCCAGCGACTGCACCACCTGCGCTTCGGTGCCGCTGTCCTTGATGTCGAAGGTGACCTTCCGCTCGACGCCGTTCAGGTCGTCGTTCAGGCCGGTGGAGGCCTCCAGGAACAGCGGTGCGGACACGCGGTAGAGGTTCAGCGTGGCGCAGAGCGTGTCTGCGAACAGCCGCTTCACGGTGCCGATGGCGCGCTGGGTGTCGTACAGATTCAGCGCAGGCGTGTAGTTTGCCGGGATGATCGTTTTACTCATGGCAGTTTACCCCTCTCTTGCGCTCCAGACCGGCCGAATTGCCGGAGCCGGAGACGCTTCCCTTTAATATCGTAAATTATGGCACAAGTTGAGGGAGATGTAAAGGGGAATGCCGAAAAAGCTGCGCTCAGGCGGGCAGGGTGCGCATTCCATCCGGCTGCAGCAGGATGAGAAAAAGCCGTTCGGTCAAAAGCTGCATGGAGGACCTCCGTAAAATGATTGACAAATCATAAAAAAAACTCTATAATAAAGATGCAAAAGGCGCTGTCCGGCAAAACGGCTAGCTCCTTACTGACACGTCAAAGAGAAAATGACCGTGTGCTTGGGGAAGCATTTGGGCGGTCATTTTTTCTTTTTGTCGTTTTTATCTTTTCGCGATTCCAGCATCCGAAATGTGATATCGAATGTTACATGTACCGTGGTGACAATCAAGGTCAGCAAACTGACAAAGAATGCCATCAACGTGAGAATCTCGACAATCGTCATAGAACGATCCCTCCCTTCGCCGAAAGCGTCGGGAGGTAACTTCAAAAAGTGCCCTCCCGACACTTGCTTCACTCAATGAGTCAAGGACGAATCGGTATGGGCCAGCCGCCTGCGTTTTTGGGACAGCGCCTTAAGGAATCTGGAATACCCAGATACAACATTAAAATACCATAAAATTCGACGCTCCGCAAGATAAAATCAGGATTTGCCGCCTTGACTTTCGCAGGCCGGACAGATATAATAAATCTGTATCAGAACAAATGCGTTGATCCGGGCAGAGTAGCGCAGGGAGTGTCTGCACAGAGAGAACGGGCCGTTGGCTGGGAGCCTGTTTGCAGAAGACTGCGGGAAGTGCGCCCGGAGAGCACACTGCGGGAAGGACAGTATCGCAGTGCGGCCGCCGCCGTTACCGGCTTTGAGCGACAAACAGAAGTGGAACCGCGATTTGGAATGAGAACCGCCTTCGTTGCTGTACCAGGGTACAGCGAGGAGGGCTTTTTTGTTTTTGCGGCTTCTGTCTGCCACACAAAAGGAGAGGTTTTTATGCAGATTTTCAACACCCTGACCCGCCAGAAGGAAGAGTTCGTGCCGCAGGTGCCCGGCGAGTACCGCATCTACGTCTGCGGCCCGACCGTTTACAACTATATCCACATCGGCAACGCCCGCCCGCTGATCGTGTTCGACACCCTGCGCCGCTATCTGGAATACCGCGGCAACAAGGTCCTCTATGTGTCCAACATCACCGACATCGACGATAAGCTCATCAAGAAGGGCCAGGAAGAGGGCACTTCCATGAAGGAAGTCGCCCAGCGCTTTGAGGCCGAGTACCTCAAGGATGCCGCCGGTCTGAACTGCAAAAAGCCCACCGTCCAGCCCCGTGCAACGGAGCACATCCAGCAGATCCTGGACATCGTCAAGGACCTGATCGATTCCGGCCACGCCTACGTTGCCAAGAACGGGGATGTCTACTTCCGCGTCAAGAGCGACCCGGAATACGGCAAGCTGAGCCACCTCAAGCTGGACGATCTGGAGAGCGGCAACCGCGAGCTGCGCAGCCAGATGGAGGATGACCTGAAGGAAGACCCCGCCGACTTCGCCGTCTGGAAGGCTGCCAAGCCCGGCGAGCCCGCCTGGGAAAGCCCCTATGGCATGGGCCGCCCCGGCTGGCATATCGAGTGCTCCGCGATGAACTGGCGCTATCTCGGCGACACCATTGACATTCACTGCGGCGGCCAGGATCTCATCTTCCCGCACCATGAGAATGAGATAGCCCAGAGCGAGTGCTTCACCGGCAAGCCGTTCGCCCACTATTGGATGCACAACGGCTATATCAACGTCGATAATGTGAAGATGTCGAAATCTCTCGGCAATTTCTTCACCGTGCGCGATGTTGCCGAAAAATACGGCTATGAGCCGATTCGCTATCTGCTCATCTCCGCTCAGTACAGAAGCCCGATAAACTACAGCACCGATATCATCGAGCAGTGCATCGCCGCGCTCAACAGGCTCTATACCTGCCGCGATTCGCTCGATTTCGAGCTCAAGAACGCCGTTGATGCGGAGCATGACGGCGATAAGGCGATTATCGACGGATTTGATAAATACAGAGAGCAGTTTATCTCCGCTATGGACGACGATCTCAACACCGCCGACGCCATCGCTTCGATATTTGAGCTCGTCCGCGATATCAATACAAATGTTGTCGGCAAGACCCCCTCAAAGGCGCTTGTTGAGGGTGCGATAGCCATGTTCGACGAGCTGACCGGTGTGCTCGGACTCGTCTATAACCGCAAGACCGAGACTCTTGACAGCGATGTTGAAGCTCTTATTGAGGCGCGCACGAACGCTCGTAAGGAGAAAAACTGGGCAGAGGCGGACAGAATCAGAGATCAGCTCAAGGAAATGGGCATCGTCCTCGAGGATACCGCCCAGGGCGTGAAGTGGCACAGAGAATAAATCTATAGACAAAACGCATAAATTAATGTATAATACTATGTGACTTTTTAATTAAATTGCGGAGGTTGAGTAAGTGAACGATCTGAAAACCCGATTCTTTTACGATGTGGACAAAAACTGCCCTCTTCCGGAGTATCCCCGCCCACAGCTTGTGCGCGAGGATTGGATGTGCCTCAACGGCGAGTGCGATTATGAGATAACCCCGGCGGGCGACGCCTGCCCGAAAGATTTCAGCGGCAAGATAATCCTGCCTTTCGCCATCGAGAGCCAGCTTTCCGGCGTTCAGCGCGCGCTTCAGCCAGACGAGCGCCTTTGGTACAGAAAGAGGTTCACTCTCGACAGCCGCTTTGATAATAAGCGCTGCATTTTGCATTTCGGCGCTGTCGATTGGCAGTGCGAGGTGTTTGTCAACGGTGTCTCCGTCGGCACTCATACCGGCGGCTATTGCCCGTTCTCTTTTGATATAACAGACGAACTTGTCGACGGCGAAAATGAACTTGTTGTCAAGGTCTATGACCCGACCGACAAGGGCTGGCAGAACCGCGGCAAACAGGTTCTCAAATCCGTCGGCTTCTGGTATACCGGAACCTCCGGAGTCTGGCAGACTGTGTGGCTTGAGCCCGTGGCTCAGAGCCATATCACCTGCGTGCGCCTGACCCCCGATATCGACGCGGGCGAGATAATCGTCTCCTGCACCGGCGAGGGACTTGACGGCTGCACGATAGAGGCTGATATTTCGCTCGGCGGCGAGCAGGTATATTCCGGCGAGATGAAGCTCAACGCGCATCTTCCCGTGCCCGAGGCGAAACTCTGGAGCCCCGAGAGCCCGACTCTCTATGACCTTGTACTCACCGTGAAGAAAAACGGCGAGGCTGTTGATACGGTCAAGAGCTATTTCGGCATGAGAAAGTTCAGCATCGGCAAGGATAAGCAGGGTCTGCCGCGCCTTATGCTCAATAACGAGCCCTATTTCCAGCGCGGCCTGCTCGATCAGGGCTATTGGAGCGACGGCGGTCTGACTCCGCCCAACGACGAAGCGATGATATTCGATATCGCCGAGATGAAGCGCCTCGGCTTTAATATGCTCAGAAAGCATATCAAGGTCGAGCCTCTGCGCTGGTACTATCACTGCGACAGACTCGGCATGATAGTCTGGCAGGATATGGTCAGCGGCGGCGAGTATATCGGAAATATCCTTGCGGGTGTTCTGCCGAATATCGGCATCGGCGTCAAGGATAATAAATATAACTGGTTCAGCCGTGGCGAAAAGGAGTGGCGCGATGACTACCGCCGCGAGCTGTTCGAGATGATAGACAATCTCTATAACTGCACCTGCATCGGCTGCTGGGTGCCCTTCAACGAGGGATGGGGGCAGTTCGATGCCGTGCAGGCAGTCGAAACGCTCCGCACCCTCGACCCTGACCGTCTGGTGGACGAGGCCAGCGGGTGGTATGACCAGGGCGGCGGCGATGTGGACTCCCGCCACAACTATTTCTATCCGCTCCATCTCCGGCCTGGCCGCCGCACCGTTGCCCTCAGCGAATATGGCGGCATCGCCTGGCCGATGCCCGGCCACGAGCCGCCCCGCAGGACCTACGGCTACGGCACGGCAAAGAGCCGCGCTGAGCTGACCGGGCGCTACCGGAAACTGCAATTGGAAACGGTGCTCCCGCAGCTCCGGAACGGGCTGTCGGCCCTGGTGTACACCCAGGTCAGCGATGTGGAGGACGAGGTGAACGGCCTGTTCACCTACGACCGGCAGGCGGTCAAGCCCGACCCGGCCGCCGTCCGCGCGGTGAACGAAGCACTGGAAGCAGAGTTTGAAAAGGTCCTGAAACAGGCATAGAAAAAGCAGACATGCAGCACCGGAAACGGCGGCATGTCTGCTTTTTTGTAAAATCACATCGTGTGGGTCGCAAAGACCTGTTCGTCCTCCCACCACACGGGCTGCCCGGCGGCAAGAGACCGGGGCACATCCAGCAGCCGCTGGTTGGAGCTGCCGCGGAAGCGCAGGGAGATGTCATGCTGAGCCTCCACGAACCGGCCGTCCACGAGGACGTCCAGCAGAGCCAGCAGTTCATCGGTGACTTCGCACCGGGCGGCGCAGGGCTCCGTGCCGGTCAGCTGCTCCCAGGTGTAGCCGGAGTAGCACCAGACCGTTTTATGGGGGTAGAGGGCCTTGAAGTTCCGCACAAAGGGCAGAAGCTCCCACTGATTCTCCGGCTCCATGGGCTCGCCGCCCAGCAGGCTCAGCCCGGCGATGTAGTCCGGCTGGCAGGAGGCGAAGATCTGGTTGCGGACGGCCTTGTCGAAGGGCTTGCCGTAGCCGAAATCCCAGGCCACCGCATTGAAGCAGCCGGGGCAGTGATGGCGGCACCCGGAAACGAAGACGCTGGTGCGCACACCGGGGCCGTTGGCGATATCGTAATATTTGATGGTAGCGTAGTTCATGACGGATGAAACCTGAAAGCAGAGCGCGCGGCTTTGCTTTTCCATTTGATGATGCTTTTTGTCGGTTGCCAATGGCTCCCCTTTGGGGGGGCTGGCGCAAAGCGCCTGAGAGGGTTACAGGTGCAGGACCCGATCCTTGATCTCCTGGGTGCGGCCCTGGTTCCAGAACTGGGTGCCGATGTAGCCGCAGGTGCGGCGGGCGACGTTCAGTTTGTTCTGGTCGCGGTTGCCGCACTTGGGGCACTCCCAGACCAGCTTGCCGTCGTCCTCTACGATCCGGATCTCGCCGTCGTAGCCGCAGCACTGGCAGTAATCGGACTTGGTGTTCAACTCCGCATACATGATGTTGTCGTAGATGAACTGGAGCACACTCATGACGGCTTCCAGATTGTCCTGCATGTTGGGCACTTCCACATAGCTGATGGCACCGCCCGGCGAAAGCTTCTGGAACTCGCTCTCGAACTTCAGCTTGGTGAAGGCGTCGATCGGCTCGGAGACGTGGACGTGGTAGCTGTTGGTGATATAGTTCTTGTCCGTGATGCCGGGCACGATGCCGAACCGCTTTTGCAGGCACTTGGCGAACTTGTAGGTGGTGGATTCCAGCGGGGTGCCGTAGAGGGAGTAGTCCATGTTCTCGGCCTTCTTCCACTCATTGCACTTGTCGTTCATGTGCTGCATCACACTCAGGGCAAAGGGCTTTGCACCGGCATCGGTGTGGCTGCGGCCGGTCATATACTTGACGCACTCATACAGGCCGGCATACCCCAGGCTGATGGTCGAGTAGCCGCCGAAGAGCAGTTTGTCGATCTTCTCGCCCTTCTTCAGGCGGGCCAGTGCGCCGTACTGCCACAGGATGGGGGCGGCGTCGCTGGGGGTGCCCAGCAGACGCTTATGCCGTGCCTGCAGGGCGCGGTGGCACAGGTCGAGACGCTCATCAAAGATCTTCCAGAACTTGTCAAAGTTGCCGCCGGAGGACAGGGCCACGTCCACCAGGTTGATGGTGACGACGCCCTGATTGAAGCGGCCATAGTACTTGGGCTTTCCGGTCTCCGGGTCCACATAGGGGGTCAGGAAGCTGCGGCAGCCCATGCAGGTGTAGCAGTGGCCTTCGCCGTTTTTGTCCACCTTCAGCTCCAGCATTTTCTTCTCGGAGATATAGTCGGGCACCATCCGCTTGGCGGTGCACTTGGCGGCCAGCTCCGTCAGATAGTAATAGGGAGTGCCGGGGCGGATGTTGTCCTCTTCCAGCACATAGATGAGCTTGGGGAAGGCGGGGGTGATCCAGACACCGGCTTCGTTCTTGACGCCCTGATAGCGCTGGCGGATGGTCTCCTCGATGATGATGGCAAGATCGGCCTTCTCCTGTGCGTTGCGGGCTTCGCCCAGATACATGAAGACGGTGATGAAGGGGGCCTGACCGTTGGTGGTCATCAGGGTGACGACCTGATACTGGATGGTCTGGACGCCGCGGTTGATCTCATTGCGCAGGCGGCGCTCGACGATCTCCTTCTTCCGCTCAGCGGAGACATCCAGACCCTCCATCTCGACCTCGACCTCATTGGCGATCTTCCGGCGGGAGACGTCCACAAAGGGAGCCAGATGGGTCAGGCTGATGCTCTGGCCGCCGTACTGGTTGGAGGCGACCTGCGCGATGATCTGGGTCGCGATGTTGCAGGCGGTGGAGAAGCTGTGGGGCTTCTCGATATAGGTGCCGGAGATGACAGTGCCGTTCTGGAGCATATCTTCCAGGTTGACCAGGTCGCAGTTGTGCATGTGCTGTGCGAAGTAGTCGGAATCGTGGAAGTGGATCAGGCCCTCCTGATGCGCCTTGACGATCTCCGGGTCCAGCAGCAGGCGGGCGGTCAGGTCTTTGGAGATCTCACCGGCCATGTAGTCGCGCTGCACACTGTTGACGGTGGGGTTCTTGTTGGCGTTCTCCTGCTTGACTTCCTCGTTCTGGCACTCGATCAGGCTGAGGATGCGCTCGTCGGTGGTGTTGGTCTGGCGCTTCAGGCTCTGCACATAACGGTAGGTGATATAATGGCGGGCTACATCGTGGGCCTGAATGTCCATCAGCTTGTTCTCCACCATGTCCTGGATCTCTTCCACGCTCACGGCACGGTTCAGCGCCTGGCACTGCTCCGTGACATCGTTGGCGATGGACAAGATCTGCTCCTGGGTCAGGCTGCTCTTGCGGCTGACCGAATCGCTGGCCTTGGTGACCGCAGTGATGATCTTGGTGATATCAAATGGAACTTCCGAACCGTTGCGCTTGATGATCTTCATAGTGTTCCTCCGTCGTTCTATCTGTGTACAGTTCAAACGGGTGCCTCTTGCGAAAGAGGCACCCGCAAAGCAGTCTTGGGATGCGTTCAATTGATGTGATTCTATGATATCACTATTTAGTGATATGTCAATGGAGAAACCACTACATTTTGTGTTTTGGCGGTTTCGCCAAAATTGAGCCGAGAATCTTGGAGCAAAATTTGAGGCCAAAGCTCTTGACAAACTGTGCAAGGAAAGTGTTTGCATTCCGGGGCGTAATATCCACGGCGGTGTATACTTCTCTGGAAGTTTGGATAGAACAATACCTTATTATATAGAGAAAAATGACCCCTGAGGCCACCGCAGCTTCCACGTCAAGGAACGTGTAAATTGCAGTTAAAAAACTAGTCAAAAAGTCAAAGACGCAAAAAGAAACGAAAAAAGTGAAAAAAGGGGTTGCCAAACGTGTCGGGATATGGTATTATACTTGAGCGCCAAGGGCCGCCGGAAAGAATGACTTCTGAAAGCGGCAGAAGCAAAGCGAAAGAACCAATATGGATACGTTGAAAAACGAGCCACAAGTTCGAAAAGGTCGAAATGCTTCTAAAAAAAGTACTTGACAAAAAATCACATCTGTGGTAAAATAATCAAGTCGTCAGCCGCTAAGGCTGAGGCGCACAGGACCTTGAAAATTGAACAATATCGAAAAACTTGTAACGGA
>OHRE01000470.1_pt1 | contig 20082 bp, 8 predicted proteins | sample 1578411 | NCBI WGS metagenome assembly OHRE01 (sample SAMEA3879566, study PRJEB24766) | human gut metagenome | biome: human-associated habitat; feature: feces | place: USA | collected 1985/1987 | reverse complement strand
CAGGTACAACGGGGACACGGACGACCTCACGCAGGCCGCGATCGCGGGCCTCATCCACCAGAAGCTCGATCCGATGGGTGAAGAATACCTGAAAGGCATCGAACGCCTCGGCTGGAAGGACGGCACCAGCTGGGACACGTACACGAAGAAGATGAACGAGTTGTGGAATGAGGCGGTCGCCAACACGCCCTCGAACCTCGACATGAGATACCAGTACACGATCGGCCAACGCAAAGGCACCATCGATGTCGGCATCCAGAACGGGAACGGCGGCTTCCTTTCAGGAATCACGTACACCGCGACCCTGAAGGGCCCGGCCGTGTTCGACCAGACCGGCAAGAACACGATCAGCGGCACCACCACGAATTCTGCGCAGCATGTCGCGTGGACCGCAACCGGCAATGGCAAGGTTATGCCTGTTTTTAATTACAAGGTTCCGAAGGCCGCCAAACTGTCCTCGCCGAACCAGAACCTGATGGCAGCTACCGATCCCGAGACCGTGTCGAAGAACATCCAGTTCGAGGTGCTGAACAACTTCAAGCCGACCATCGAATCCAACCAGACCGATCATCGCATCGAATACGGGCATGCGCCCGAAGATGATCTGACCTGGCATGTGGACCCGTCCGGTGGCGACTGGATTGAAGGCGCGACCATCAAGAGCACCGGCACCCTCTACTACTTCGCGAAAAAGCCGGTCGAAGGCCAGACGACCGTCAAGGATGGGGTGAAGGCCGCGACCGCGACCGTCACCGGCGACAAGGACGGCGCCACCAATCATGTGGACGCCGCCTCCATCACCATGGACCCCGACTTCGTGAAGACGCACCCGGGAGCCAGAGCGTCGAGCCTGCCGGACACCGGCTGGTACACGTGGGTGTGGCAGATCACGCCCGACATGCAGGACGCCAACATGAAGCAGTACCTGTCCACGGACTACGACTGGTCTGACAACGTGCTGGAAGCGGAATCCACTCAGCATGTGCGCAACATGCAGCCGACCATCAAGTCGAGTGTGAGCGACGCTTACAAGAATGATCAGAGCACGGTGACCGGTGCCGATGGCACCGAGCGTCCGAGCGTGCAAATCGGTTCCGCTCAGGCATCCGACAAGACCGATGTCGTCTACCTTGAAAAGGGCAGCGTCATCCGTGATAAGGTCACGCTGGGCGTGACCGACGTGAACGGTGACGGCAAGGTCGACACCCAGGACTGGCTGCACACCAAGGACGGTCAGGGCGAAGGCAAGGAAACGGAAGACAACCAGATCACGCTTACCGTGAATGGCTCCATCTACGGTGGTATGACCCGCGAACAGGCCGAACAGGCTCAGAAGGATACCGCCGCGGGCAAGACCGTCGAACTGCCCAAGCAGGCTGTGAAGCTCGCCACCGCGACGTTCACCACGAACAAGGCCGGCGACTACCTGATTTCCAGCAGTGACGAGGACAAGCCTGTCGCCCAATGGAAGGCCGAGGATGGTGTGGATCTGACGAACCTGCCATCCGGATACGCCACGTTCGTGTTCGACATCGCGAACAAGGATCAGGACACGGAAAGCCAGACCGGTATCAAACCGTCCAAGGACTATCCGTTCGCCAAGGATGTTCATGAGGCTCCGTTCACTGCGGATGAGACCGTCATGATCCGCCTCACCCCGAAGCTCGACTCCACGGTGTCCAGCAAGGAAGTCAAGGCGGGGGAGACCACCATCGACAAGCTCGTCGTCGTCAAGACCAACGAAAAGGACGTGTGGCCCACCTACCCGGAGACCAACGTCACCGAAGGCGAGACCGCGAAGAGCACCCCGCTCAGCCTCGACTTCCACGGCGTCCTCTACAAGGTGAGTGACGACCCGTCCGCCGCGATCGAACAGACCGACACCGTGCCCGAAAACGCGGTGAAGGTTCACGAGGCCGACATCAAGGACGTCACCAAGTTCGGCACCTACACGACCGACTCGTTCACGTTGACTGACACCGGCACCTACGCTTGGCATTGGGTCATGACACCGAGTCTGACCGGCGACCAGAACCATAATCCGCTCACCGCCCTCGCATGGCGTCAGCTCACCCACGGCAAGGTGCAGCACGCTTTCGGTCTCGCATCCGAAATCGTGCGCGTCCAAGGCAAGAAGCCCGACGTGCCGAAGTGCGAGGTGTCCACCAAGAGCCAGGGTGAGGTCACGTTCGAGAACGGCAGGGCCGACCTGCACGACGAGCTCCTGCTCAAGAACTGCGAGCAGGCAGCCAAGGCCGAATTCGAACTGTGGAAGCAGGCCAACGGAGACCAGTCGGGAGACGTGCTCATCACCGTCACCGGTAAGGTCGACGCCGTGGACCGTGCATGAAACCGGCACCTACTACTGGCGTGAGAAGGTGTACGACAAGTCCGGCAAGCTTATCTCCTACGGTGACGCGCGCAAGTCGAACGAGACTGTGCTCGTCAAGGAGAAGGGTCTCGCCTCCACTGGTGTCGGCACCCCGATGCTCCTGTGGGCCGGGGTCCTCGCCGGAGCTGGTATCGCTCTCGCTCTGGCCGGTTCGAGGAAGCGTATCCGCCTGTAAGACGGTCACGCTGATCGGATAGAAACCTTGATGGGCTCATTCCGCCGTAGTGGAGTGAGCCCATCCTGCTAAAAGGGGTATGTCGGATTGGTGTCAGGTTTTTCTCCTCTGTCCTGATGCTTATCCGACATGCCTTTTCTTCGTATATGCTTGTTATACTGAATATGTTCACATAGAAAAAATAAGGAGACCAGGAACCCATGGCAGGAGAGCCGACACTCACACTCGTAGGCAATATCACCGCAAACCCCGAGCAGAGGGGAGATACGGTCACTTTCACCATCGCGCACAATACGCGTCGACGTGACCGTAACGGGCAGACAGTGGATGGGGATGCCGTATTCATGCGGTGCGCCGCATTCGGAGACCTTGCCCAGAACATCATGCGCTCCTGCTATAAGGGCATGCGCGTGGTAGCCACCGGTTACATGAAGACCAACAGCTGGACGGACAAGAACACCGGCCAACAGCGCAGCAATCTTGAAATGATCGTCACCGACCTTGGCCCCAGCCTCCGGTTCGGCGTCGCGCAATTTCAGAAGACCAGCGGCCAACAGTCCAACGGCAACGGCTACCGGCAGAACAATTACGGCGGCGGATACCAGCAGCCGAACAACGGCTATCAGCAAGGCGCATACAACAACTACCAGCAGCAGGGTTACGGCCAACAGGCTCCCGCACAGACACCGGCGCAACCTGCGGTACCCTCACAGCCCGCGATGGATCCGTGGGCTACGACCACGCCAGCCAGCACGGATCCGAACGGCGACGGCGCCGACCCGGAATTCTAAACGGTTCCGACATTGATCGAGCTGGAAGATCTGGGCGACGACCTCCGCCTATACAAGGGGGATTGTCGCCGACTCATCGCCTCCTTACCGGACAACAGCGTGGATGCGGTCGTCACCGACCCACCGTATGAGATTGGTTTCATGAACCGGGGATTCGACCGGACCGGCATCGCGTTCGACGTGGATCTGTGGCGTGGCATCCTGCGCGTTCTGAAGCCGGGCGGGCATGTTGCCGCGTTCGCCGCGAGCCGCACGTACCATCGGCTCGCCTGCGCGATCGAGGATGCGGGCTTCGAAATCCGCGACCAGATCGACTGGGTGTACGCAAGCGGCATGCCGCACGGGTCGGATGCGAGCCTGCTCGTGGACAGGGAATTGGGCGCGGAACGGATCAAGGTGGTCGGGCATGGTTTGCGCCACGGCACCGGATATTCGGACGTGAAAGGCTGGGGAAGCAGCACGGCGAACGGCGGGAAGGCGAAATCCGAATGGGATGTGCTCGCGCCCGCCACCGAACAGGCGGAGCGATGGTCCGGCTGGTACAGTCAGCTGAAACCCGCGCACGAGCCGATCTGCCTGGCCCGCAAGCCGTTGGACGGGAATCTCGCCCGCAATCTGCTCGAATACGGGACGGGCGCGTTGCATATCGACGCATGCCGCGTCCCGTTCCGCAACATGGCGGACGAGGCGGAGTCGAAGGGCAAGAACCAGCATGGACGGTTCGGCTCCGGGCCGAGAGACAACCATGTATACGGTGCGGACAAGGCGGATCGCACCGACTACACGGCCGAAGCCCGTTTCGCGCCGAACATGCTGTTCGACCAATCCGCGGCCAAGGAACTCGACCGGCAGTCCGGCGTCACCGTCAGTCGAAAAGGTAAACCACGCGCAAGCACGAAACCCGGTGACGGCTGGGGCATGACCCATACGGGTGCCGAATATGACGATATGGGCGGCGCGAGTCGATTCTACCCGGTTTTCAGGTATTGTTCGAAAGCCTCACCGTCTGAACGGCCGAAAGTCGACGGCATCCTCCATCCGACGGTCAAACCGGTCGAACTCATGCGCTGGCTTGTCCGTCTCATCACTCCGGAAGGTGGCCTCGTATTGGAGCCGTTCGCCGGCAGCGGCACCACATTGGAAGCATGCCTGCTGGAACACATGCAATGCACGGCAAGCGAACTCGACCCCGACTATATCAAGCTGATCCACGCACGGCTCAGCAAACCAATACAAAACGAACTTTTCTAGGAGGTATTATTCTAAATCCTCTTTTAGCCGATAATGTACATTATGTCAGATAAGAATCACTCTCAATAAGAAGTCCGCTCTCCCAGCTAGAAAGAATTCCATGAACGCAAACCAATGGAAACGAGCCTTATTCAGCCACTCCGAGGGAGCAAACACAAGGACAAGCGCCGGCACAGAATATTCTCAGCAGTACAATGCGCGGCAGCGGAAAACAAATTGGCGGAACCGAGGCCATCAAATTGAACATGAACGAAACTGGCGTTAGCGGATACTTCGGCTCGTCATCGTTCTGATTGGACAGTGTCGCCGACCGTATTATCAATGAGGACCGTCAGTCCGCTTTCGTCGAATTTGTCGTAGTTTTCAATGTCGTAATTCATCTGCAATTCCAGCCAGTATTCCGGTGATGTGCCCAACACGTAGGCGAGATGGTATGCGAGGCTTGTGGTGATGCGTCTTTTCCCGCGTATTATTCCACTGACGGTGATTTGTGGCAGGTTCATGGCTTTCGCCAGACGGTACATGGTGATGTTGTTCGGTTCCAGGTATTGGTGTAGCAGCACGTCGCCTGGGAGTGGCGCATGGCCTACATCGTTCATAGCCAGACCCTTTCACGCAATTCACTGACTTTTTTCTGATAGTAACAAAAGAAGCTACCGTTTTGCCTCGGAATGCGGGAATACGGTTTTGCCCGCCTCTCCCCTATATGGGGTCAGAGACGGGCAGAACTCACTGCTTGCAAGGGATATCAGCCCTCGACTGCATGCCATCCGTCAGCGTGCTTGGCGGAGCGCACCTTCACGAGCACGCAGCCGGCGCCAGCGATGGTCATGATCGCCGCCAGCGTGGCGATTGCGGTGGTGTCCGATCCGGTGGAGGCCAGACCATTGTTCGTCACGCCTGCGGCCTGCTTCTTGGCCTGTTCGGCCTTCTGCTTCTTGGCTTCGGCATCCTGCTTGGCTTGGTCGGCCTTCTTCTGGGCTTCCTGCTGCTTCCTGGCTTCCTCCTCGGCCTTCTTCCGGGCTTCGGCTTCGGCCTGCTTCGCATTGGCGAGCTCCTTGTCGGACGCCTGCTTGTCGGCGAGCTTGGCATCATAGTCCGTCTTGGCTTTCTCGTATGCCTTGTCGGCCTCATCCTTGGCCTTGTTCGCCTCGTCGAGCTTCGCCTGGGCGTCGGCCAGCTTCGCGTTCGCCTTCTTGAGGTTCTCCTCGGCGTTCTGCAGACGCTTGATGGTGTTCTGGGCGTCGTTGAGCTTGCCGGTGGCCGTGTTGAGGTCGTCCTTCGCCTTCGCGTATGCGGCCTTGGCGTCGGCGATGGCCTCGTCGGCGGCCTTGACCTGCTTGGCGGCGGCTTCAACCTTCGCGTCGGAAACGGTCTTGGCGTCGAGCGCGGCCTGCTTGGCCTTCTCGGCCTCGGCCTTGGCTGCCTTGGCGGCGGCCAGGTCGGTTGCGGCCTTCGTCTTGTCCGTGTTCGCCTGCTTGATCGCGGCTTCCGCATCCGTCTTGTTCTTGGCGGCGGTCTGGGTCAGCTTGTCGGCGGTATCGATCTTCGCCTGTGCGGCGGCGACTGCCGTGTTCGCCTTGTCCACTGCCGTCTGGGCTGCGGTCTGGGCGTCGGTGGCGGCGTCGGCTCCGGACCGGGCTTCCTTGGTGGCCTGCTGGGCGGCGGAATAAGCCGCGTTCTTATCGGCTTGATCCTTCCTGGCTTCCTCCAACGCCTTGGCCTTGTCCTCGTTCGCCTTCACGGCCTCGTCATACGCTTTCTGCGCCTCGTCGGCGGCAGCCTGCAAATCCCTGGCCTTCTGCGCGGCCTGCCGGGCTTCCTCAGCGGCCTTCCGTGCGGACTGCTGGGCGGCGGCCAGCGCCTTGGCCGCATCGGAAGCGTCCTGTGCGGCCTGCTTGCTCTTGGACAATGCGGTCTGGTATGCGGCGTCGGCTCCGGTCAGGGAATCACGGTAGGCAGTCAAATCAGTCAGGTATGCGTCAACGTTCATGATGCGGCCCGCGTCGGAGCCGATTCCGTTAGCGTTTTCGGTGAACAGCTGACTATGGGTGTTCCCGCCGATACCCGTGATGTTGCCGTTCTGGCTGACGCCGAAACCGGTGAGGGTCAAATCGGGGTTGACCAGCGTGGTGTAATGGCCAAAATCGCAGGGTTTGACGGGCTTGCCGTCCGAGGCCTTGCAATCCAAGACACCGTCGGACATGTCCTTCTCATACATGGACTTCTCCGTGTCGTACCAGCCCTTAAAGGGATCAGTGTAACCCCAGGCGAGGTTTTCACCGGCGGGGAATTGAAGTGGATGGTTCACGTTGTTGTTGGCATAATCCGCATCCGCCATGGCCTGCGCCATCAGGGTGTCACTGACCCTGAGGGGCTGCAGGCCTTCCTTCGCGCGAAGCTGATTGGCTTCCTGGATGAACTTCAGGGCCTCGATCATGTTGTCCAACGTGGTCGCATCACCCTTGGCGCCATTATGAATGGCATCAAGATACTCGGTGACGGTCGGATCGGTGAGAACCTTGACTGCCTGAGAGGCACCCTTGTCGCCGAAGTAGGCCACTGCGCCCTGAGACAGCTTGTCCTGAGCCTCGTCTGCCGCTTCCTTCTTGGCGTCGGCCTCGCTCTTGGCATCGGCGGCGGCCTGCTGCTTCGCCTCGGCGTTGGAAGAGGAGTCGGACACCGCCTTGTCGGCATCCTTCTGCGCCTGTTCCGCCTTCTGCTGGGCGGCGGCGGCATCGGCTGCGGCCTTCTTCGCCGCTTCGAGCTTTGCGGCCAGGTCGGAAAGACCTCCATCATCCTTGGACAATTGCTCGACCTTGGCATCGGCCTTCTGCTTGGCTTCAAGCGCCTTGGCCTCGGCCTGCTTGGCCGCATCCAGCTTGGCTTGCGCGGCGTTCACCGCCTCGTCGGCCTTCGTCTTGTCGCCGGTCGTCGAGGCCTGCTGCCTCCTGGCTTCCGTCAGCTCCTTCTCGGCGGCGGCCTTGTCGCTCGCGGCCTGCTTTGCGTCCGCGTCGGCCCGGTCGGCCTTCTTCTGCGCATCACTGATGGCGGTATCCGCCTGATCGGCCTTCTTCTGCGCGTCCGTGGCCTGCTTGTCGGCCGCATCGATATCGGTCTGGGCCTTGTCGGCGTCCTTCTGATGGGAGGCGGATTCGGCCGTGGCCTCATCCTTCGCGGTCTGTGCGGCCTGCTTGTCGGCTTCTGCCTTCGACTGGCCGTCGGAGGCCTGCTGCATGGCCTTGTTGGCGTCGTTGATGGCGTTGGAAGCGTCGTTCGCGGCCTGCTGCGCGGCGGCGATCTTGTCGGCCGTGTCGGTCGCATCCTGTGCGGCCTGCTGCTGGGCCTTGCTGGCATCGTCGTAGTTCGCCTGCGCCTGCTGCTGGTTGTTTGCGGCTGTCTGCTGCTGGGCGGCGGCGTTGTCGAGGTTCCGCTTGGCGGTGTCCAACGCGGCTGCGGCGGCGTCGGCCTTGGCTTGCGCCTCGGTCACGCCCGTGGGCGCAGCCTGCGCGATCGCCTGATTGGCTTCCACTGTGCTCTGCTGGGCCTGTGCGACGCTGTCCTGCGCCTGTGCGATGGCCTGCTTGGTCTGGTTGTCTGTGGTTGTGGTTTCGTCGGCCATGGCGATTGCAGGCGAGGCGAGGGTGGCCATTACGGCTGTGCTTGCCACTGCGATCTTGGTGAGGTTGCTGCGTTTCATGAAAGATCTCTTCTTTCCTTGGTCGTGCCTCTTTTGGGGTTTGTGTTCCTTGGGAGGCGTTGTATGTTTTCCACCTACAAATAGTAGCACAAATTTTACTATCGCAAACTTTTACCTCCTTTTTTGTCAGCAAGACACGTGCCTGCCTGAAACACGCCGGCCCCGACAAAGCGAAAAACCAACAGTCAACACCCCCGTCACAGTGACACCGGAAACAAGAGCAGCCTGCTTCATATCACCCGGGGCATCCCCCGGCAAAGGAGCCTGGTCGGGCATGCTGTTACGCTCCCCCGTGACCAGAAGACGCATAGTGTTTCCCTGACCGGTGCAAGTGAGGAGCGTGACCTCATCCTTGCCTTTATGGACGTGCAATGCCTTGGTTTCCGTGGGTGAGACGATGCGTTTGCTGGTGACCCGGTAGGCGAGCGTGTTGCCCATGACCTTGATATAGAACGGGTCCCCCTCATCGAGTTCCCCGAGCCGGGTGAACAGGGTCGCCCCCTTCAGGTTCGAATGCCCGGTAATCACGGCACGAGTGTTCTTGCCTCCGACAGGCAGACTCGTGCCAGCCAGATGACCCGCAGCATGTTCGAGCACATCCTGGCTCGCGCCGTGCATGATAGGCAGATCCACACTGATTTTCGGAATCAGCAGTTCACCCATCGCGTCCAACCCGTTGACGGACAGTTGGCGCCGGTATTCGTCGTCGCCCTCGAAGTTTCCCCTGACTTTTCCATCAAAAACAGGTTCGCCGATTTGAGGTTGTCCCGACTCGTAAAGTCGCTGGTTGTATTCGATCGCTGATTTGATCGCGCTCTGACGGCTACCCTCAGGAAACAGTGATGCGGACTGACTGACGGAACGGGCCTGAGCGTCGGTCTCCCTATCTCCGATGAGCTGCTGGATTCGGGGCATGCCAATGAGTATCAGCCCCAATGCCACGCAGATGAGAGCGGCGGTGGCGTATACGCGTGAACGGCGGGCCCGCCTGTCATCGACGGCGAGACGCATGGACTCCCACACGTCCCGCGATGTCGCTACGGCCATGCTCACCGGGAATGCCTTCCAATGGTCGGCGTTCCGGCGTGACGACCTTTGCTACCGGCTCCCATGCGCAGTCGGATCATCGGGGAGAAGGCTCCTGCCGCGATGATCAGGAACGCGAGGCCGGCCCACAACCAGATGGTCGGAATCTGAGCGTTGCCGCCGGTGAACGGGAGCGTGGTCATGGCCGGCTCCCATTGCGCGTATACGGTGACCTCGCCTTCGGCCGGCATGCTGACCGTATCCTTGCCGGGGGTCAGCAGGGTCTCATCCTTGTCCGGGGTTTTCTTCAGGCTCCAGCCGGTGAAGCGGAAGCCAGGGCGTGTGACCTTCGGCTCCTTGGCATCCTTGGGGATGGTGACCGAACCGAATGCGTCCGTGTTGATGGATGGGTATCCACCCACGCCGCCGTTCGGGTCGAACTTCAACGTGACCTTGTTGATCGTCCATTGCGCGTAGAGCACCGAGGTGTTCTTCGGCGTGGATTTGTCGTTCGCGGTCAGCGTGCAGTCCGCGCCCGGATCGTATGCCTTGCCCTTGCCGTCGGCCTGCGTGTTCCATCCGGAGAACGTGTAGCCGGGACGGTCGAACGGATTGTCGATCGTCTTCACGGTCTGGTCAACGACACCGTCCACCGTCTTGGTTTCCGAGCCAATGCTGCCGATGTTGCTGTTGTACACCAAGTGTGCGGGGTTGGCCTTCCACTGGGCCCACACGGTGGTGGTGCCGGGTTCCAGCGTGTGCTTGTCGCCGGGGTTAAGGCTCGGATCGCCGCGCTTGCTGGTGCTCCATCCGGTGAACGTGTAGCCGGGACGGTCGAAACCGTTCTGGCTGACGGTGACCGTGTCTCCCGTGCTGCCGGTGGTGTCGGGCGTACTGCCTGTGGTGTTCGGGTAGCCGTTGCGGTAGACGATGCTGGCCGGGTTCGCCTTCCAGATGGCGTACAGGTCGTTGCCTGCAGGCTTCATCGTGTACTGGCTGACACCGTTCTTGCCTTCGCCGTATGCGGTGCCGGAACCGTCCTTGGCAGTGTCCCAACGAACGAACGTGTATCCGTCGCGGGTGAAACCATTGGCGTTTGTGGTCAGCTCGTCACCGGTCTTGCCGGATTGTACAGCCGTGTTGCCGCCGGTCGCGCCGTTGCCGTGATAGGTGAGGGTCTGCGCAACGCCGGCCCAGCAGGCGTACAGGGTGCTGGACCCTTGCAGCGTCCACTTGTCGCCCGGGTTGACGGCCTTACCCCTGCAATCGGCTTGGGTGTCCCAACGCACGAACGTGTATCCGTCGCGCGTGAACCCGTTCTGGCGTACGTTGACCTTCTGGTCGGTGACCCCGTTCTGCGGGTCGGTCTTACCACCGGTCGCGCCGTTGCCGTCGTAGGTCAGGCCGGCCTCGCCGGGCGTCCACTGCGCGTACAGGGTCAGCGTCCCGTTGGCCGTCCAACTGGCGCCCGGCGCGTACTTCGTGCCGCTCCCGTCCGGGCTGGTGGTCCAGCCGGCGAACGTGTACCCGTCGATCGTCCAGCCGTTCCCTCCGATGGCGGGCGTGTCGCCGGTGTGGCCATCCCAGTTGGGGGTGCCCTGGCCTCCCGTGGTCTTGCCCGCGGGCGGGTTCGGATTGTAGCGGATGTGGGCCTCGTTGGCCGACCATTGGGCGACCATGGTGACGATCCCGTTCGGCTGCGTGGTCAGGTTCGTGACCCACTGGCCGTCGCCGTACGCCTGCTGGTTGTCGGCGCGCTTCCACCCGGTGAACGTGTACCCGTCACGCGTGAACCCGTTCCGGCGCAGGTTCTGGCCGATGTTGTATTGGAACGCCTGGTCCGGGGTGCCGCCGCCGGTCGCCCCGTTGCCGGTGAATCTGACTGTGTACCCGTTGCCGATCCAGTGCGCGTACACGGTCACGTTGTTGGTGAGCGGCGTGTTGAAATCGTATTTGTTTCCGCCGTTCGGGGCCGTGTACCAGCCGTCGAACCGGTAGCCGGGAATCTTGCCCGTGTCGCCGGCCGCCCAACCGGATTTGTCGGCGGCGGCCGTGTTGTAGGGCACGGTCTGCGATGCGGGCGTGCCGGGCGCGTTGCTGCCGGCGGGCGTGTTCACGTTGTACGACAGGGTGGGGTTGATGGCCCACAATGCGTATACGGTCTTCGCCCTGGCGGGCATGACGATTTCCGTCCTGGCGTTCGCGTTCAGCGTGTTCCGGTCCATGGTGTCGGCGACGGGCACGTCCCTGTCGTTGGCGTCCGTGTTCGCGCTCCACCCGTAGAACGTGCGGTTGGTCTTGCCGATCTGGCTGGAATCCCAGCAGTCGGAGTCGGCCTTCGCGGTCGCCAATGTGATCCTAGTGCCGGCCGGATAGTAGACCTGGCAGCCGGATACGGCGCCCGTCGTGGCGATGGTCTCCACGCGCACGGAACCGTCGGATCGGGTGATCGTCCGCTGGCTGGTCCCGTCATCCTGTCTGGCGGTCGTGTCGGTCAGCACCCTGCGATCGTCCGCGATGGTTCCGGATTCCGGTCCGGCGCTCTTGTCGGCCGCGGGCCTGACCGTGCCGTTCGTCTTGGAGGCGGCGGTTTCGGTTTTGCCGACCTCGGTACGCGAGGGCACTTGGCCCTTGCCGCCGTTCGCGTCGTAGCCGAGCCTGTAGGCCTTGGTGAAGCTCAGATCGTCGAGGATGTTGCCGTTGACGTTGTTGCTGGAGCTTACCGATTTGAAGGTGAAGCGGGTGACCGTCCCGGTGGCGATGTACGTGCCGGTGTAGGTCTCCCACTGCCCGTCATGGTTACGGCTGGAATGGTTCGAGCTGCCGCCCAGTTCGGCTTTGTTGCGCACCTTCGTGGAGATGACCTTGCCGACGTCGCCCGGCTGGTCGCCGTTGCCGTTGACGGTGGTTCGCGTCGCGTCTTGGGCGGATTCCTTGCCGGGTTCGCCGATCATGACGCTCATCCCGTCGAGGTGGGTCCTGTCGAGGCTGGCGTGTTTCAACTCCCAGCGGTAGGACACGCCCGGGATGGTGGCGATGTCCTGGTAGAGGGCGGTGCCCGCCTGTCCCGCGACGAGTTCCGCGTACTGGTTGCCGGTCTTGGAGTCCTTCTGTAGTTCGACTCCCTGTGCGATCTGCTGCCAGTTGGTTCCCTTGGTCTGGGTTGACTTCCATGCGAATTTGGAGGCGTCCCATCCCGTGATTGGAGCCCAGAGGTCCTTATCGACGCCGATGTGCCGCGCGTATCTGCCGTTGATCGGGTCGACGACGGTCCAGTCGTCCCACGGGTATTTGGTGGAGGCGCCGGCGATCAGGCCGGCCGGATAGTCGAACGAGCCGTTGACCAGTTCGGCCGGCAGACTGTCGGTCTTGCCGGCGATGGTCTTCACCTTGCCATCGGTGGAGGCCTTGATCTGCGACGTGCTCTTCTTGGCCCCGCCGTTCGCGTCGTAGCTGAGCTTGTAGGCGAGGCGGAAGCTCAAGTCGTCGATGATGCTGTCATTGGCGGAGGCAGTAAGAGTACCGTCCTTGGCGACGCCCCTGTAGGCGATCATCGTGCGGGATTGTCCGGCTGGGATAATGACCGTGCCCTCGTAGGATTCCCAGTCGTCGGAATGGTCCCACGGTTCGTGGCTGCCTTCCGTGGCGTCCATGGAATCGGAGTGCGTGTAGGCGACGGTTCCCACATCGCCGGTCTTGTCCCCGTACTTCTGGCCGGTCTTGGAGACCGTGGTGCGGGTCAGTTTGACTGGGGTGAGATGATCCTTGTCGGGGCCGGTGAGCAGGGTCACGCCGCCCGCGTTGCCTTTGGAGCGGCCGGAGTGGCGGATGCTGAACGTGTAGCTGGCGCCGGGCGTCGTGTTCACGGTCTGGGCGACGGTACGGCCCGCGTGCACGTCGGCGGCCGTGTTCCCGTCCTTCTCGCGATGCAGTTCGAAGTTCTGGTTGCTGCCGATGGCATCGAGATCCTGCCAGGCGAACGTGGCGGCGGTCAGGCCGCCGGCCTTCACGCCCGTCTGTCCGGCCATGGCCTGCGCGTAGGAGCGGATCGTGCCCTTATTGGGCTTCACATACACCCAGGGCAGGCCCTGCCCCTCCTTGGCGATCGTCCACTTCGGGGTGTCGAACCCGCCGTTCACGGCCAGCTCGTCGCCCGCGGCCCTGGAGGCGATGGTCTCCACCTTGGCGTCCGGAGCCTTGAACGCGGCCGGCTGCGTGGAATCCGCCTTCGAATTGGAGGGCACCTTGCCCTTGTCGTTCTTCTTCAGATCATGCACCGTCAGGCCGGAAGCGGTTTTGTCAGCCGCGAGTCCGACACTGCCCGCGGTCTTGGACTTGGCGGGCTGTACGGTGTTCTCCTTGCCACGCTGATTCGACGGAACCTGACCGGCGGCATCCGAAGAATTCTTGTCATAGGTCAACTTGTAAGAGCGGGAGAACTCGATGTCGTCCACGAGATTGCCGACGTTGTTGCCGGGCCGGGTCTCATCATCTTTGAACCCTTCGAGGCTCTTGAACATGAATACCGTGTTCTTCTGTCCTTCGGGCACCTGGTAATAGCCTTCGTACGTCTCCCACTGGCTGCCATGGTCTCGGGGATCGGTGTTGGATACCTTTGTGGTGATGGTGGTGGACTTCCCGCCCACCTTGTCGCCATGGCCGTTAGAGGTGACGCGGGTCATCTCCACAGGCGTCGCGTGGGCCGTGTCGGAGCCCACGAGGACCTGCATCCTGTCGGCATGGGAGGATTGGCGGCTGGCGTGCTTCAACCGGATCTTGTACAGCACGCCGCCGTTGCCGGTGGACACGTTCTGGTAGAGGCTGGTGTTGTCCTGTTGGGCGACGATCTCCGCATACGTGTTCTTGGTGTTGCGGTCCTGCTGCAATTCGACCCTTGAACCGTTCTCGGTACTGGACCATGCGAACCTGGAAGAGTCGAAACCGGGGATCTGCCCGATCTTTCCGTACTTGGAAAGATCGGTGGCGGACATGTTGTCCCAAAGCGTGCCGTCATCCGATTTGAGGAACGTGCGCAGATCGGCATCGGTTTCCTGCTCGTTCTCCTGAATGTCGGAGAACGAGGGGTAGGAGAAATCGCCATTAGCGAGGGAACCGTACCGGACGTTCTCGTCCGCGACTGTCTTCACGGTTCCGGTGGTCTTGGACTTGGCGGGCTGTACGGTGTTCTCCTTGCCGTATTGATTGGATGGCACGCTGCCGGTCGCGTCCGAAGAATTCTTGTCGTAAGAGAGCTTGTACGCCTTGTCGAAGCTTAGGTCGTCGACGCAGTTGCCTTCGGCGGTGAAGTCGAGGCCCTGACCGTTGGAGTCCCTGACGCTCCTGAACGTGAAGCGGGTCGTGGTCGAGGTGGCGAGGTAGTCGCCGGTATAGGTCTCCCATCTGCCGTCCTGCGCGGTGCCGTGCGTGGTGATCGTGGTGGACTTCTCGCCGACCTTGTCGGTGCCGTTGGATGTGGTGCGGGTTGCCTCCTGCACGGCCTCGGCTCCGGGCTCGCCGATCATGACCTGCATGCTGTCGTCCTGGTCCGCGTTGCGGGACGCGTGCTTGAGGCTCCACTTGTACACGACGCCGGGCGTGGTGGCGATGTCCTGGTAGATGTACTTGCCTCGCTTGGCTGCGGCGATCTCGCCCCACACGTTGCCCGCGTTGGTCGGATACGGGGTGTGGTTGCGGCGCTGCACCTCGACGGTGTCGACGCCGGCGGTGGCGTCGTTGGATTTCCAGCCGAACTTGCCGGAATCCCAGTTGTCGAGCTTGCTGTGCAGCGGGTTGCCGATGACGCCGGTCTTCGCGCTGATTATGGCGAGGTAGGTTGTGTCGTGACTGCCGTAGACCCTCTGGTTCTCGTTGATGATCTCGTTGCCGCGATAATCGAACGTGCCGTTCACCAGATGGTCCGGCAGATTCGACGTATTATCCGCCACCGTCTTCACGTTTCCGGTAGTCTTCGATTCGGCGGGCTCGACGGCGTTCTCCTTGCCACGCTGATTCGACGGGACCTTGCCGGTCGCGTCGGACGCGTTCTTATCGTATGTGAGCTTGTACGCCTTGCTGAAACTGATGTCATCCAACAGATTGCCGTCCCACGCGCTGTATCCCTCGATGCTATGGAAGGCGAAACGCGTGACGGTGCCGGTGGCGATGTACGTGCCGGTGTACGTCTCCCACTGGCCCGTATGCGCTCCCTCCTGGGACTTATTGCTGTCGGGTATCTTCGGGTTGCTGACCTTGGTGCTGATGACCGTGCCGACCTTGCCGAGCTTGTCTCCATGCCCGTTCGCGGTGGTGCGGGTGGCTTCCTGCGCGGTCTCCTTGCCTGGTTCGCCGATGATGACGCTCATCTTGTCCAGGTGGCTGGAGTCGAGACTGGCGTGTTTGAGGCTCCACTTGTACATGACTCCCGGAACGGTGGCGACATCCTGGTAGAGGGTAGCGCCGGATTGGGCGGCGCTGATCTCGCTGTAATGGTTGGTTCCGTCGGCCTTATAGTCGACCTGCACGTCGTCGGCGCGTTCGAGGTCCGGATAGGAGGTATCGCCGGTCTGCGTGCTGTGCCAGGCGAATTTCGCCTTGTCGAAGCCCTCGGGCAGCTTGTATCTCTTTCCGAGCACCGTCCCTTTTGCGAAGTATGAGCCGTCGTTCTGGCTGATATACCAGAAGTTCCCGTCGTTGACGGGCATATCGCTTTTGACCGGATATTCGAAGTCGCCATTGACCAGATGGTCAGGCAGGGTGTTGGTGGTGTTCGCGACCGTGGCCGCGTCGTCCGCCACCGTCTTCACCTTGCCGTCGGTCTCGGACGCCTTGCCCTCGGTCATGGAACTGATCTGGCTGGCCTTCGCCTTCGTGCCGCCGTTCGAGTCGTAGCTCAGCCTGTACGCGATCTTGAACGTCAGGTTGTCGATCAGGTTGCCCATGTCGGGTTTCGCTTCATTCAGCGATTTGAACATGAACGTGCTGACAGGCGTGTTCGCCGGGATCGTGACCTTGCCCTCGTAGGTCGCCCACTGACCGTCATGACGGTAATGATCCGTGTTGGTCGCGTGGGTGACGATGTCCGTGCCCGTCCAACCGGTCTTGTCCCCGGCCTTGTTGCCGCCGATTCGGGTCATGGTCACGGGCTTGCCGTTGACCAGCGCCTGCATCCCGTCGGCATGCTCGGAACTCAGTGCCGCATGGTCGAAGCGCACCGTGTATACGGCGTCAGTGCTGTTCTGCGTGTCGATCTTCTGATAGATGCTTTTGCCGATTTCGCTGCCGACGATCTCCGCATACGTATTGTCCGTGTCATTGTCCCGCTGCAATTCGACGCTGTTTGCGTGGTCGGTGACGAAGCCTTGGGGTTTCCCGCCTTTCTGGTCGGAGATCCACCCGAATTTGGAGGCATCAAAACCGTCCCATTTCACCCATGCGACGTTTCCATCTGTGACATGCGCATTGCGGATGTACTGCCCGTTGACCGGGTCGACGCTTGTGAACTTGCCTCTTGAGGTGTTCAGCTTGGGACTGATGACGTTCCAGCCGCCCGCGGGCAGGTAGTCGAATCCGCCGTTGACGAGCTCCCTTGGATACGTCGTGGCGGCCGATGCCGTCAGGCTCGTGATGGTCTTGCCGATGTCGGGCATGCGGATCTCGTCCGCGTTCGCGGTGCCCGCCGTCAGGAGCCCGCCGCCCAGGAGGGTGACCGCGGACAACAGTCCCGCGACCGCCCGTTTCAACCATGCGTGCATGTGTGTTTTTCCTTCCCCGCCCCTTGACTGTCCGTGACGGATGGACCAGGACCCGCACGAACCCCTTGCGGCGAGCCAAAAGAACCATGAATGAAAACGAAGGGGGAGGGGCGCGGGACACGGCATGATCCGGATTGTTCCGCGCCCCCGTATGTCAGACGGCCGGGGTGTCTCCGTCGTGCGTGAGCATCAGCGCGTCGCGGCGGTTGCGCGCGCCGCGCACGGCCATGGTGCCGCCGATCGCGAACAGGGGCATGGCGCAGGCCAGCCAGAACGCGAACGCGAGCACGCCGCCGGTCTGCGGCAGTTGGGTCAGGTTCGCGACGTTCTTGACCTGGACGGTGTTGTTGTCCAGCCTGCTGGTCAGGTTCGGCACGGTGCCCGTCCCCCTGTACTGGATGCTGGTGCCCGCGTCGTCGATGGTGACGGTGAACGTCGGTTTCGCGTAGCTGGCGTAGCCGGCCGGCTCCCGGGTTTCGGTGACCGTGTACGTGCCGTAGCCGAGCCCCTTGAACCGGATGAGGCCCCTCTGGCTCGCGTCGTCCCTGTTGTCGACCGTCCCGTCATGGTTCGAGTCGCCGGTGATGAACACGCTGGCGGCATCCTGGTCGGCCGCGTCCGACCATTTGCCGGTGTTCTGATCGAGATTCATCCATTTGCCGTTGCGCTGGATCTGGAACCGGGCGCCGTCGAGCAGCGTGTTCACGTTGCCCGCGTCCACCTTCCGCAGCGTGAAGTCGTAGGCCTTGATGTCGGCCTTGTCCTGGTCGGTGATGGTCGTGAAGTGGATGCCGTCGGTGAACGTGCCGTACGTGTGGACGGTGTTGTTGGCCGGGTCGGTGACGCTGGCCTTGTCGACGGTCATGCGGTAGGTGATGACGATCGTCCTGTTGGAGTATTTGTCGAGAAGTTTCCTGCCGTCGATGCCCCAGCCGCCTGCGGGGATGGCGAGATCCGGGTCGGCGGGCTTGTTGTCCGCGGTCTTCAGGGTCGGGTCGCCGGGGATGCTTTTCGCGTTGTTCTGCGTGGTCCCGTCGTAGATGACCGCGTCGGCCGTGATGTCGGTCTGCGGCGCGTTCTTCAGCCGGACGCTCAGCGAGCCCTTCACGTACGTCTGGCCCTTCGGCTGGTCGATGAGCTTGAACTTGACGGCGGATGCGGCCTGCTTGTTCGGCACGGTCACCTCGACTGTGTTGGTGACGGTGTCGCCGACGGTCACGCCGACCGGATCGTTGGTGGTGCCGTCCTTGCCTACCGTGGTGCCGTTGCGCTGCACCTGGACCTTCTTGTCGACCCTCACGCTTTTCGCCTTGACGACCGCAGTGCCGAGGGTCCGCCACTGCGGGTCCTTCGCGTCGTTCTTCATGATGTTCGCGTTGCCGGATTTCGTGCCGATCATGATCGGGTTGCCCGCGGAATCGGTGATGTAGTAGAGGCCTTCGGCGGGCACGTTGATGGTCAGCGTGGACCGGGTGGTCGTCAGGTTCGCGCCGCCCTGGATGGCGGCCGGCTTCTTCGAGGACTGGGACAGGGCCTTGCTGATGTTGCGCAATTGCCTGGTCTGGGAGTCCATCTTGATGTTGGCGATGTTGCCCGCGTCATCATAGCCGTACACCTTGGCGATGTCGTCGGCCGTGTCCGGATCGTAAGCGTTGGCGATGCCGATCGCGTCGGCCGCCCACGCGTTGGATGCCGTGTCGCCGCGCACGCCGAGACTGCTGATCCGCGTGCCGTTCAGGATCTGGTCCGTGTACGTGCCGATCCGGTACACGTCGAACGTGTGGCCGGCCAGGCTTGCTCCGTCTGCACCTTGCAGTGTGATGGTCGTGTCGGCTGCCATTGCGGATGGGGCCAGTGCCAGGCCGGCCAGCATGCTCGCGGTCGCGCAGGCCATTGCCGTCACGATCATTGGCATGCGCCGTGTCGTTTGGTTGTCTCTCATTCCAGTGTTTTCCTTTCCTTGTTTGCACGTCCTGTCGAGGACGGGAAACGACCCCACACCGGTAGATGCGGCATGGTTGGCATCCAACGGGTCAAATCCGGCGACTTTCACCGCGGACGGCCTGTATCTGCCCGGCTTCAGACCGAACCCGCTTATCGGCTTCGGCGTACGGCTGATGGGAATGGTCGTCTTCGTTTCCTTCAACGTACATGCAAAATCGGTTGATTCCAACATTTTCTCGGTATTTACCAAAGTTTTTGAATAAAAAAATAGGGATGCCTTTCGGCATCCCTTGTTGATGTCATGCTATAGGAGCCGGTTTGCAGGAGGGTCCCGCATGGCATCAAGATTCAACGTGGGGTTTGGCAGGGGAGGGTATTTGCTTCTCCTGCCAAACCTTCGATGGGTGGTCAGGAGTTTAGCGGCTGATCGGATGACGCTTCGCTGTCATCGGCTTCCGGGGCCGGGGTCTCGTCTGTGGCCTTGCCCTTCGGCTTGCGGACAGCGACCGTGATTCCCAATGCTCCGCCGATGATAGCGAGGATGCCGATGAGCCAGCCAACCCAGCCGATTCCCACGCCGGTGGAGGCGAGCGGGTTCGCGCCGTTCACCGTCGGCTTGGAAGTCGTGCCGTCATTGTTGTTCTGGCTTTTGTTTCCGGCATTGTCACCAGGGTTGGTGGTGGCTCCGCCATCATCCTTGCCTTGGTATTCGAACGTCCAAGTGACGGTCGTGCCGTCCTTGGAAGCGGCGAACACCAGCTTCGAATCGGATGCGGTCTTGTCAAGCTTCCAATCGGACGGGACGTTCGAGATCTTCACCTCGGCGCCCGTGGCGACCCTGTAGGTGCCGGATTTCGTCGGGTCGAAGCTCGGGAGCGGTTTCCCGTCGACGGTCGCGGTCACGCCCTTCAATGCGTCCACGCCCGTGGCGGGCTTGTCCGGATCGGTCGTGGAATCGTATGTGAACGTCCATGTGACGACGGTGACGTCGCCCTTCTTGATGTCGTAGGACAGGGTGCCGGGTTTCGCGTCAAGATTCTTATAGCTCGCCC
>OHRE01000416.1_pt1 | contig 21613 bp, 19 predicted proteins | sample 1578411 | NCBI WGS metagenome assembly OHRE01 (sample SAMEA3879566, study PRJEB24766) | human gut metagenome | biome: human-associated habitat; feature: feces | place: USA | collected 1985/1987 | reverse complement strand
GCCCGGAACTCATCCCGGCCATTTTTCAACAATACGACTGCGTCATTGTGGAAAGCTTCGGCGTGGGCGGCATCCCGCAGCGGCTCATGGACGCTTTTGCAGAGAATCTGGGTGATTACGACAAGACCCGCAAGATCCTGATCTTAACCACACAGGTCACCTACGAGGGCAGCGATGTGGGCATTTACGAGGTCGGCAAGCGGGTCCGGAACCGGTTCCGCTTCCTGGAAGCCCACGACATGACCATCGAAGCCGTCGTTACAAAGGTGATGTGGCTGCTGGCCCAGAACTGCGAGAGCTTCGACCAGCTCCAGCAGCGGTTCTATCGGCAGGTCAATTTTGATACGTTTTATCATTGAAAATAACAATACCGCCGAACGGCGGTATTGAAGGCGCTGTGTCCAAAACGCAGGCGGCCGCCCCTTGCCGGTACCTAGGTGCCGGGCAGGGCGATTCTCGGTACGTTTCAGATCATGAAAATCGCCCCCAAATTTACAAAAACGTTGCAACTGTGCCGTTGCACAAGCCAAAAGGTATGGTATACTATAAGAGGATTCTGGCAGAACTTCTGCCGCAAATGCCCCGCTGAGGGGCCAAGATAAAGGAGCATTGGAACAGTATGGTTCGCATTACTATGGAAGACGGCGGCATCATCGACATTGAGCTGAATGAGGAAGTCGCCCCCATCACCTGTGAGAATTTCAAGAAGCTGGTCAGCGAGGGCTTCTATAACGGCCTGACCTTCCACCGTGTCATCCCCGGCTTTATGATCCAGGGCGGCTGCCCGCTGGGCAACGGCACCGGCGGCCCCGGCTGGAGCATCAAGGGTGAGTTTGCTGCCAATGGCGTCAACAACCCGATCAAGCACACCCGCGGCGTCATCAGCATGGCCCGCAGCATGAGCCCGAACAGCGCCGGCAGCCAGTTCTTCATCATGCACCAGGATGCCCCCCATCTGGACGGCCAGTATGCCGCATTCGGCAAGGTCGTGGCCGGTATGGACGTGGTGGACAAGATCGCTGCAGTCGCCACCGACTGGAACGACAAGCCCAAGACCCCGGTCCGGATGAAGACCGTCGAGCTCATCGAGGGCTGAATCACGATCTGAAAAAGAGCTTTCCGCCGCAGGGCGAACTTCACCCCATGTGTGAGACAGTATACTGTCTCACACATGGGGTGTTTTGTATGCCGAAAGGGCACCGCAAGTACAATGGAACACGGATCAGATTTTTGTCAATCCCGGCTGTCCGCCTCCAGCAGCGCGCGCTTCACGCTGATGAGGCTCTGCGGGCTCACGGAGAAGCTGCGCAGGCCGAGTTTCAGGTACTGCACGGTGTTGGCCGGGTTGCCGACGGCCAGACCGCAGATGGTCACGGGGATCTGGCCTGCGTCCGCTGCCTCCACAACCATGGCGATGAGCTTTTTCATCGCGTGGCTGGCCGGGCGGTAGTAGCGCTCGGCGATGGAGAGGTCACGGTCCACGGCATGGGTGTACTGGATGAGGTCGTTCGTCTCAATGACGAAGAACTCACACCCGTGGGCCACAAATTCTTCCGCCGTCAGGCAGGCCGACGGCACACTGAGCATGACGCCGAAGGGCATCTTCTCGTTGAAGCGCTCCCCCCGCTCCCGCAGGTGCTGGCGGCAGTGTTCCACCAGCTTCATGGCTTCGTCCCAGTCTTCCAGATTGGTCACCATCGGGAACATCACCCGCAGCGAGCCGTCTGCCGCCGCACGGAGCAGCGCACAGATCTGGGTCTCGAACTGATGGGGGCGGCGCAGGCTGCTGCGGATGCCCCGCAGGCCCAGCTTGGAGGACTCCGGCCCCTGATGGGCGTCGGCCATGGTGCGGTCTGCACCAAAATCAAAGGTGCGCACCGTGACCACCCCACCCTTTGCCGCAGCCAGGCAGGAGTGATAGAACACATACTGCTCCTGCTCGTCCACCGGGCGGCCCGGCAGCATCATGTAACCGCTGCGCAGCAGACCCACGCCGGACGCGCCGGACTGCCGCGCCGTTTCGATGTCCTCCTGCCCGAAGCAGTTGGCCAGCAGCTCAAAAGGCCGGCCGTCCTTCGTCCGGCACGGCAAGGCGCAGACGCGGTTCATCTCCTCGTTCTCCCACTGCTTCTCGCAGATGCGGGACATCGCCTGCTGGCGGGTGACGGCATCCGGGTCGAGGATGCACTCGCCGTTGTCGGCATCCAGGATGGCCGTGCGGCCGTCGCAGTCGTTCAGAAAATCGCTGCCCACCTGCACGATGCCGGGGATGTGCATGGCCCGCGCAATGATGGCCGCATGGCTCTGCTTGTTGCCTTCTGCCGTGATGATGCCCAGGATCATTCCGGCGGGCACACTGAACAGGTCGCTCGGCATGAGCACCTCTGCCGCCAGGATGACGGGGTGGTCCAGCGCCAGCCAGACGCGGGGGCGGTTGGTCAGGATGTTCACCACGCGGCGGGCGGCATCAAGGATGTCCACGCTGCGCAGCTGCATATAGGCGTTGTCTTCCATCTGGGCCAGCTGATCGGCATAGCGGCGGCCGGCCCGGTCTACGGCTTCGGCTGCGCCGACGCCCGCCTTGATCTGGAACCGGACTTCGTTCATGAAGCCCTCGTCCTCCAGCATCATGCTCTGGAACAGGAAAATGGCCTGTTCGGTAGGGCCGCTGCGCTCAGCCATCGAGTCCAGCTCGGCCTGTGCCGTCTTGACGGCCCGGTCCAGCAGCCGCTGTTCCCGGTCCGGGTTGAACGGCCCTGTGCCGAAGCTCTCGGTCCTGCGCTCCACACGGCTCACCTGCCCCAGCACCAGGCCGGACGAGGCGGCATATCCCTGATAGACTTTCATTCCTCCGTCACCTCCGTCGGGGCAGGCGTGGTCAGTGTGCGGAAGACCAGCGCCTGCAGGAATGTATTGGGCAGCAGCGCTGCCCATGCGGCCTGCGCCGCGTTTCCGCTGCCCTCGAACAGCGGTTCAAATCCCTCGATGCGGGTGCGGTCGCAGGTCTCCAGAAACGCCTTTGCCAGCGTCTCCACGGTGTAATACCGGGTGGGGTCCACGCCCACATCCTCGGCGGCCGCTTCCAGCGGGGCCAGCTCTGCGTCCTGCATGTTGGCCAGCTTGAGCGCCAGGTCTGCCGTCAGCGTCACCGGGTACTTTGCCTTCACCGCCTTCTGCACAGCGTCGAACCGCTGCCGGAATGCGGCCGCGTCCTGTGCGGTCTGCTCGTTCTTCGCCACCGCATAGGCACAGCCGCGCAGCCGCCCGAAGGCCCGTAGGGTGTCGTAATAGCCCAGCTCGATGTTCCGTCTGGCGGTGTCCGGGTCAAAGTGGAGGATATCGCCCAGCTCCCAATAGCTGCGCACCATAGTGGTGGGCAGGCCGGTGCGGTTGGGCAGGGTGATGCCCACCCCTTCCAGATCGACACAGACCAGCTCCTCGGCCCCCATTTTCTGGGCCAGCCCTGTGGGCATGTTGTCGCGGTAGCCGCCGTCCAGAAACTGCACCCCGTCGATCTGTTTGGCCCGCAGCGCCGGGAAGCAGGCAGCCGAAGCCAGCAGGTAATCTTTCACCTTGCCTTTCGGGATCTCTTCCAGCGGCAGCTCACGGGGCTTCAGGCCCCGCTTTTCCACCGTGACGAGCCCGAACCGGATGGGCGAGGCGCGCAGCGCGTCCTCATCCAGCACCCGCTCCACGATCTCTTCCAGCGGGGTGACATCCATGCCGCCCGCGCGCACCACGTCCCGCAGGAACTGGTGCAGCTCGGTCAGATTCCGGGTCTCCTCCGGCAGCTCCATCACGTCCTGGCTGCGGATGCTGGTCCACATATCCCGTGCGGTCTCGTACAGGTCCAGCGCGAACATCGCGCCGTTCAAGCTGCCCACACTGGTGCCGGTGATGATCTGCGGGTTCCAGCCGAGTTCGGTCAGGGCACGCCAGACGCCCACCTGATAGCTGCCGCGGGCCCCGCCGCCGGCAAGCACCAGTGCCTTTCTGGGGGTATCGTTCTGCGCCATCCAATACGCCTCCTTGTCGTCCGATTCAAACCTGCAAAAAGTATACCATATTTTCGGAAAAATTTCTCCCTGTTTTTGGAACAAAAAGCGTGGTATAATTTAGTAAATTATGACTGTGAGGAGGACTGCATGAACTGCAACCAATGGATCTTTGATATGGACGGCACCCTGACCGACAGCATGACTGCGGTGTGGGAGAACGCCCCGCTGGCGCTGCTGCGCCGCTACGGCCGCACCCCAAGGGCCGACCTGCGCTCCACGCTCCTGAGCATGGGCATGGCGGACGGGGCGCAGTACCTCATCCGGGAGTACGCGCTGCCCTTGCGGCCGGAGGACTACTTCGGCGTGATGCGCTCGGTCATCGCCGAGCTGTACGAGACCGTGGAGCTCAAGCCCGGTGTGCGGGAGCTGCTGGCCCGCCTCAAGGCCGAGGGTGCCCGGATGTGCATCTGTTCCAACACCTGGAGCGACCAGTGCAAAACGGTGCTCACTCGCCTGGGCGTGGACGACTGCTTCGAGTTCTACATCGAAGCCCAGGGCCCCCTGCACAAGAGCCGCCCGGACGTCTTTTTCGCCGCCTTACAGCGCCTCGGCGGCACCGACCCGCACCGCTGCGCCGTCTGCGAGGATTCCCTCTACGCGGCCCGCACCGCCCACGACGCAGGTTTTTACGTCATCGGCATCGCCGATGCCGCCAGCGCCGCCGATGAACCCGCCCTCCGCCGCGTCAGCGATCAGTTCCTGACCCGGTGGGCGGAGTTGAAGTTCTGACAAAAAGAGGCCTTGCCCGTTGGACAAGACCTTTTTTCTATCGTTTACCGTTCCAAAAACTTCCGGAAGGCTGCCCTCACGGCGGCTTCGCGGCCGCGGGGGATGGGGACGCGGGCACCGCTGCGCATCCACAGCTCCCCCACGGACAGCTGCGATGCCGCCGCCAGGTTGACCACATAGGAGCGGTGGGGCTGCAAAAAGCGCCGGTCGGCCAGCAGCGGCTTTGCCACTTCGGAGAAGGGCACCCGCAGCGAGAGCGAGGCCACATCCTCGCCGCTGGCAAGGTGGAAATGCACCACATGGTGGGTGCATTCCAGATACTCGATGTCCGCAAAGGGGAGGGCCCGCAGGCCGGTCGACGTCGTCACCGGGATAACGGGACCGTACTCCGGCTCGGTGGCGCGGTCCAGCAGGGCCGTGAGCTGTTCGGGCCGGAAGGGGATCTGCAAATACTGCATCGCATCCACCCGGAACGCCTCGTAGGCGTAGGCAGGCGTGTGGGCCAGAAAAGCCAGCGGTGCCCGCACCCCGCGCTGCCGCAGCTGCGCCGCCGCCTGCAGACCTGCCGCCGGGTTTGCCGCTGTCAGCTCGATGAGGTACAGTTCGAACCGGCTGCCCGCATCCTCTTTCCGGAGCAGTGCCCCCGCGTCCTCCAGCTGTTCCACGATGCAGGCGTCTGCCCGGCGGGCATAATATTCAAGGCAGTGCCGCTGCACCCGCCCCCGCAGCACCGCATCCGGGCTGCAGACCGCAATGTGAAAGATCATTTTTTCAATTCCTTCCTCCTGCCCGGCCTTCCGGGCGCTTGCATTTTGCGCCGCACGGGAGTATAGTTACTATAAAATCAGAAAAGGAGACGCCGCCATGAATCAGCCCCTTGTCAGCATCATCCTGCCCGTGTACAACGCCCAGAACCATCTGGCCCGCTGCGTGGGCAGCATCTGCGCACAGACCTATTCCAACATCGAGATCATCATCCTGAACGACGGTTCCAAGGACCAGAGCCTGCCCGTCTGCGAAGAGTTCCGCGCCAAAGACCCCCGCATCGTGCTGGTGGACAAGGAAAACTCCGGCGTAGCGGACACCCGCAACCTGGGCCTGAAGCTGGCCGGCGGCAAGTATGTGCAGTTCGTGGACAGCGACGACTATCTCGACCCGGACTTCACGGCCGCTCTCGTGGCCGCGGCCGAGGCGCACACCGCCGACCTCGTCATCGCGCCCTACAAGATGGTCATCCCGGCGGGCGCTTCCAAGCCCGAACAGGTGCTCGATAAGATCCAGGACGAGCTGGGCGTCATGAGCGTCGCCCGGCCCCCGGAGATGCGGGAGTACGGCTTTCTGCCCGCAGGCGTTTATGACAAGGACACCTTCGCCCTCCGCCTGATGGACAAGCCCGCCTCCTATTTTTACAGTGTGCTCTGGAACAAGCTCTACCGCCGCGACCTCCTGACCCGGAACGACATCCAGTTCGTCAGCGAGATGCACTGGGCCGAAGACCTCGTCTTCAACCTGCGGTATATCCAGTACGCCGAGACCTTCGTTTCCATCAGCAAGGCCGGTTATTACTACGTCCAGAATCCGCAGAGCATCTGCCACACGCAGGTCCACGTATCCACCGTGGTGCAGAACAAGCTGCAGGTGTTCCGCTATTACAAAGACCTCTACACCCGCCTGGGCATGTATGAGGAGGTGCGCCCCCAGCTGTACAAGTTTCTGGTGGACATCGCCGAGAGCACCTACCCCTCCGGCCCGTTCAAAAAGGCCATTGATGAGGCAAAAGCCTACTGGAAAGAGCACAAACCGGAACAGGAATGATAACAAAAATCGAGAGGCCGATGGCCTCTCGATTTTCGTTATGAGAGGTTACGCTCCGATGGCGGCGCACTTCTTGGCCAGCCAGTCGCGCTCCTCCTCGGTCAGGCGGGGAGCGAGCTTGGTGAAGACCTCGCGGTGGTAGGCGTTCAGCCACTCGATCTCGTCCTTGGTCAGGATGCCGGGCACCACAGGCGAGGTGGCGATGGGCACAAAGGTCAGCGGGCGGAAGGCCAGGAAGGTGCCGTACTGGTTGTCGGCCTTGTGGTAGCACTCCAGCTCGTTCTCAATGCGGATGCCCACCTGACCGGCCTCGTACACGCCCGGCTCATCGGTGATGATCATGCCCGGCTGGAACACCGTGGTGTTGCGGCCGTTCAGGGCGTGGGGACCCTCGTGGACGTTGCCCACAAAGCTGACGCTGTGGCCGGTGCCGCAGCGGTAGTTGATGAGGTGCTGCCACAGCGGCTCACGGGCGATGGTATCCAGCATGTGGCCGTCGCAGTAGTTCAGCCAGACGGCCTTGGCAATGTCGATGTGGCACTGCAGCGTCCAGGTGTAGAACCGCTTTTCGTCCTCGGTCAGCTCGCCCAGCGGATAGGTGCGGGTGATGTCGGTGGTGCCGTCCATGTAGGTCGCGCCGCTGTCCACCAGCAAAAAGCCCTTCTTTTCGAGCTTGGCGTGGTCTTCCTCGGTGGCGTGGTAGTGCATCATGGCCGCGTTGCCGCCGTAGGCTGCAATGGTGCCGAAGCTCTCCACGATGAACTTGTCCTGTGCCGAGCGGTACTTGTGGAGGATCTCATCCACGGTCAGCTCCGTCAGCTCTTCGCCTGCGGCCAGACGCTCTTCCAGCTCCTTCTGGAACCGCACCATGGCCACGGCATCGCGCAGATGGGCTTCACGGTTGTGGTTCAGCTCGGTCTCGTTCTTGACGCCCTTCATCGGCAGCAGCGGGTCGGCCTCGTCCTTGACGGTCAGGACCGGGTTGTTGCACAGGGTCTCATAGACCGCATAGTTGACGGAAGCCGGGTCGGCCAGAACGGTCTGGGCCTCGGTCTCTGCGGCCAGGAAGGTGAGGATGTCATCATATTCGGCGATCTCGACGCCGTTCTCCTTCAGCTCGGCAGCGGCCTCCGCGCCCAGACGACGGGTGTTGATGAAGAGGACGGCACGGTCCCCGGTCACATAGCAGTAGGCCATGGCGTAGGGAGTGCACTGAATGTCCATCGCGCGGAGGTTCAGCAGCCAGGCCAGGTTGTCCAGCTTGCCCACCAGCTGGGCCGTGCAGCCCAGCTCCTTGAGCTTGGCCCGCAGCTGCTCCAGCTTCTCGGCGGGGGCAAAGCCCGCATACTCCTTGCTCAGGAGCCAGGCCGGGGTCTCCGGCAGAGCGGGGCGGCCCTCGGTCCACAGCTCATCTTCCAGATCCAGGGTCTTGATGGTGCCGTGCTTGGCGTCCAGCGCTTTCTGTACGCTGCGCACCAGCTGGCAGGAAGCGGTCAGGCCGCACAGGCCCAGCACACCGCCTTCCGGCAGGGCATCGGCGCAATACTGCTCCACGGTGGGCACACCCGGCTCGCCCATTCGTTCCAGCTCGATCTCGGTGCCCGCGATCTCCTTTTCGGCCTGCACAAAATAGCGGCCGTCGGCCCACAGGGCGCTCTTGTCTCTGGTCACGACGAAGTTCGAGTTCTCGCCGTGGAAGCCGGAGAAATAGGTCAGAGAGGTGTAGTGGTCGGGCAGATACTCGCTGGAGTGCGGGTCTCCCACCGGGATGAGGTAGAGGTCCACGCCATTGGCGTCCATGGCGGCGCGCAGCGCAGCCAGACGCTCAGGGACTGTATTCATGCTCATGATAAAAGCCTTCTTTCTTACACTTGCACTTGCCGGAAAAACGTCCGGCGGCGGTTCTCGCTGGCTCCTATTGTATCATTCCGGCGCACGGATTGCAATTGCCCCGGCCGTTTTACTCCAACGGGGTGAAACGGCGCTTATTCGTCCTCCGTTTTTGATTTCAGATCCAGCTCCGGCATCAGCTCCTCGCTGATGATGGTGAGCATCTGTTCCATTTTGTCCACGTCCTCGGCGGGGAAGCGCTCCCGCACACGCTCGACCACGGTGTGCAGGTAGGAATAGCTGATGTTGTAATACTCGAAATACTTCTGGGTGGGGCGCAGGTGGTACTCGCGCCGGTCCTTGGCGGACTGGATCTTTTCCACGTAGCCCTTGCGCATCAGGCTGCCGATCTTATACGCCGCGTTGGGGGTAGAGATCTTCATCATCCGCGAGAACTCCGCAATGGTGGGCTCGCCCATGGCCATGATGCCCTCCATGCAGAAGGACTCCACCGTGGTCAGGGTCGCCTCGCGGGTGGCAAAGCGCTGAAACACGTTCTGATAGAAATGCAGCTTGAATTTTGTGTAAACGTCGTTGAATGCTTTTTCCAGCATGGTACGGCTCCTTCCGATCGCTCAATTTCCTTTAGTATACCATGTTTTTTCCCAGAAGCAACGGAATTTTTCCGTTTTGAAACAAAGGGCCCCCCAGCCCATGCAGGCCGGGAGGTCCTTTGCGTTAAGGGGGACGCTCACTGCGTCGGGGATGTTCAGGTCGTGCCGAGGAGCTTTTTGAGCCGGAGCCATGCGCCGAAGACGTCCATCTTGGTGACATAATGGTCCGGGTCAAAGAAGGACGCATCCTTCTTGTCGGCCGCGTCCATCAGGCCGTTCTGGACCGCCCAGCGGGTGGCCTTTTGCAGCTCGATCTCTTCGGCGGGGATATCGCCGTAAAGGGTAGGCAGAGCCACCTCCGGTTTGCCTGCGGTCTCCCACAGGAGCAGCGCCAGCGCGCGGCGGTCGGTCGGCACCGGCACACCCTGGGGCAGCGCATTGGCGAGGTAGAGGTCTACACCCAGGCTCACGCCCTGCCACACCACGATGCCTGCGGCTGCGCCGCCCACCGCGATGGTCGCCGCCGTTGCCAGCGGAGAGGGCGCTGCATCCTCGATGATCTCCGCCGAGCGGTACTGCGCCCGGATGGTCACATCCTCGGCGGGCATCTGGAAGGTCATGGCCTCGGCCCGGTAATCGACGTTGATATCGCCGCTGAGCTTGTCCGACGAAATGCTCCACAGGTCAAACGTCATGCCGTCCGGAATGTCGTTCTGGTCCAGCACCACGGTCAGGGTTTCGTTCTCCTTGGCGGAAACGGACGTCTTGCCGTCGATCGTGCCGCCGATGACGGTCACGGTGTAGGTGGTGGGTTCCGGTTCCGGTTCCGGTTGAGGCTCCGGTTTGGGTTCCGGCGTCGGTTCAGGCTCCGGTGTCGGTTCCGGTTTCGGTTCGGGTTTCGGTTCGGGTTCGGGTTCCGGCTTGGTGATGAGCTCGCCGTTCAGCACCACGTCATCGTCCGGCATGGTAAAGGTCACGGTCTTCTTGTCGACGCCGTAGCTGCTTTCGGCGATGGGCTGGCCGTTCAGGCTGAAAATCTCGGTGTCGGCAGTGATGGTCACTTCCTTCGTCGTGGCATTGCTGGTCACGACGTAGGGCTTCCAATCCGCAGACACACCGTTGACTTTCTCGATCTTGGCATTGGAGGAGGCCGCATCCCAGGTGATGGAGTGGAGACCTGTTACCTCGTCCAAACCTGTGTTGCCGTTGAATATGCCGCCGTTCACGGTGCCGCCGTTGTTGCTCACACTGCCCGCGAAGGTGCCGCCAGAGATCGTTCCGTTGGTGTTGTTTTCCACTGTCCCTTCAAAGGTGCCGTTTTCGATCATGCCGTTGTTCTCGACCGAGTTCTTGAACGTGCCATTCTCAATGCGGCCCGGTCCCATATTGTCGACCTCGCCGTGGAAGGTTCCGCCCAGAATGCCGCTGTTGTTGAACACTTTGCCGTTGAACTCGCCGCCCGTGATGGCCGTCGGCTTGCCCACAAAGACGTTGCACTCCACCGCCGAACCATCACCGATGGTGCTGAAATCGAACAGCCCGCCGGTCTGGTTGCTGCCCGTCAGAAGCAGCATATCGCCATTGGTCGGGTCATTTTTAATGTACTCCCAGCCGTCGCCCTTGCAGGGGTTTTTGCCGCCGTTGGAATCCTTCGGCCAGCCGTTCTCCATGACGAGGTCGGTGCTGGTGATTGCTTTGTTCAGCACCACGTCATCGTCCGGCATGGTAAAGGTCACGGTCGTCTTGTCGCTGCCGTAGCTGCTGTTGCAGTTGCTCGCAACGATGGGCTGGCCGTTCAGGCTGAAGATGTCAGTGTCGGCAGTGATGGTCACTTCCTTCGTCGTGGGCGTGGCATTGCTGGTCACGACGACGTAGGGGGCCCAATCCGCAGACACACCGTTGACTTTCTCGATCTTGGCATTGGAGGCCACGGTGATGGAGCAGCCACCTGTTACCCCGGTCAGGTTTGCGTTCCCGTTGAACACGCCGCCAAAGATTCTTCCGTAGTCCTTGCTTGTCACACTGCTCTTGAAGGTTCCGCCGATGATCATTCCGTTGGAGTTTGACACTTTTTCATGGAAGGTTCCACCAGAGATTATTCCTCCGGCGTTATTTGTCACTTTTTTCTCAAAGGTGCCACCGGTAATTGTCGCAGACGATTGAATCGCACACTGCACAGGCTCTGTGGAGCTGAAATCATACTCTCCACTCGTCAGAGTCAGTGTCTTGGTGATGTGATCGTAACTCCAGCCGGTGCCACTGCAAGAGATTTTGCCCTCGTTGGAAGCCTGCGGCCAGCCCTTCTCCATGACGAGGTCGGTGCAGGTGATCGCTCCGTTCAGCACCACGGGCCCGTCCGGCATGGTGAATTTCACGGTGTTCTTGTTGCCGTCGTAGCTGCTCTTGCAGTTGCCATCGTCGATGGACTTGCCGTTCAGGCTGAAGATTTCGGTGTCGGCGGTGATGATTACTTCCGGCAGCGCATCTCCGTCGATTACAACGTAGGGCTTCCAATCCGCAGACACATCGTTGACTTTCGTGATCTTGGCATTGGGGTAGGCCGTATCCCAGGTGATGGAGTGGAGACCTCTTACCCCGGTTATGGTTGCGTTCCCGTTGAACACGCCGCCAGCCACGTTGCCGTCGTTCCTAGACAGGCCCGCCGCGAAGATTCCGCCAAAGATCTCTCCTATGCCGCCGTTTTCTACCTTGATCGTGAAGATGCCGTCCTTGATGATGCCGGTGTTTGTCACACTGCACGTGCTCTGGAAGGTTCCACCAGTGATGTCTCCCGTGGCGTTGTTTACCACGGTTCCCTCAAAGGTGCCTTTGCCATTGATGGTGCCGTAGTTTGTCACACGGCACCCGTTCTGGAAGGTGCCACCACTGATGGTCTTGTTGTTTGTCACACTGCACCCGTTCTGGAAGGTACCACCGCTGATGATGCTCTTGTTTGTCACAATGCACCTGTTCTGGAAGGTACCATCGCTGATGGTGCCGCCGTTTGTCACACTGCACCCGTTCTGGAAGGTACCACCACTGATGGTCTTGTTGTTTGTCACACTGTCCGTGAAGGTGCCGTTCTTTATGGTGCCTTCGTTTATCACACCGCCGCCCATTGTCTGGAAGGTACCACTGCTGATGGTGCCGTAGTTTGTCACACTGTTACCGAAGCTGCCGCCGGTAATTTCCACACCCGATCGAATCTCAATCATACACCTCACAGCCGGAACGGGCCGCGTTCCTGCTCCGGTGTTTTGGGGATGGGTGGAGCTGAAATTATACGTTCCTTCATCCAGATACAGTGTGCCGCTAATGTACCTCCAGCCCTTGCCGCTGGAGCCGACCGGGTAGCCGTTCTCCATGACGAGGTCTTGGTTGGAGCCTTCTGCAAAAGCCCCCAGGGGGAGCACGGAGAGTACCATGCTCAGTGCCAGGATCAGGCTGAGAATGCGTTTTTTCATCGGGGTCGTCCTCCTCTTCTGCCAAAGGCCGCACGGTCGTTCGTTTCTGGGTCCATCATACCACAGAAACAACCGGAAGGAAAGCAAAGCTGCGTGAAACGCCCTGAAAACTGCGTGAATGACGATTTTTGCCCCCTTGACAGGGCCAAAAACGCCGGTTGGGTCAGTCTGCTTTGGCCGTTCGCAGCCGGATGACGTTCAGCACCACCAGCTCCAGCACGATGGCCACGGCCAGCAGCACCAGCGAGGTGAGCAGGCTGGCGCTGGCGCCCAGGAACATCTGGCTCAGGCCGGTGACGACATAGCACACCGCCGAGATGGCCGCCGCCGTGATGGCATAGGGCAGCTGGGTGGACACATGGTTCACATGGCTGCAATGAGCACCGGCGGACGCCATGATGGAGGTGTCCGAGATGGGGGAGCAGTGGTCGCCGCACACCGCGCCGGACAGGCAGGCCGCAATGGAGATGACCAGCATCTCCCCCTGCGGGAACGCATGGCAGACGATGGGGATGAGGATGGAGAAGGTGCCCCAGGACGTGCCGGTGGCAAAGGCCAGGAACACCGCCACCAGAAAGATGATGGTCGGCAGCAGATATTGCAGCGCAGCCGCCGAGCCGTTGAGCAGGTTGGCCACGTAATACTTGGCACCCAGCAGGTTGGTCATGCCGGAAAGGGTCCACGCCAGCGTCAGGATGAGCATGGGGCTGACCATGGCCTTGAAGCCCTCCGGGATGCAGGCCGCGAAGTCCTGAAAGGTCATCACGCCGCGCACCCGGTAGAACACGAAGGTGAACAGCAGCGCGATGCTGCTGCCCAGCACCAGGCCCGCCGAGGCGTTGCAGTCGGAGAAGGCGGTGATGAAGTCCACGCCTTCAAAGAAGCCGCCGGTGTAGATGAGGCCGAAGATGCAGGCCGCAATGAGCACCAGCACCGGCAAAATCAGGTCGATGACGTGGCCGCAGGCTGCGGTGCCGTCGTCCACATCGTCGCCGTAGGGGCGGTCTTCGGTGGTGAAGAGGTCGCCCTTCAGCGCATTGTCCTCGTTGAGCTTCATGGGGCCGTAGTCGGTGCCCGTGAAGATGAGGAAGAGGATCATGATGAGGGTCAGCAGGGCGTAGTAGTTATACGGAATGGTGCGCAGGAACATGGTAAAGCCGTTGATGCCCGAACCTTCCGGCACCGAGGAGGTGACGGCCGCCGCCCAGCTGGACACCGGCGCGATGATGCAGACCGGGGCCGCCGTGGCGTCGATGAGGTAGGCCAGCTTTGCGCGGGAGACCTTCTGCCGGTCGGTCACAGGCCGCATGACGGAGCCTACGGTCAGGCAGTTGAAGTAGTCGTCCACAAAGATGAGCACACCCAGAACAAGGGTCATGAACTGCGCCCCCGCGCGGGTGTGGATGTGGGTGGACGCCCAGCGGCCAAAGGCCGCGCTGCCGCCCGCCTTGTTCATCAGGGCCACCAGGATGCCCAGCATGACCAGAAAGACCAAGATGCCCACGTTGCTGGAGTCGGACAGCTTGGCGACCATGCCGCCGTCTTCGTTGAAGAACAGGGTGTTCAGGGCCAGTTCCAGGTTGCCGTTGGCAAAGAGCAGCGCACCCGTCGCGATGCCCACCAGCAGCGAGGTGTAGACCTCCTTGGTGTTCAGTGCCAGCACGATGGCCACCACCGGCGGCAGCAGGGAGAGCGCCGTGCTGTACACGGCGCAGGTGTAGGTAGACGGGTCGGCAATGGTGCCGGGTGTTGCCGCCGTGCACCACAGCAGCAGAGCGAACACCAGCACGGCGCCCGCCCACGAAAGATTGACTTTTTTCATAAGATCTGATTCCTCTTTTGATTTTTTGCCTCAGCGCGGGGCAGACTATCCCCAACCAGACAGGGAAGGGGGTGTTTGCCGCGCCGGATTATAAAGCGCTGTACTTTGAACTGTTCCGCGCCAGCGAACAGGCCGCCCGCCTCCTCCACGAGGCCCAGCAGCGGGCCGAAGAACAGGTGATGGCGGAGGATGAACCGCCGCTGCGGTTGGAAGAACCGCTCCGTCCCCACTCACGGGAGGGCAAGGCCCGGAAACCGTGAAGCGGCTGCGGGACTGACCCTCTCCGTCAGTGCTGCGCACTGCCACCTCTCCCGAAGGGCGAGGCATTGGCAGACCGGGCCAGCCCTGCTGTTCGCTTGGGCCCGATGGGGCGCAAGGTGCCGGGCCCTGCTCTCATTGGCAGCGGCATTTGTATTGCAGCCGTGAATCGAGACAGCGGAGCCCGACCGTTCCCGATCGAAAAAAACTTCGCTCGTCCAGCACGACCACGACCGACTCGCCAGTGGCTCTCCCTTCGGGAGAGCTGTCACCGAAGGTGACTGAGAGGGTTCACCCTTTCTTGCTCTCCGCCTTCGCCGCGAACTTCGCGTCATTGACGACGAAACGCTCATGCACACCGCCGCCCACGGGGCCTTTTTCGTCGTGCAGCGAGACCTTGAACACCAGCTTCCGGCCTTCCACGGCGGTCAGCTCGCTCTCACAGGTCACGGTCATGCCCACGGGGGTGGGGGCGGTGTGCTCCAGCTCCAGCTTCGTGCCCACCGAGCCGCAGCCCTCGTCCAGCTCGGACGCGACGCTCATCCAGCAGGTCTTTTCGGCCAGTGCCACCAGTGCAGGCGTTGCGAACACGTCCAGTGTGCCGCTGCCCATGGTCTTTGCGGTGTTTTCGTTCGTCACGAGCTGGCTCTGCTCGCCGTGAATGCCAATAGTCAACATAAAAAAACTTCCTTTCCAGAATCGCCTTGCGGCAGTAAATTTCCGACCTCCTGATAGGATACCACATTTTCCGCGTCGATGCACCTGTTTTTGGTGGATTTCTGCATTTTCCTCTTTCCTGTCAGCCCAAAACGCGTTATGATAGGGCAAAATGGGGGAGGATACGCCTATGAACGACTTCTGGAAATCCTACGATATCACCGCGCTGGAGTACGGAGTGAATTATCAGTGTTACCCACTGTATGGAAGAATCCATCTCACCGAACTGGCGCTTTCACTGATCTTCATCCTGAGTGCTGCGCTCTGGTACAGGCACAGCGGGCCAAAACAGCGGCGGCGCATCCTGGTGGGGGTCACGGTGCTTCTGCTTCTTGACGAAGCGGCCCTTCTGCTCGGCATGGCCCTGACTGGCCAGTGGAATTGGAGCTATCTCCCGCTCCACCTATGCAGCATCCATGTTTTCGTCTGCCTGTACAACACCCTGTTCGACCAGAACTGGTGCAAAGAGGAACTTTACGCCCTCTGCATCCCCGGCGCGGCGCTGGCCCTGCTCTGCCCAAGCTGGTTGGATGTGCCTTCATGGTGGACGCTCATCAACTTGCACTCGGTCTCCATCCACGCCCTGCTGGTGCTTTACCCGGTCCTTCTCGTTGTGGGCGGCTACCGCCCCAGCCCCCGCCGGGTGCCGCAGGTACTGGCTTTCCTGTTCGGCACCGCCTTGCCCATCTATTTTCTCAACAAGTCTCTGTACACGAACTTCTATTTCCTGAACAACCCAACCGCCAACGTCATCACCTGTGCCTTCACGAGATTTCTGGGTGAACGGTATTATATACTCGGCTTCCTGCCCGCCATCGCTGCGGCACTGGCGGTGATGTATCTGCCATGGGCAGCAAAAAACTTCACCGAAAATCGACGAAAACATTGACACTTTTCCGCTTACTTTTCCACGCTCAAAACGCACCCTTTTTGCAGATTGAAATCGCAGTTTTCTTGCGTATTGGGGTATTTTTTTACAATTTCGAGGTTCTGTTCAAAATCTTTGCAAAAAGCCTTGACAGGGTTCCTTCTGCGTGATACTATGAACACATGAACAAACGTTCACATGAATACGCTGCGAAAGGAGAAACTGCCATGAACGACCCCAAAGACGCTCTGCCCGCCGCGCAGCCGGGGCCTCTTGTGATGCCGGATGACGAAGTGCTGTATGAGCTGGCCGACCTGTTCCGGGTGTTCGGCGACTCCTCCCGCATCAAGATCCTGTATGCGCTCCACGACAGCGAGCTGTGTGTGCAGGACCTCGCGAATGCGGTGCAGCTGAGCCAGTCTGCGGTGAGCCACCAGCTCCGGGTGCTGAAGGACTCGAAGCTCGTGCGGTTCCGCCGGGACGGAAAGACCGTTTACTACGCACTGGACGATGACCATGTGCGCAGCATCCTCTCCATGGGGATGGACCATATCGAGGAATAACCGAAAGGCAGGTACTTATTATGAAAAAGAGCTACAAGATCGAAGTCGATTGTGCAAACTGCGCCCAGAAGATGGAAGACGCCGCCAACACCGTGGCCGGTGTGGCAAATGCGACCGTCAGCTTCATGACCCAGAAGATGAAGGTGGAGTTCGCAGAGGGCGCAGACCCCCACGACACCATGGTGAACGTTCTGGCCGCCTGCAAAAAGGTCGAGGACGACTGCGAGATCTTTGATATCTGAGCAACGCATCCGATGAGAACGGCTCCTCCTGCGGGGGAGCCGTTTCCTTCCCCGGTGATTTCCTGTTGAAAGAAAAGCCAGTTTTCAACACTTTCCACCGGGTTTTCAACATCTTTTGCGGAAAAGTTTGAAAACAAACGCGAAAAAGTCAGATTTCTTCGGGAAAACCTCGTGGAAAACATGGGGGAAAACGTGGAAAAGTTTCCTTTCCGGGGAAAACCTGTTGAAACCGCCCCCAGCCATCCGTCAAAAGGAGAGTTTCGTATGACCAAAAAGCAGAAAAAGGTGCTGTATCAGATCATCGCAGCGGTCATCCTGATCGTGATCCTGAAGCTCCTGCCCGCATTCCCCACCCCGGTGGAGCTGGTGCTCTACCTCATCCCGTACCTCGTGGTGGGCTGGGATGTCCTGCGCAAGGCGCTCAAGGGCATCAAGAACCGCCAGCCGTTCGACGAGTGCTTCCTGATGGCCGTTGCCACCGTGGGCGCGTTCGCGCTGGGCGACTATGTCGAGGGCTGCGCCGTCATCCTCTTTTACCAGATCGGCGAGCTGTTCCAGAGCGTGGCCGTCGGCAAGAGCCGCCAGAGCATCTCCAGCCTGATGGACATCCGCCCCGACTACGCCAACATCGAGGACGCAGACGGCAAGCTGGAACAGGTGGACCCCGATGATGTCGAAGTCGGCACCGTGATCGTGGTCCAGCCCGGCGAGCGTGTGCCCATTGACGGCGTGATCGTGGAGGGCACTTCGGCCCTGAACACCGCAGCCCTGACCGGCGAGAGCCTGCCCCGCGATGTGCAGACCGGCGATGAGGTCATCAGCGGCTGTGTGAACATGACCGGCCTGCTGAAGGTCCGGACCACCAAGGAGTTCGGCGAATCCACCGTTTCCAAGATCCTCGACCTTGTGGAAAATTCCAGCATGAAGAAGGCCCGCACCGAGAACTTCATCACCCGCTTTGCCCGGGTCTACACCCCCGCTGTCTGCTACGGTGCACTGGCGCTGGCCTTTGTTCCCCCCATCGTTCTGCTGCTGATGGGCCAGCCCGCCCGCTTCGGTGACTGGGTCTACCGCGCCCTGACCTTCCTGGTCATCAGCTGCCCCTGCGCTTTGGTCATCTCCATCCCGCTGAGCTTCTTCGGCGGCATCGGCGGTGCCAGCGCCTGCGGCATCCTCGTCAAAGGCTCCACCTATCTGGAAGAGCTGGCCCGCACCGGGATCGTGGTCTTTGATAAGACCGGCACCCTGACCCAGGGCACCTTCAAGGTCGTGGGCGTCCACCCCGAACATGGTGTCACCGAAGACGCCCTCGTGGAGGCCGCCGCCCTCGCGGAGAGCTGGTCCAAACACCCCATCTCCCTGAGCATCAAGGCCGCTTACGGCAAGGACATCGACGCCAGCCGCGTCACCGATGTCCAGGAACTTGGCGGCCACGGCGTGACAGCAAAGGTGGACGGCAAAACCGTTGCCGCTGGTAATGCCCGCCTGATGGCAAAACTGGGCCTCACCGCCCCTGAAGTGACCGAGCCGGGCACCCTCGTGCATGTGGCCATCGAGGGGCAGTACGCCGGTTATCTGCTCATCGCGGACGTGGTCAAGCCCCACAGCGCGCAGGCCATCCGGAGCCTGAAGTCCGCAGGCGTCCGCAAGACCGTGATGCTGACCGGTGACGCCGAGCCTGTAGCCAGAGCGGTCGCCAATCAGCTGGGTCTGGACGAGTACCATGCCGGTCTACTGCCCGGCGACAAGGTGGACCAGATCGAAACGCTCCTCGCCGCCAAAGGCCCGAAAGAGAACCTCGCCTTCGTGGGCGACGGCATCAACGACGCGCCCGTCCTGTCCCGCGCCGACCTCGGCATCGCTATGGGTGCGCTGGGCTCGGACGCCGCCATTGAGGCTGCGGACATCGTCCTGATGGACGACGACCCGGCCAAGATCGCGCTGGCCATGCGCATCGCCCGCCGCACCCTCCGCATCGTCTACGAGAACATCGTCTTCGCGCTGGCCATCAAGTTCGCCTGCCTGGCACTCGGCGCTCTGGGTCTGGCAAGCATGTGGACCGCCATCTTCGCCGACGTCGGCGTCATGGTGCTGGCCGTCCTCAACGCCACCCGCGCCCTCTACACCAAAGACCTTGCCCGAAAGAACGAGCAGTGACCCATAACACACGGACGCCCCCGCCGGGAATTTTTCGGCGGGGGTGTTTTTGTGCGCAAAATCTTTTTCCCGAAACAACTTGCAATGCCGGGAGATTCTGTTATACTACTAATCCAGGAGGTTAGTGGAAATGGATACAGTCAAATCAGATCCTCATTCTTCCGGCGAGGTGTGGCGGGCGCTCCGGGCAGCTGCGCCCCAGACGGTGCCGGTGTTTGCCGGTTACCTCGTGCTGGGCATGGGGTATGGCATCTATGTTCAATCTCTGGGCCTGCCGGTCTGGATGCCCATGCTGATGGGCACCGTCGTCTACGGCGGCTCGCTGGAATTCGTGCTGGCAAGCCTGCTGCTGGGGGCGTTCGCGCCGCTGTCGGCCTTTCTGATGGCCCTGATGATCCAGGCGCGGCACCTGTTCTACGGCCTTGCCATGCTGGAGCGCTACAAAGGCTATGGCCTGCGCAGCGTTTACATGATCTACGCCATGAGCGACGAGACCTTTTCCATCACCTGCTCGGCCGAGCCACCGGAAGGGGTGGACCGGGGCTGGTTCATGTTCTTCATCACCCTGCTGGATCAGCTCTACTGGGTGGCCAGCGCCGGGCTGGGCGCGGTGGTCGGCTCGGTCCTGCCCTTCAGCACAGAGGGCGTGGATTTCGTGATGACGGCCATGTTCGTGGTCATCTTCCTGAACCAGTGGGAAAAAGAAAAGCAGCACGTCAGCGCCCTCATCGGGCTGCTGGTGCCGCTGGTCTGCCTGGTACTTTTTGGGGCAGGCAGCTTTCTTCTGCCCGCTATGGCCTGCATCCTGGTGCTGCTGGTGGCCCTGCGCAGGCCCATTGAGTCCATTGAAGCAAAGCACGGCGAAACGGAGGTGCCGAAATGACCGCACTGCAAATGGGCATCACGATCGCGATGTGCACTGCTGCCACCATGCTCACCCGCTTTCTGCCGTTTCTGATCTTCTCCTCCAAGGACCAGCAGCCGCCGGAGGTGGTGCGGTATCTGGGCCGCGTTCTGCCCGCCGCCATCTTCGGGATGCTCATCGTCTACTGCCTCAAGAGCGTGACGCCCTTTGCGGGCAGCCGCGGCATCCCGGAGGCCCTCGCCATCGCCGTGACCATCGCCCTCCATAAATGGAAGCACCAGACCCTTGTTTCCATCGCCGGCGGCACGGTCTGCTATGTGCTGCTGGTGCAGCTGGTGTTTTGACGGCAACGCAATTTTTCGCGTAAACAAGTGGACATTTTCGTCAGAAAGCCGTTCTCATTCTGGACGAGGAACGATACATCGACCCGGTAAAGCAGCCGCACATCCGCCCGAACGAATTTGATGCCCTGCGCGGAAAGGAATACCGCATCCAGTGCGGGATGCAGAAGTACATCGAAAAATACAAAAAAGCAAAATCAAGTGAGAAGGAGCCGGACAAAACCCTGCTCCGCTGCTTCACAGTTCCTCCCGCAGCTCCGTCAGATCGGCCCAGAAGCGTTTGGGGCAGTGGGTCATGCGGCCCCGCTCGTTGTGGCGGGCCCGGATCTCCAGCGTTTTGTAAAACTGCTTCCAGAGCGCCTGAAACTGCTGCTCCCGCTCGCTGGGCGGGGGAAGCTCCAGCGGTTCGGCCAGCTCCAGCAGCTGCGGCCGGTGATCCCGATACAGCAGCACTGCCTGGTGCACCGCGTCGTAGATCATGAAGTCTTCCTCCGGAAAGCGGCCGCAGAAATGCCCCCGCAGCAGCGGCAGGATGTAGTTTTTCGGGTGGATGACCGCGCCCAGCATCCCGTCGTGTTCCTCGAAGCGGACGAAACCCTGAAATTTGTCCACCTCCCAGTCGAGGCTCTTTTTCATCTCGTAGAGCGGCGCGACGTCCGGGTGGCCTGCCCGCTTGACCGTGCCCGGCCCCAGCGCGAAGGCCAGATGCAGAAACCGGATGAGGAGCAGTTCCCTGTCCTCCCGGCCGGAGAGGAAGTCCCGCGTGACGAGGTATTCCGTCTCGGCCCCCAGTTTCCGGCCAAAGCTGGCAAACACCCGCCGGGCTTTTTCGTGGTCGGTGGCGATGTCCTTGAAGGGGTAGAGGGTGGCGGTCTCCCGCTCCGGCGTCCAGACCGCAAACGGGATCTCGTGCTGGGCAAAGCTCTCGAAGACGCAGCAGAGGAAACCCTCAAAGCTGCCGTCGTAGAGGTAAACGACTGCGGCATCGTGGAGCTTGCGGGCGGGGTTCACAGCGCTCTGGCCAGACATTGCACTGCCTCCTCCCGCACCAGCTTCTGGGCCGCGTGGGGCGGCACTCCCTGTGCCACCAGCTTGTCCACGGCAGGCGGCGAGAACAGACTCAGCTGTTCCACGCCGCCGCTGAAGACGTTCGGGTCGATGAGGGCGCTCGTGATCCGCTCCCGGCCCGCGCTGCCCCGCCCCGGATGCGCTCCGGCAAAGCCCCGGCAGGTGATGAAATACTGGGCCCGCTTGAGCACCACGCCCATCC
>OHRE01000377.1_pt1 | contig 22900 bp, 19 predicted proteins | sample 1578411 | NCBI WGS metagenome assembly OHRE01 (sample SAMEA3879566, study PRJEB24766) | human gut metagenome | biome: human-associated habitat; feature: feces | place: USA | collected 1985/1987 | reverse complement strand
CTTTAAAATCTTTCTTCATAATCATTTGCTAAAGAAAAAAGAAACAGTGTAAAACTATTTCTCTTCTTCCTTCTTATGAAACATTTCACTAAATACGCCTAACGCATAGAAAAGCACACTAAAGCAGATGCTTTCATAACACGTCGTAATCATGTACAAAACCAAATTCACTACACTTAAGTTTGTACTGTAATATGAAGTAAACGTATTATATGCTTGGATTGCCGCATAACACGTATAAGCTAACGATAAAACGGCAAAAACGTATAATAGAATTGTTAATGTATTCTTATTTTTCATTTGAAATACCCCCTTTAAATAATGTACTAATTAAACCACTATTTTCGTATTTATACAAACAAAAATTTTTCAGTTTATTTTAAGCAAACGCATCATACGTATCATCATCCTCACAAACAATTTGAATGACACGCTTTCCATCCACTACAGTCGATACAATCTTATCTGGATATTCCATGGCATCCGAACGAATCGTTAATTCAATACCTTGAGATATCTGGAATTTTTTTGTACGTTTATTATTCAAGCTTTCGGGAACAACTTTAAATTCTGTATCAAAATTTTTACGTTCAGGAAGCGCTAGTAAACAATCTTTAATAACATCTTTCTCAATTTCTTCTTCACTAAAAGAATACGAATCAATTAAATTATCAATACATTGATTGTAGTTTAACTGCTGTGGTGTATTCATCACATTCTGCAATTCACTAGATAACTTTACATAATCCTTTTTAGAAACAGGTTCTACAGCGCTCTTCAATTCATTATCCACGGCCTTAAATGCGGAATATGTATTTTTGGCATCATCCCTAGCTTCATCTAACTCCAAGAATGAAACCGTCCAATATTTTGCCATAGTATCTGAATATGCCTTAACATCTTTAAATACTATATGCGAATTAATTTCATACATTGAAAATACAGCTGATTTCCACAATGATTTCTTATCTCCTGAAAATCCATACTTCTTTGATAAATCACTTCCATCATACCATTTTGAATGTTCCACTTTAGCAACCACAAATAAAAGTTCATCACTACTATTTTGTACCAAAGCCTGAATTAAACTTCCCTTTTTCACATTAGAACCCATGCGATAGATTTTTGCTTGTGCAAGTTTTTCACTCATCAAAAGCTTATCTGCAATACTATCTGTAAGAACTTCACATTTTTCTTGATTCAATGCCATTTGACGAATACACGAAACAACTTGTGTTTGTTCATCATGAATGGTATACATTTTATTTTTCTCATTTGAGTTCGCATACTCAATATATTCCTTCACAAAACCTTGGAATTCTTCAGGCATCTCTTTTCTTTGTAGTGTATCATTGTCTAAATCCAATATATGGAAAGATGTATATAAAATTGTCATAAAAAAATTTACTCCTTTTTATCGCAAATATTATACAATAAGTAAAGGAGGTTTTAAAAATGAAAAGAAAATCGATACCTATTTTATTATTAACTGGCTATTTAGGAGCTGGCAAAACCACTTTATTAAATCACATTCTAAAAAATCAAGAAGGATATAAAGTTGCGATTATTGTCAATGATATTGGTGAAATCAATGTCGATCAAAAACTAATTGATAAAAATGCACAAATTCAAAAAGAAGACACAGACGTTGTAGGTCTTACCAATGGATGTATTTGTTGCACACTAAAACTAGATCTTTTACAACAACTCTCAGCCTTAGCCTCATCCAATAAGTTTGATTACATCATCATTGAAGCGAGTGGTATTTGCGAGCCAATCCCCATTGCGCAAACCATTACTTACGCCAATGAAACACTATATTCTAGAGGATTACCAGAACTATTCCACTTAGACAACATCATCTGCGTTGCCGATGCTGCAAGATTGTCAAATGAATTCACTTGTGGTAAACACTTATTAGAACCTTGTGAAGATGAAGATTCTTTAGACTCTTTATTGATGCAGCAACTTGAATTCTGTAATACCGTTATCTTAAACAAAGCAGAAACCGTCAAAGAAAATGAGAAAAATGAAATCAAGGCAGTCATTCATAAACTATGTAAAGATGCCGGAATCATTGAGGCTAGCTTTGGCCAAGTTAATTTAGAAGAGCTTTTAAACACACATAACTTTGATTATGAAAAAGCACAAAACAACATTGGTTGGATTCACGAAATCGAAGAACACGAACACCATCATCACAATCACGAAGGTGAAGCTTTAGAATATGGAATTTCTACTTTTGTGTGGCAAACAAGAAAACCATTGGATTTAAAGAAATTCACAAATCTATTAAATAACTATCCGAATGTGATTCGCACCAAAGGCTACGTATGGTTTGATAACCAACCTGATTCTGCCTACTTATTTGAACAAGCTGGTAAATTAAATTCACTTACAGAAGACTCATTATGGATTGCGTCAGCTCCAAAACAAGATCAAATGGATTTATTAAAAGCCAATCCTCAACTAGCTCAAAACTGGGATGAAGAGTATGGAGATCGAATCAATCAATTAGTCTTTATTGGAAAGAATATGAATGAAGAACAAATAAAAAGACAGTTCAATGACTGTCTTGCATAGGAGAAGAAATTCTCCTATTTTTTTTTAACTTTGAAAAGTTTTGATCCAAAATTCTTTCAACTTCAGAATACGATTGATTCTTTAACGAAGCCACCATAGTAATTTCATTTTTTAAAGCAGCAATATAATCGTCACTATCAATAGCCCATTTCACAGCTTCAATACCATCGGATTCCATAAGTAATTTATCCATAGATACTTGTTCTACTAAATGCGTTACTTCCTCTTCTTTTCCAATTGAAGGACCAATCGTGAAATAAGATACCACTTCATCATATTCTTTGACATAATCCATACATCCATACCAATGTACAACATATGTATTTGGATATTTACGAATCAATTCAAGTATTGTTTTTTCCTGACCCTTCGTATGAAGAATAACCGGTTTATTTAAAGCATGTGCAAGCTGAAGCTGTTTTTCAAACACTTCTTTTTGAATATTTAAATCCAAATCACACCATACACTATCCATGCCGATTTCGCCAATGATAGGTGCCTTTTTTAACAAAGGAAGCATGGATTCAAATGTATCTAAACTTGCATTCCAAGGATGTATTCCACAAGAATAGAACAACTGCTTTTGATGGACAAGTTCAAATTCTTTTTCATTTGCGACGTTACAAATACCAGAAATTCCATATTCATTCTGTAGCGCATTTATTTCTTTTGAATAATGATAATGTGCATCATGCATGATTTTCACCCTTCAACAATTCATAAACTTGTTTCTTCAAATCACTTTGTGAAAATAACCAATCCCTCGATTTCTTTTCTTTAGATAAGTCTATTTCCTGCAAGATATGACTTGGCTTATTCGATAAAATCAAAATACGATCCGATAAATATAAAGCTTCATCAATATCATGTGTAACTAATAAAGTAGTACGATTATAATTCTTTCTTAATTGTAACAACCAATCTTGCATATCATTTCGAGTAATAACGTCCAACGCTCCAAATGGTTCATCTAATAAAAGAATATCCGCTTTACACAAAGAAGTTCTCAAAAAGGCAGCTCTTTGGCGCATTCCTCCTGAAAGACTCGATGGATATGCGTTTTCATAACCAGAAATACCAAATGTTTCAAATTCTTTTAAAGCTCTTTGTCTTATTGATTTATCATGATTAATTTCGCCATACAAACAAACATTATCTAAAATCGTTCTCCATTCAAGTAATAAGTCACTTTGTGGCATATATGCAAAATGACTACTAATACCTGTAATTGGTTCATCATCCACAAATACGGAGCCAGAATAATCTTCAATTAATCCTGCCAATACATTTAGAATGGTGGATTTTCCACATCCACTTGGCCCTAGAATGGAAACAAATTCACCTTCTTGAATAGAAAAAGAAATATCGTTTAATATTTCTTTTCCTGAAAATTCAAGATTTAGCTTTTCAACATATAGCTTCATTATTTTACAAACTCGTTAGTATATTGATCTTTCGCATCAATCTTTTGACTGATCAATCCTGTTTCATACATAAAATCTGTATAATTATCCCATACAGAATCTTTCATAACACCCCATGAATCTGCATCTTTGGCATATTGACTACTTAAATATTTTTGACTTTCTTTAAGGAATTTCAAATCTGTATCTGACAATGCATCCTCATGTAAGATTTCAGCTGCTTTACTTGGATGATCAATCGCATATTCATATCCTTTTTTAGTAGCTTCCATAAATTTTTTAACTGTATCTGAATTCTTTTTAATCATCTTTTTGTTGGTGATAATAACCGGAGTATAGTAATCCAAACGATTATCTAAATCAGCTAATGGCATATAGTTTAAATCATATCCATCTTGTAGTGCTTTAATAATAGCCCAACCATAGAATTCCCATCCAAGGTTCACTTTATTTTTACCAACTTCATCACTAAGTCCTGCAATACCAGACCCATCAGATCCTACGATGTTTAACTTACTAAAATCAGCACCCGCTTCATTCATAACCGCTTTAATGACAGCTTCTTCACTTGGTGCTCCCCATCCTGCATATGTTTTTCCTTCAAAATCCTTTACAGAATTGATGTTTGCACTCTTTAAAGAAACAAATCCTGAAGTGTTGTGTTGGATAATTGTCGCAATTGTTTTAATTGGAAGTGGATCTTCACTTGTTAGGGCATACGTAACATCTTCTTGGTAAGAGATTCCAAAATCAGCTTTTCCAGCCGCAACCATTGAAGTTGTCGCATTATCACCTGGCTCAATAATATCTACATCTAAACCAGCCTCTTTATAATATCCTTTGTTTTTAGCTACATAGAAACCAGTATGGTTTGTATTTGGCGTATAATCCAACATCAATGTAACCTTTGTTAATTCTTTATCAGAATTCGATGTTTGAGCACAGCCAACTAAACTTAACGCAACAGCAGCTGCACACATAGCCTTTAAAATTTTCATTTTCTTTCTCCTTTTCGTAAATGTGGAAATAATATTTTTTCCAATAGAGTCACTCCTAAATTCAATAGAATGCTCCAAAATATAATCATCAATACACACGCAAAGACTTTATCTAACATATATCCGTTTTTTACACGAAGCATGTAATAACCAAGTCCTGCTCTACTTGAAAGCCATTCACCTACAATAGCTCCGCCCACACAATAGGTAGCCGCTACCTTTAATCCTGAAAATAAGCCAATGGCACCCGATGGAATCTTAACAATTTTATAGATTTGAAATAGATTGGCACCAAAACTTTTTAATAAATTGATTTCTTTTTCATTCACTTGTGACAAGGCATCCGTAAAGGATATCGCAATCGGAAAAAAACACATAAATATGACAATTAACACTTTGGGCAACAAATCAAATCCAAACCAAATTGAAAACAAAGGCCCTAAAACCATAATAGGAACGGTTTGTGTCACAATCAAATATGGATAAACACTTGTCTTAAATGTTTTGGATAGATCCATACAAATTGAAATAAGTATCGCAAAGAAAGTACTAATCAACAATCCTAAGATTGATTCTTGCAACGTAACAAGCGAATGTTGCATTAGAATATCAAAATTCTCAATAAGTGCACTGATAATTTTTGATGGACTTGGCAAAATATAAAGTGAAATATCAAATACACGCACATATAATTCCCAGCCACCAATCACTAGAATAAACACAAGCAACGGCATGACAATTCTACGATTTTTCTTCATTCACTAGCTCCTTTCCAAATAAAAAAGGCACCCTAGAGTGCCACCATCAATCGATATGACTCCCTACGCTAGAATTAACCAGATCAGGTAATAAGGGTTTTTCTCAGCATTTGCACCCCTGTCATGTATGTTTTTACTTGCCCATTGATTATATCACAATCTTAGACTAATTTATATTTCTTGCATATATCCTCAACAATTCCATCTAAACTTTTACCATCCATTGAAATCGAATCCATTTTGGATGCATATAAAGTATGGAAATAATCAAAATCCGCCTGTATTTCTCTCATATAATATGCCTTATGCTTATTTAGATACGATTGAGGGATGTGCAAAAGATTGTCATTATCATCCGTAAATTCCAAGCGTTTAAAAACATTTTCAGTTCGATCTGTTAAGTCGAAACAAATAATATCTGAATCTTCAAAGAAATCTTCATATGCATCTAAATACGCAATAGGACTTAGGGCAATGACTACATTTTCATTTTCTTTGATCCAAGATGAAATCATTTCTGCACGCAATTCATCACGTTCATATTGATCACTATATTCATCTTGAAAACCAAGCATTGTTCCATACTTTTCTTTGATTTTCGCATCCATATCGATAAAGTCGTAACCTAATTTCCTTGCCAAGAACTCACCAACAGTGCTCTTTCCAATGTTACACATCCCAAAAATTAATATTTTCATTTTTCCCTCTACATCATTACACGAATCAATCCACATAAAACTAAATGTCCCACATAGAACCAATAAAAAAACCATTTCATAAATGTACTCTTTCCTCTTGTTCCATCATATAAAGACATAATCGGATATACTAAAACAATTCCGAACTGCAACAAACCATAAACTACATCAATACATAAACAATAGACCATTGCATACATAGAAATATATAAGGCCATACCGAGTACTTGTTTTTTTAGATTGCCTTGATTTTTATAAATGTGGTTTGTACAAAGAATGGGAAAGCATGACCAATCACTTGGAAATGCCAACAAACAAAGAATTAGAATACAACCTATCTTCTTTGCTTCTTTCCATTCTTGATATTCCACCCATAAACCAATCACCGACAAGAATAATGGCCATATAATACTTGTCTGATTTAATAAAGAATCTTTTAAAGGAATCAAAGAAATGCCAAAACAGAAGTTATACGCAAAGTGAGCGATAATTAAAAAAATCAATAATCTTTCTAAGTACTTCTTTAAACTATGCGTATGCGTATAGCCTTCAACCACCATAAACCACATGATAGGTGCTGCCACTCGTCCAATTAAATGAATCAATAAAAGCTACCAATACTTTTCATAATTCGGATAAAATGTAGTTGCGAAATGATCCATAAACATCGCAATGATCGCAATCATCTTGATTTGATTTCCATTTTACTTTTTTATCATTGAGTCACACCTTCTCCTACATTAGGTTCAAAGTGCGAATAAACAACATCTGCACCAAATAAAAGAAGTAAAACCAAACATACCGCAGATAATTTTTTATTTAAGTGTTCTTTAACCCAGTTATCAATTAATGGTGCAATCACATAGACAAAAGCCATACCACCAATGCCAAACACCAATAAGCCTTCCGCACAAATTCTTCCATGAAGATTTAAGAAGTAGCCTGTATAATCCCACCATTTTTGACCATTATGCGTAAGCTCTAAAAAGAAACCAGTAAAGTATTCAATACATCCACAAAGAAGTACGGCCATACTAAATTCAACTTTGGGGCGCATTCTAAATCGTTTTAATAAAAGTAAAATTAAAACACAGCCAAAACCATAAATAGGAATCCACGGACCATGTAAAACTCCGCGATTCACAAAACATCCATAGCTAATCATAGATAGACTCACTTCCCAGATCCATCCGACAAAACACATAAAGAAGAAACAGACTAAAATAGATGTTACTGTATAATTTCGATTTGGATGTAAAACACGAAGATTTGACTTCTTATACTCCTCTTCAATTGGAGATAGCCTTACTGGATAACATAATAAATACACTTCGGTAATCATAGTTTCAGCTTCCATTTTATTATAGGTATATCTTTCATATTGTTTTTCTTTTGAACTCAAATGAAAGATGATCCCAAAATTATCACACAAGAATTTTTTTACGCCCGTATACGCATTTTCTATTGGATTTTTCGCATTCAATGCCGCAATTACATCCGAATACGTATTACGCATCAAAGCACTGCTTGGTTTTTCAAATAAATACGTATCATTTAAGATAGCACTTTGAAATTCTTTTCTTCTTAGTGTATAAAATTCACTCATCACAGCCATACGATACATATTCGAATAAAATATAGCACTAATCCCAAATGTACAAACATCCAGAATGTACCATCCAGCCATTGAAAATTGCCATTTAAAACATTCCAACTTATGTCCCTTCATCATATTTCGAGATAAAGAAAGTGCATCTTTTAAAGATATCGTCGGATTTTCAGCTAAGATATAATCCACTAAGAAATACACATAGTAAAAGTAGACGCCTCCTATCGCAGTAAAGTTCATAATTATTAAAATCATAGATTTCACTAACCTCACAAACGCAACATTCATCTGTTTACGAATTCGCATTAAATAAACCAATCGATCAAGTGGAAGTTTTGCATAAACTCTTCCTTCCAAAAATAGTCTGCGATTGATGACTGGCAATACATTCACAATATACACTCTATAAAACACAGATATGCATAAACCCATCACGACAAAACAAATACCCGCAATATCTTTTGAATGAACAATGGTAGATAAACCTAAAAATAGTGTCTTCACAAAGGATCCTGAAGTAATTCCATTTACCACATGTGCAAATACACCGTTGGTCGTACCAAAGACGTCTTCAGGAAGTAAAAATGTCATCGACTTCACAAAAGAAGAGTGCATTAATAGGCCTGAAACTCTCTTGGCATTATCTTGTTTTAAAAGGGATAAAGTCGAACTAAATTCACTTCCCATAAGTACTGCTGCAAGACATAACACTAAATAGGTCGCATAGTGAGTTTTTACATTTGGCTATGTCACAACAATTAGTTGATAATAGCGGTTTTTAGAAGGAGAGCAAATCGCTCTCCTTATTTTTATCCCTACAAACTGGGATTCGTTGTTCTTCATTCAATTCTAATGTTTACTGGACTTACTGTGATATTTCCAGCTCCCTCTACTGTGTACCACTTACCTTTTTGTAGTTTAATTTTTTCTGATACACCAGATGTAATGTATCCTACCGTGTATGTTTCGCCAGTCTCAATATCAGTAAATATCACATCTGTATCACAATCACCGCTTACTCTAATAGTTTCAAACAGCGGTTGTATTTGTTCTGACTTGAATGCAACTCCGTTTCTCTCTGCAAGTGTGAAAGTATGCGTCCTTTGAATACCAGTATAAAAAAGAATTGCAATCACAATTACCACTATTAAACACGGAATGAGCCATTTCCTTTTCATCTAAAACACCTCCGCAACTTCAAATTAGGCAATCAGTGGAACTGCTGGTCTATTTGTTAAATCTCTGCATTTCACAGATTTCAATGTTGCCATTACGAAAGTCAAGAAGATGTTCCTTTTCTCCGTGTCGCTTTCTTTGGCATAGTTTACAAGATTATTCCATACGAGATAGTTGTTAAGGTATTTAGTCGAAACACCGTTAAAACCTCTCATAAAACGCTTTAACTGGCTATGGTAACTATTGATATGCTGAATGTTGTAGATGCCTTTCTTTGCCTTACCAGTTTTAAGTTGCACCAATTCAATTCCATTGGCATTTGTAAATCTTACATAGGAGTTCATCTTGTCGGTCACAAGTGTGGAATCGGTTTCAATTCTACCATCATAAATATGATGTAAATCTTTTGTAGATACTCTACCTGTATTTGTAATCTTTGAGATTGACAATCCATTCCTGTTTACCGCACAAGGAACACATACCTTTTCTTTTGACAAGCCTCTGATATGTGTGGAATGTCCTCGCTTATGTGCTTTACGAGGCATAGTGAAAAACTTACTCTTACTATGATTTCCCTTGTACGAGATTGCGAAAAAAGTTTCGTCAGCCTCAATAATTCCATCAAGTTTAACTTCATCTGCCATATTCTGGAGTGCATCTAAAATCTTATGTCTCCAAATGAATGCAGTATTTCTATGGATACCACAAGCAACAGCAGTCTTACGAATAGAAAGACCGTTCATCATACAGTCAATGTACTTTTCCCATACGGCGAGTTCTTTCCTTGTACCAGATACGATAGAGTTAGTAGCAATTACAAAGGACTTGCCACAATCATTGCAAATATATCTCTGTGTCCCGTCTTTTCTGTGACCATTGCGAACTACATGAATACATCCACATAAAGGACATACACGACCATTAGAAAATCTTTCTTTTGTTACAAATTCTTCAATATCTAAAGTTTTGACAAAAGCAGGACTTAAAAGCATAGTTTTAAGACTTTCCTGCTCTACGGCAGTCAATTTGTTGATAATATCAAATGCATCTTTAATGGTAGGCATATCGTCACACTCCTTTTATAAGTGCTATTTATCTACTATTATTAGACAATATTTTCTATTAAAAATCAACCATATAATGTGACATAGCCTTACATTTTTATGTGCATTTTTCTTAATTTCTTTGAGTTTCATACTTAAATAATAGCATATCTGTAGTAAAATATTTTCAAAAAGAAAGGGGATTTATGATGAATCCAATTATTCAAAGTTTATTTGACCGCAAATCTTGTCGCATTTTTAAAGATAAAGAAATATCCCAAGAAAAAAGAAAATTGATATTAGAAGTTTGCATGCAGGCACCGAGTGCAGGAAACCAACAAATGTATACAATCATTGATGTACAAGATAAGAAACTACAAGAAACGCTATCTAAAACGTGTGATAATCAATCTTTTATTAATCAGGCTAAAATGGTTTTAATTTTCTGTGTTGATTTTCAGAAATGGTATGATTTATTTAATTATGAAAATTGCAGTCCTAGAAAACCAGGCGTAGGCGATTTATTACTAGCCACAACAGATGCGACCATTGCCGCACAAAATGCGGTTGTAGCTGCCGAAAGTTTAGGAATCGGATCTTGTTACATAGGTGATATTTTAGAGCAGCATGATTTACATAGAGAATTATTAAATCTAAGTGAGTATGTAGTCCCTGTATGCATGTTAGTACTTGGATATCCTGCAGAGGATCATTTTAAAAGACAAAAACCAAAACGTTGTCAATTAGAAGATATTGTTTGTGTTGATCAATATCATAGAAAAGACCAACAGGAATTAAAAAATATGTATGAATATAAAGCTGGAAATAAAACATTAAACGAATGGGCAACAGCTTTCTGTAAACGAAAATACAATTCGGATTTTTCAAAAGAAATGACAAATTCTGTACAAAAATATATTGATCAATTTAAAAGTGAAGCCGATTAAGACTTCACTTCTTTTCTTATAGTTTTAATGCAATATTTACGCCATCACGAACTGCTTCCAAAGCTTGTGCTACACATGATGCATCACCAAATAAGTATGTTTCTTTTCCCGTTTCTCTAATAGCTTCATATAGACTTGGGTCTGGTTTTGAGCCTGTCGCATATACGATAAAGTCAAATTTTCCTAAATTTTGTGTTTCTCCACCTTTTTCAACCTTAACACCATCTTCTACTGATACAAGTTTTGTTTCTGTTAGTGCCTTGATTGGTAGACTTTGAATACGAGTCATTGTAGAAACTAAGTTTGCCGGAGATTCTCCATCACCAATATTCTTTTTCATTTCCAAAATTGTAACATGTGCATCCGGGTGCTTTTCACAAATATATTCACTTGCCTCAACGCCAACCATGCCTCCACCTACGACAAGGATATTTCCATGCACATCGACTTTATCACCTAAAATATCATGTGCTGTATAGGCATCTCCATTTGGTTTATTTGGAATAGAACCATTACATACTAGAATCACATCAAAATTATGTACATCATTCACTTTCACTTCATGATTTAAATGAACTGGAATATGCAATCTTTGACATTCATTTTCTAAATAATCAATCCATTTATGCATTTCTTTTTTCGGTGTAATCTTGCTAGCAAGATTGATCTGTCCACCTAACACATCACTTTTTTCAAAAACTTCTACATCAAGTCCTCTTAAAGAACACATTCTTGCAGTGCTTAATCCACCGATTCCGCCACCTACAATCATAATTTTTTTATTCGAAACAGTTGGTTCTATCTTTATTTCCATTTCATGACCACAGAATGGATTAATCACGCAAGTTCCATATAACCGCTTTGTTTGTTGTCCAACACATCCTGCAAGACATCCTGTACAAGGTGCAATTTGTGCATCTTTATGTTCTTTTGCCTTCTTGACAAAATCTGGATCTGCAAGTAAAGCACGACCTAGTACAATACCATCGACTTTCTCTTCCTCCACTAAAGAACGAGCCAATTTCGCTTCATTAATCTTTCCCACCAACAATACGGGTACGTGACTGATTTCTTTGATTCTTAAAGCTTCTTTCAAATTGGTTGCACACTCTTCTCCATGACTTGGCATAATTTTGTTTGGCAATTCATATTGAGATCCACCCGAAATTTCAAAGGCATCAACACCTCTTTTTTCTAATTCAGGTATCAATTGAAGTGTATCTTCAATTGTATTTCCACCTGGAATCTTCTCAGATCCAGACATTCTTAAAATAATTGGAAAATCATCTCCACATTTTGATTTAATCGCTTCTACCACTTCAAATAATAAGCGTGCACGATGCATTAGATTGCCACCATATTCATCTGTTCGCTTATTTTTTAAAGGACTCAAGAAAGAGCCTAGAAGCATATAGCCGTGAGCACAATGCAGTTCAATTCCATCAAAACCAGCCTGTTTTGCCTGATAAGAAGTATTTGCATACATGGAAATAATGTTTGGAATTTCTTCTATTTTTAATTCACGAGTTTGTTGGTACATCAAATTTAAATAGCCACTACTAGAAATTGGTGTAACCTCAAAGAATGAAGAGATACTTTCTGGCCCTGGATGTGTAATTTGAGGAATAATTTTTGTTCCATATGCATGGATCTTATCCGTAAACTTCTTATATTCCAAAATGCTTTCTTCACTTCTAAAACATAGCGTATTTCCTAAATAAGGTGTATTAGGGTCAACACTAGTCGCATCCGTAATAATACATCCTACTTCTCCTTTAGCTCTTTCAAGCCAATATGCCTGTTCTTGTAGTGTTGGGATTCCCGTTTGATCTCCATACCCTAAAGACATAGGAGCCATAAAGGTACGGTTTTTCAATATCATTGAACCAATTTTAAGTTCATCAAATAAAGTTGTCATATCGCTACCTACTTATTAATTTCTAATACTGCATGATAAGCATCTTTAAATGCATCTAAAGCAACACCTGCTTTCTTGCAGTCACCAACGATATATGTAGGAATATCTAAATCTGCATACATACTTGTGTCGTTTGCCTTTGAACCAACAGCCATAATGACACTATCATATGGATATTCTTTGCCACTGGCAACAACTGCATGATCATCAATTCGTTCTACAGTGGCACTTGTCTCAATTGTGATTGGCATTTGTGCCATCACAAACTGCGCTGTAATTTGACGTAATGGACCTAGATCCTGTAAAGCTTTTTCTTTCATTTCTAAAACAGTAACTTTCTTTTGTCTGGCAGCCAAGAATTCAGCGGTTTCAAAACCAACAAGACCACCACCAATAATGACGACGTTTTCACCTGGCACTTCTACTTTTTCACTCAATACATCATGTGCAACAATAGCTCTTTCACTACCTTCAATTGAAAGTACAAACGGACTTGACCCAATCGCAACAATGAGTGCATCCGGCTTAATTTCTTCTAGCATTTCCTTAGTAACAACAGTATTTAAGTGCACCTCAATTCCAGATTTTTGAACATCCAAAATCATTTTATCTACCGCATTCTTAAAGTCTTTTTTAGCTGAAATAGCCCCGGCCAATAAGAATTGTCCACCAAGACTTTTACTCTTTTCAAATAAAATTGGTGTATTGCCTGTTTCTTTTAAATCTAGAGCTGCTTCCATACCTGCAATTCCACCACCTAAGATGACAACTTTTTTAGAAGCAGATCCTGGTTTTAAGCCTAATGTTTCCTCTTCTAATAAGCCAGGATTTCGCATACAAGTAATGTGTTTAATCGCTGGATTATATAAGGATGCACAGAATGAGTCATAGCAGCCTTGGTTACATCCAATACAATAGCGAATTTGATTGACTTTACCAGCTCTAGCCTTGTTACAGAAATTAGCGTCGGCAAGTTGAGCACGTGCCATGACAACTAAATCGGCCTTGTCATCTTCTAAGATTTTTTCGGCAAATTCAGGCGTATTGATACGTCCACAAGGCATTGTCAACATACCCGTTTCTTTTCGAATGCGTGCAGCATCTTCTACGTTAAATCCATTTTCAATATCAACTGGTGCCACTTCATATAATGTAGCTGCCGTTAATATATTTCCACGACTAATATTTAATACATCAACACCTAATTCTTTAGCATCTTTACAGAATTCAATCACTTCTTCAACCGTTAATCCACCATCTAACATGTCATCATGACAATCTACACGCATGAATAGTGGCATATCTTCTGGCATATTGGCACGAATCGATTTAATACATTCCAATGGGAATTTCTTACGGTTTTCAAAAGAGCCACCCCACTCATCACTTCGATGGTTAATTCCACCTGAAAGCATAGAGTGTGGTAAATAGTTATGTGCACAATGGAATTCTAAACAATCAAATCCAGCTTCTACTGCACGTTTTGCAGCTTGGCCAAACTTATCTATTATATCGAGTAATCTTTCATTTGTGATAGCTGGCACTGTATATTGTGGACTTAATGGTAAGTCATTGGGCACTAAAATTTGAGCCGTTTGATCTGAAGCTACGGCTAATCCACCTTGCCATAATTGAATGCAAGTTTTTCCTCCAGCTTCATGCACGGCATCATTTAACTTTTTAAATCCAGAAATATATTTATCGTCGGCAATCGACAAGAATCCAAAAGGTGCACTTGGAGCATCTACACTTGTAACTTCAACTGTATTTAATCCATTTCCACCTTTTGCACGAGCCACATGATACGCAATCAGCTTATCTGTAACACTCTTTCCATCTTCACTTTCCGCACTTTCATGTGTTCCCATCGCAGACATGACAACACGATTTCTTAATTCCATACCACGAATCTGTATGGGTTCAAACAATTTGTCAAACATATGATTCTCCTCCTTTTCGTATGTTTATTTCTTATTTTATTATACTTCAATCGTTAGCGGTTTTACATATACAAAAGAAAAAGAGCTGTCATTCTTTGACAACTCGTACGGTTTCAATACCATAATATTTCATGACTTCAATAGAAGACTCACTAATCACTTCTCCTGGAATCACTGGAAGAATCGCAGGAGGACAAGATACAGTCACACTGGAGCATACTTGTCCTAATGATTTAGATACATCCAATGTTATGCTTGACGAAAATAAAGCTTGACGCACATTCATGGCTTTTTTAGATTGTTCTAATTTTGGTGGTTTATTTACTAAAATGGGCTTTCCTTCAATTCCACATAAACATGTCTCTAATCGTTTTAAATCATCCTTCGTATTATATGGAGATGGCATTAATACAATATAGTCTGAATCATAGAATTCAGGATAGATATCACATTCCATTAAAAGATTTGCGATTTCGTTTCCAGTATAGCCAAACTCTTTTGTTGAAATCGTAATCTTCATGGGTTCACCAGATAAAATCGTGTATCCATGTTGAACCAACGTATTCTTTAATCCATCAACTCTTTGAATACATTCAAACAAAGAGTTTTTAAACGTAGTATCCAACACCTCATTTGCCGCATCTAAAGATGCCATAATCAAATAGGATGGGCTTGTAGAAGAAAAGTATTCCATAAAATGTTTAACGTCATTTTTCCATACTTGATTCAAAGAATCACTTAAATGAAGATAAGCTCCCCCTGTAAGTACAGGCAGTGTTTTATGGGCCGAATCACAACATAGATCAGCACCCAAATCAATAGGGTATAAAGAATCTTTTAGAAAACGAAGATATGCACCATGGGCATTATCAATGGCGAGTAATACATTATGTTTTTTACATACACTAGCTAAAGACTTAATATCCAAAAGATTTCCTAAATAGTCTGGATTGGTCAGATATACAGCCGTTGGAAGACTTTCAATAATCGCCTTTTCTAAATCCTCTGCATGTATCTTACAAGATAAATAATCACTATTTCCATATAACCATTCAATCTCAAAATCTAATAGTGCAGCCGCATGAATAAAACTTCGATGCGCATTTCTTCCTGCAAGAATTTTAGGCTTCTTGCCTTTACTTTTGGCATCTTGGCATAATATCGTGCACATCGTTTGAATGCATAAAGTAGAGCCTTGCGTTGAATAATAGGTTGGACAGCCAAATAAGTTTGAAGCATTTTGTTCACTTTCCTTAATGATTCCCTCTGCTGCAAACAATTCATCAGCTCCATAAATTTCTGTAAGATCCATTCCTTCAAAACCAAGAATGCCAGCGCCTTTATGGCCTGGCATATGCATTCTTACAGGTGATTTTTCTTGATATGATTTTAGAAAACTAACAATCGGCGTCTTCATGATTATTTTCTTTCATATCACGAATAATAGCTACGGCAAGGGCACACTCTAGTCGTTTACAGAATAGTTCACAACCCTCTTTATATACACCTTTGACAGATCCTGTCGCATGGTATGCATTGGCTGCACATCCTCCAGAACAATAAAGTCTTGCCCAACAATCTGCACACTCTTTACGTGCATATACGTTACATGATGCAAATTCATTCTGAATCTTTTTGTTTGTGACACCCGTATAAATGTCTCCTAATTTAAAGGCTTCTTCTCCTACAAATTGGTGACAAGGATATAAATCTCCCCATGGTGTTACGGCCATATATTCAGTTCCTGAACCACATCCTGAAATACGTTTATAAATACATGGTCCACCTTTTAAATCAATCATATAGTGATAGAAAGTAAATGGATCTTTCTTCTCATCATATTCCAACATCAACTTCGCTAAATCTTCATATTGTTTTTTCACAACTTCACGATCGGCTTCTGTTAATGCAGCAGGATCATCCGATTTGGCAACAACAGGTTCCATACTTAATTCTCTAAATCCTAAATCTAACATTTGTTGCACATCTTTTAAGAAGTCTGGATTGGCATGAGTAAAAGTACCACGCATATAGTAATTTTTACCTTCACGAGCCTTTACTAACTTTTGGAATTTAGGAACGATTGTATCAAAACTTCCCTTACCAGAATAATCCACACGATAACGGTCATGAACTTCTTTACGTCCATCTAAGCTTAAAACAACGTTGCTCATTTCTTTGTTCGCAAATTCAATTACGTCATCATCAATCAACATACCATTTGTCGTTAATGTAAAGCGGAAATTCTTTCCAGCTTCTTTTTCAATACTACGAGCATACTCAACTAATTGTTTAACCACATCAAAGTTCATTAGTGGCTCTCCACCAAAGAAATCCACTTCTAAGTTTCTGCGTGTTCCTGAATTTTCCACCAAGAAATCAAGAGCTCGTTTTCCCGTTTCAAAACTCATCAATGCACGATCTCCATGGTATTTTCCTTGGCTGGCAAAACAATACGAGCAATTCAAGTTACAAGTATGGGCAATATGAAGACATAAAGCTTTAATAACGCCACTTGTCTTAGCCTTTAACTGACCTGCCATTGGCTCATATGTATCTTCACTAAATAAACGACCTTGTTCTTTTAATTCTAAAATCTGGTCGTAACATTCTTCTAATTCAGATGTTTCAACACTAGGATATTTCTCCTTCATTTCTAAAACCAAGGTGTTTTTATCTTTATCTAAAAATTCAGCAATCATATCATAGGCAATTTCATCTACCACATGAATGCTTCCTGAACAAATATCCAATACAATATTCTGATTAAACATCTTATACTGATGAATCATCTATATTTCCTCCTCAAAATTTAAAAAATGCTGCCTTAAAGGCGGCATTAAAAATGCCGAATCACTTCGGCATTTCTTAATTACTTACTTTCTTTATTATTTTCGCAAGCTTGGTTAGCGATTCCGCAGCTAGTTTTACAAGCTGATTGGCAAGAAGTTTGGCATTCTCCACATCCGCCATTTTTTGCGCTTTCACACAAGTTACGAGTATCTACTGTATTAATATGTTTCATGATTATATACCCCCATATAAATTCCCTTTTATTTTAACACGCCAACCAAAGAATATCAAATTAAAAAGGCATTCCGAAGAATACCTTTATAAACTATTTAGAACTTTCTTCCTTAGTACGGAATACATAACGACTAGTTACTGTAGCACCTTCTGGAGCACCAGAGTAAGAAGCATATTCTTTGTTCATAGCTTTGATTTCATCCATTACACTTTGTAATGTTTCAAGTTCTCCAACACCTAAATCAACCTTTTCTTTTAATTGATCCAATCCTTCAGCCTTGAATTGTTCATTACCCTCATACAATTGTTTAGCACCATCATTCAATGTTTCAAATGCCTTACCTAATGTATCTAATCCATCAGCCATTTCATTGAATGTTCCACTTTGTCCAGCAAGTGTTCCTGTTGCCTGTGATAATGCACTAGCACCATCATTTAATGTAGCACTATTTGAAGATAATGTTTTACTTCCCTTGGCTACTTGAGTAATACCTGCTTCAGATTTCTTTTGAAGTTGAGTTAATCCAGCATTGACTTGTTGAACTCCACCTAAGATTCCTTCAGAACCTGCAGATAATTCCTTAGCAGCAGCTTGTAAATCAGTTACTAACTTTTTGAAATTCATCGTTGAATCATCTGCTGTATATGTATCCAACATAGAATTCATTTGACCTAATGTATTGATTGCATTTTGAACATCTCCAGCTAATCCAGCAGTTCCATCTAACTTTTCACCCATGATAAGTATCTTTGCATGATTTAATTGACCGTTCATATCCGATAAAGTTCCTTCAATTTCATGAATTTTATCATTTAATGCTTTAACATCTGTTGCTAAACCAGTTGTATCAACTTTCTCAAAAGACTTTAATTCACCTAAATCAATATGATTTAATAACATACCATTTTCAATAGTTGGTGCTGCAACTTTGACAGAAGAAGCATCTTGTAATTTTGTCTTACGAATTTGATCAGCTAAATCCCTTTTTCCTTCTGCTTCCGCTTTTACAGCAGCATCTTCAATTACCTTATTTGCATTTGAATAGGCAATATCAATATTGCCATTTGCCGTATTTACAGCTGTACTGATTTGTGAATTGATAATATCAATTTGATCATTAATATCTTTTACTTTATTTGTGATATCTTGATTATGTGAGTCAATGATTGCTCCATCATTATCGATTTGCGCTTTTAAAGTAGCAACATCCTTCATGACAGCGCCAATTTTTTGTGTCAATTCACCTGTTTTTGAATTAGCTAGAATATCTAACGTTTTTGTAGCTTCACCTAATGTAGATTGTAAAGTTGTCAATGTTTGTACATCACTACCCAAAAGAGTCTTCATGCCTTTTAACGTATTAATAGATGTAGAAACTTGATTTTGCATAGTCTCTAATTGACCTGGAGTAATCGCATTTACTTGCGCTTCTAATTGTTTTAAGCCTTCATTTAATTGAGTTGCACCATCCAATAGATTTGTTTTTCCTTGACCTAAGTTGCCTGAAACGCCAGTTTGAATTTGAGATACACCTTGAGGAATTCCATATAATTGTTGGCTTCCTGCAGCTAAAGTATCCACACCATTTGTATAAGCTGTTAATCCTGTTTGTAAGGCTTTAACACCATCATTTAATTGGATAGCACCTGCAGATAATTGTCTTACTTGATCAGATGAACCTGTTAATGGAGCGGCTTGTTCTTTTAATTGTGTTGTTCCATCATACAATTGTTTAGAACCATCGATCAATTGATTGTCGGCTTCAATTAATTGATCAATTCCATCTGTTAATTCAGATACGGAACCAATGTCACCTAATTCACTTGCCAAATCAATTTCATTTGTCATCCCAACCATGATAGATCCTAAATCAAAATCATTGACATCCGCTTCTACTGTTACATCATCACTGATTCCTAATTGATTGTTTACTTTGTCTAAACCTGCAGATTTTAATGTTTCATTCAAGCCTGGAATATTCGCAAATGCCAACATTTCATTTGTTCCATCATTTACGATCTTACCGGATTCACATTTCACGTTTGAGAAGTTACCCGTACTCATATTCAACATTCCACCAGCTAAATAACTAGGGTGAATTACGATAGATTTACCATTGATATTTTTAACTTCTGAATAGTTATTTGTGAAAGAAATAGTTAATTTTAAATGACCAGACTTACCTTCCATATCTTTTGCAGACATTTCTTGGCCATCTAATTCATAACGAATCTTAACAGACACTGGAAGTTGTTTTGTGGCTGTACCTTCATAATATACGTCATTACCTTTCGCATTCCATGTATATGTATTTCCGTCTTTTGAAGGTTTTTCATTTGATTTAATGTTCTTAACATCTGTTAAGTTTAAAGTTTCTTTAATATTATTAATTCCATCCTCATCATGTAACCAGCTAGATACAATTGTATCGCTGATTGAACCATCAGAGTTTAATACAGAATAAACGGTTTCTGTTTTTTCTGTAGGATTTTCATCATTACTTTGCGCAAATACAGTCACTGGCATCATACTTCCTGCCATAACTGCACTCAACAATACACTACCAACTACTTTTACTGTATGATTTAAATTCATATTTATTCTCCTTTCGCTTCCATGTTTGATTCTAGCCAATTCTTTGTCGTCTTTTCAATGAACTTGTGGCAGAAAATCAACAATGAAGGCAATACTAATAAGATACTTACGACTGAAATTAATGCACCACGCGCTAATAAGATAACTAATGATTTAATTAAATCCATCTTAGCTACAAAGCTTACACCGATACATGCGGCAAAGAATGAGAATCCACTTGTCATAATTGACACACTCGATTTTTCCATCGCAATCAAAGCCGCTTCCTTAACCTTCTTACCATGCGATAATTCTTCTTTAAAACGCGTTGTCATTAAGATGGCATAGTCTACTGTGGCACCCAATTGAATAGTTCCGATAACCATACTTGCGATAAATGGAAGTGTAGTTCCTGTAAAGAATGGAATACCCATATTGATTGTGATTGCAAATTCAATTGTTAGTACTAAGATGACTGGAAGTGCAAATGATTTAAATGTTAATGCAACAATGATAAAGATCATAATGACAGATAATACGTTAACCATCGCAAAGTCTGTATTTGTTGTTGTGATCAAATCACGTGTCATACTTCCTTCTCCACCAATCATACCCTTCTTATCATATTTATGAATGATGGTATCCATTTTATCTAACTGTGTATTTAATTCGTCGGTTGCAGCTTTATAATCACTGTTCACAACAATTAATTTCTTTCCACCATTTTGGAAAATATCCTTTACTACACTTGGAGTAAAGTTGGATGCAAGTCCTGGACCCACAAATTCTTCATAAGCTAGTACGTTATGAATTCCTTTTAAATCTTTGATTTCAGAACACATATTCTGAATTTCGTTTGTCGTTAATTTGTCATCCACTAAAACGAAATGTGTTGTTGTCATATCAAATTTATCTTTTAACTGATTTGTACCAATGATACTCGCAAAATCACCTGGCATACCAGAAATCAAATCATAATAGATATTTGTATGTGACTGTCCATATCCAAATGGAATGAAAATCAACACGAAGGCAACAAGAATCTTTTTATAGTGATGAATCACAAAACGAGGTACTCTATGTAACTCATTCAAAATTGTTTTATGTTTGTACTTTTCAATCGTCTTATCAAAGAACATCAACAAGCTTGGCAAAATAAAGATGGTTGATAATACACCAAGAACAACACCTTTTGCCATGACAATACCAATATCTCTACCAAGTGTTAACTGCATTACACACAAGGCAACAAAACCTGCGATTGTTGTGATTGAACTTGAAGTAATTGAAGTAAACGTAGCTTTGATAGCCTTTGCCATAGCTTCTTCATTTGGAAGTTTTTGTTTTTCTTCTTGATATCTATGTAATAAGAAGATGGAATAATCCAAAGTTACAGCTAACTGTAATACAACAGCCAAAGCCTTTGTGATATAACTAATTTCACCTAAGAAAACGTTTGTACCAAAGTTATAAACGATTGGGAAAATCATTCCTAACATAAATACAACTGGAGCAATTGTACTCTCTAATCCTAAGAACAATACGACCATACATAATACAACCGCAATACCTGCATAGATTGGTGTATCATGTTCTGTTTGATCTTTAGTATCTTCACTGATGGCTGAAATACCACCTAAGTAACAATCATCTTTTGTATATTTTTTTATTTTACTAATCGCATTCATTGTACGCATTGACGATGTTGGCTCTTTAAATGTAACAATCATCATTGTACTGTTGCCAGAATAAAGCATATCTTGAATACTTTCTGGAATTGCCTGTTTTGGAACTGAAATATCTAATACATCATCTCTCCAAATACATTTTTCAACTCCATCAATTTTATTGATCTCTTCCTTAATTTTTGCGGCCTCTTGATCTGATTTGTTGTTGACAACCAAGAAGTCCACACTCGATAAGTTAAAATCATCTCCAAGAATCTTTTGTGTTTTCATAGATTCTGAAGTCGAAGGTAAATAAGATAATAAATCGTAATTAATATTTGTATTGAAATAACCAATTGCACTTGGAATTAATAGTATGATGGCTACGGCCAAAATCAAATTACGATATTTAACTATCCATTTTGACATCTTATCCATATCGAATCACCTTTTTTTCTATCCTTTCCTTTACTACGTGAAGAGTATAGTACTAAACTGACCGCTAGTCAATATTTATGTTTTATTTTTTTGAAATTC
>OHRE01000352.1_pt1 | contig 24036 bp, 20 predicted proteins | sample 1578411 | NCBI WGS metagenome assembly OHRE01 (sample SAMEA3879566, study PRJEB24766) | human gut metagenome | biome: human-associated habitat; feature: feces | place: USA | collected 1985/1987 | reverse complement strand
GAGGGCGTTCCCTCTGATTGGAACGCTTCAGGATTGTGATAGGTGTACATGAATATGCGTTTTTGCGTATGTTCGTGTATACTCACAAACATGAAAAGGAGCGAGGCGATTGACCAGCTGCGCGAGATGGACGCCAAGTACTCGTGCTACGTGTATTGCAAGAACGAACTGGCCGTCGTGCTGGGTGAGCAGGGGCAGAAACTGAACCGAACCCTGTCCAGCCTGGTATCGGCGAAGGCGTTGGTCCGTGCCGCCCGTGGCGTCTACGTGTTCGCGTATTCCTCCCATCTCGGCGAGGGGACACTTCATCAGGTCGCAAAGCGGTTGCGTTCATGCGCAAGCAGTGAAAGCGGATTGCGAATGTCTGCTTTACTTTATAAAAAAGGGCACTTGAAAAATCAGGTGCCCCATTGTATAATCTACTTAGAAGATGATCGGAAGCGTGTTCCGGTTGCCCTCGGTATAATTAATGAGTAAAGAAATTAAGCATCCAACTTTGGGCGGTGGGATGCTTATTTCTTTTTATGTTGATCTATGTAAGTCAATGCCGTAAAAATTACTAACAATAAAGTAAGGACTTCCATTGTGTTCATCGGGCATCACCCTCCTTTCGTGAAACTGGAGGGCAGGGGTCGAAATTTCGCATCCGGGTCTGTTCAATTATACTTGTTCAGTATAACGTGAAAAATAGAAGATATCAAGTACTTTACGTTCTATATTATTAAAAACAAAACAGGGTATGAAGTTCATCGTAATCTGATGAAACTTCATACCCTGTTCATTTATTTTTATGGAGTTTTGTAACCGTAAGGATTATTTGGTAAACAGATCAACCAGATCCTGGCCGTCTTCGTAGCCCTGGCTCTTCAGCTCATTTACGAACCAGTCGTCTACGCCGTCTACAGCTTTCTTGAAGGAATCGATATCCATATCAGCTTTCTCTGTGAAGGTTACGCCGTTTTTGGATTCCCAGCGTTCTTTGATCTCATTATCGCTGGAACGGTTGATGTAACGTTCATACTCAACTGCCTTCTGGCCACATTCGTCAACAACTGCCTGCTGTTCTGGTGTGAGGCCGTCGTAGATATCCTGATTGATGCAGAAGAACAGACAGTCATAAATTGCATCCCACATGGAGCAGTAAGGCTGAACCTCCTGAACGCTTGCTGCGTCAATAGCAGGAAGTGGATTTTCCTCACCTTCAACCGTGTTTTGCTGAAGTGCTGTGTAAGTTTCTGACCAGTTCATGTTTGTGGCATCAGCACCCCATCTCTTGTAGCATTCCATCAGAAGGTTGGAACCTGCTACACGGACCTTCAGGTTCTTCATATCATCTACAGATTTGATTTCATGTTTGCTGTTTGTGATCTCGCGGAAACCGTTTTCTGCGATACCCATGCAGTGGAGTCCGTATTCGCCAAGGATTTCTTTCAGTTTTTCACCAGCTTCGCCATCGAATTTCGCATCTGCATCGTCGTAAGAATCATAGACGAATGGAAGAGAAACAACGTTGAAACGTGGATCAAATGCAGAGTAGATCAGGTTGGAGTGCATGGAGATCTGAACCGGGTCCCCATTCATCAGAGCCTGAATACCTTCGGACTGGTTGCCGTTTGTAAGCTGGTCAGCAGCGTAAATGTTGACTTTGACTTTGCCGCCTGTGGCTTTTTCCATCAGTTCACCGAACTTACGTCCGCCGTCAGCCCAGGTACTTGTCTCAGTAGTGGAGCATGCGAAGTTCCAGGTTGTTTCCGGCCAGTCCAGATTACTGTAATCTTCCACTGTATTGAAGGAATCCTTTGTGAAAAGATCAACCAGATCCTGGGCATCGTCATAGCCCTGGCTCTTCAGTTCGTTTACAAACCAGTCATCGATACCGTCAACTGCTTCTTTGAAGGAGTCGATGTCCATGTCTTCTTTTTCTGTGATTGTTACACCGTTCTGGCTTGCCCAGCGTTCTTTGATCTCGTCATCTCCGGAGCGGTTGATGTAACGCTCATATTCAACTGCTTTCTGTCCTGCCTCGTCAACAACTTCCTGCTGTTGTGGTGTGAGACTGTTGTAGATGTCTTCGTTGATACAGAAGAACAGGCAGTCATAAATTGCATCCCACATAGAGCAGTAAGGCTGAACCTCCTGAACACTTGCAGCGTCGATAGCAGGAAGCGGATTCTCCTGACCTTCTACTGTGTTCTGCTGAAGTGCTGTGTAAGTTTCAGACCAGTTCATGTTTGTGGCATCAGCGCCCCATCTCTTGTAGCATTCCATCAGAAGGTTGGAGCCTGCTACACGAACCTTCAGGTTCTTCATATCGTCTACAGATTTAATCTCATGTTTGCTGTTTGTGATTTCGCGGAAACCGTTCTCTGCAATACCCATGCAGTGGAGTCCGTACTCACTGAGGATTTCTTTCAGCTTTGCACCTGCTTCGCCATCGAATTTCGCATCTGCATCGTCGTAAGAATCATAGACGAATGGAAGAGAAACAACGTTGAAACGTGGATCAAATGCAGAGTAGATCAGGTTGGAGTGCATGGAGATCTGAACCGGGTCCCCATTCATCAGAGCCTGAATACCTTCGGACTGGTTGCCGTTTGTAAGCTGGTCAGCAGCGTAAATGTTGACTTTGACTTTGCCGCCTGTGGCTTTTTCCATCAGTTCACCGAACTTACGTCCGCCATCAGCCCATGTACTTGTCTCAGTAGTGGAGCATGCGAAGTTCCAGGTCATTTCCGGCCAGTCCAGGTCACTGTAATCTGCGATTGTGTCAAAGGAGTTATTGCCGTCTCCTGCGTCCTTGGAAGCTGTGTCAGAGGAAACGGAGGACTGATCACCTGTGTAGGAGCCTTCTTTTGCAAGAGCTTTCGGAAGGAAAGTGGAGGTGATCGGGATGTATGTAACGATCAGAAGAACTGCAACGCAGGCTGCGATCATTGGCACAACTGCCCTTGAGATCTCCTGCAGAGTAACTTCCAGACCTTTTTTGATCTTGATGCTGATTGCTACGAAAAGGTTTACACCTACAGGAGGAGTTACCTGTCCGATTGCAAGGTTTACAGTTGCCATAACACCGAATGCTACTATATCGTATCCAAGAGCCTTACATACAGGAAGCATGATCGGGATGAAGATGTACATAGCGGAGTTTGCATCGATGAAGCATCCTGCGATCAGGAAGATGATATTTACGATCAGCAGGAAGGTAAACTGATTGTGTGCGATGCTTCCAAGTAAATTGGAGGCTGCATCTGCAATACCGAATTTGGTACATACAAAGGAGAACAGAGAGGCACTTGCTACGATGAGCATAATACCGCCGGTTGTCTTTGCTGAGTCTACCAGAATGTCAAACATATCGCGGATGGAAACTTCGCGGTAGATGACCATACCTACGAAGAGACCGTATACAACGGATACGGCTGCTGCTTCTGTTGGTGTGAAGATACCGCCGTAGATACCGCCCAGAATGATGACCGGCATCAGGAATCCCCAGAAAGCATCTTTGAAAGCGTCCCAGCGTTCTTTGCCGGAGGCTTTTTCCCTGGATGGTTTGATATTGTGTTTCTTTGCTTCCAGCATTACTACGATTATCAGTGCCACGCCCATTAGAAGACCTGGTACGATACCTGCCATGAACATGTCTGCGATGGATGTGCCTGTGATGGAGGCATATACAACGAAGGCGATACTTGGCGGGATGACAATGGCAATGGAGCTTGAGGTTGCCATCAGTGCTGTGGAGAATGGTGCGGAGAAACCGCCCTGTTCTACCATTGCAGGGATCAGTACGGCGCCAAGGGCTGCAACAGTTGCAGGGCCGGAACCGGAGATCGCGCCGAAGAAGCAGGCTACGATAACACATACGATGGCGATACCGCCTTTTTTGTGGCCTACGCAGGTATCAACGAATTTGATCAGTCGTTTGGAGATACCGGCTTTTGCCATGATGTTTCCTGACAGTACGAAGAATGGGATTGCCAGGAGCAGGAATTTACTGATTCCTGAGTACATGTTGGTTGCTACGATCGTCAGGGATGTACCGGAGTAGAGGATTGCGCATACGGAGGAAAGTCCGAGGCAGATTCCGATGGGTACACCCAGGATCAGGAATATGAAGAAGGAGATAAATAAGATTGCACTGATCATTTATTTGGCCTCCTTTTTGTCTGTTGTGATTGTGTTCATGTTACTTTTTGTGCTGTTGTCGGTATTTTTGGCACTGTCGGTTTTGCAGCAGAAGTCCAGACAGAATTCAATGAAGTGAAGAATCATGCATCCTGCACCGATGGGTACGAAGGACCAGAAAATCCATTCAGGCCAGTTTAATACGAAGGTTCTTTTTCCATTCTGAAGCTGAGTGATTACCTTGTCCATTCCGTATTTGAAAAGGATGACGCTGAAGATGATGCTCAGGACTGTGATCAGGATCACGGATGGTTTCTTCAGCTTCTTTGGAAGACGGTCTGTGGCCAGTGTCAGGCTGACCAGTTCTCCTTCGCGGCAGGCCAGTGCGGCTGCCAGCAGGGTGATGAGTACGAATACCGCTACTACAAGTTCTTCTGTGAAGGACCAGGAACGGTGGATGACTTTACGGGAAAATACGTTTCCCACAGTCAGCACCAGGATCAGCAATGTGGAGATCACAAGGACGATCTTTTCTACTGCAGCCAGTGCGTTCATGATTTTTTTGTAGATTTTCATGCTCTCTACTCCTCTCAAAAAATTTGCTGCTGTTTTTCGGAATTTGGAGCAGATTCAAGGCAGATGGAATGTAATGGTTATAATATGTAATTAGTTACATTTTTCATCTGTGGTGAATTCTGTTGTCTGCGAAAAACAGAAGTAGTGTTTCGGTTTCAGATCGACAGCCTGGAAAAGAAAGTATGTCTCGTGTGTCAGGGCTTTTTTATGTTATAGGAATATTATGGAGTAATTTCCTATAACATAAAAAAAGTCCGCCCCACGCAGGGACGGACATATGATATTCCGTAACCACCCTGTTTCACCTTTGAAACAAGTACGATTCTGCAACGTACCGATATACGCGGCTCCTGTAACGGGGGACGGCCGGGGAAGCTTACTGTGAATACGGCAATATCTGTGATGGCTGTATTCAAGGGTTCGGCTTTCCTTCTCGGGGATGATATTCGAAACAGGTCTGTCACTGCATTTCACCGGACTGCAGTTCTCTGAGGACAGGGGGACTGTTTTTACTGGTTCCCTTCGTTGAATTTATGCGTTATAGGTTTAGCTGTTTAAAAAGCTAAAGCAATTTTAACGCTGTTTGTTTTGAAAGTCAAGAGGTTTTTGTAAGTATTTGGGGGAAGTTTGTTGGTGTGGGGCGTACATAGACAATAAGGGACGCGCGAAGCAGCATCTCTCTGCAGGTTCAGTTCCGGGGGCTAAGTAACTCTAAGGTGGGGGAAATCCGCTAAAAGCATGAAGAAAAATGCAAAACTCGCTCCGTCGCAGACTCCGCTCAGACAGGTTGCTATTTTTCTTCATAACGCGGATTTCCCCCACCTAAGAGTTACTAAGCCCCCTCCAAATTCACCTGCAGAGAGATGCTGCTTCACGCTGGCTATTGGCTGTGTAAGAGAAAATGGATGAGGTGGTGGGAGCGGAGGGGTCAAGTGAAAAGAATCAGTTGTTACTCTTGACAATCGAATGATTTTCTGCGTATATTTTGGATAAGTAAAATTATGAAAATAAATGAGTAAAAGCTACAAAGATGAGCAGAAAGAGGTAAAGATCATGGATTTAAAGAATTATTCAACAGGGGTACAGCATATCGGGATTCCGACAAATGACATTGATAAAACTGTGGAGTTTTATCATAAACTTGGTTTTGAGACTGCATTTGAGACCGTAAATGAGGAAGCGAATGAGAAGGTTGTGTTTCTGAAACTGGGAACTCTGGTAGTGGAGACTTATGAGAATCATGCGGCGAAGATGGAGCATGGAGCGATCGATCATGTTGCACTTGATGTAAGAGATATTGAGGAGATTTTCCGGTATATTAATGAAGCTGGTTTAAACTCCACACAGGATACCATTCATTTCCTGCCATTCTGGGAAAATGGTGTGAAGTTTTTTACCATTGAGGGTCCGAACAAGGAGAAAGTGGAATTCAGTCAGTATCTGTAAAACAGAAAAAGTTACGGAATATACCTGTATAATAAAATGAAGCAGTAAAGCCGATACATTGACTGGAAGCAGTGTGTCGGCTTTTTGGCTGTCCGGAATAGACCGCAGCAGTGAAAAACGGGAAAAATAAAGGGGCATTAAAGGGAAAAGAGAGATGAAAAATTTAAAGAAGTGGTATATTAATCTGTCGATACAGAGAAAAATTCTGTATTGTACGTTAGGGGTAGCATTGGTTGTTCTGTTGGCTGCCAGTGTTTCGCAGTATATGTCTGCATCTTCAATTGTGACAGAACAGACAAGGAAGCAGTCTGCGGGAGTGGTGAACGAGTTGTCGGTGAATTTGGATCATTATTTTGATATGGTGAGGAATTCATTTGAGTATATTGCAAATAACAGTACGGTTCAGGAGGAATTGGAGTCTGATGAACCATATAAATCGGATGGCACAGAGCTGTATTCCTATTATTCAAGATCGGGGCAGATCAGAAGGCTGCTTTTACAGGGATATACAAGTATTTATATGAATGATATCCAGCTGTATGGTTATAACGGAGCAAATCATCTGCTGGCAAATAATCATGAGATTAATGAAAATACCGCTCAGACATCCTGTGAACTGGCGGAGCAGGCAAAAGGACGCTGTATTTATTATAATGCTTCTGAGGAAGGCCTGATGTATATGGCAAAGCAGATCAAAGATTCTCTGACTATGAAGCCAGTGGGAATATTGAGAGCATCTATTAAGCTGAGCTATCTGAAAAAAATGACGATCACAGCCAGAGATTCTTTGTCTGCACATATTTTTCTTCTGGACAGTGACAAAAATGTTCTGATAGAGAGCGCAGAGAATGATGCGACAATCAGTGACAGAAGCTGGATAGAAAAAATATCAGGTAACACAGGAGATTTTCTGTTTACTGCAGATGGACAGGGTTATGACTGTGTATATCAGAGAAGTTCTGACACAGGACTTACAGTTGTAGGAATGATTCCTATGAGTTTCTTACAGAAAACAGCCAGAGGATTACAGAAAACGACAATCATGCTTATTCTGGCAAGTTTGATGTTGTGTATTTTTCTTGCTGATATTCTGGCAAAGGGAATCGCCGGTCCGATCAAGCGTACAAGTAAAGCAATGCAGCAGTTTGCGGAGGGGGATTTTTCTGTCCGTCTTCCGGAAGGAAGAAGGGATGAGATTGGAGCCATGAATTCTGTTTTCAACCAGACGATAGAGAAAATAGAGCAGCTGATAAAACAGGTTGTGGAGATGGAAACAGTTAACAAAGATATTGAATTCCAGGCTTTACAGGCACAGATCAATCCGCATTTTCTTTATAATGTACTGGATACAATCAACTGGATGGCGCGAAAAAAAGGTGAGGATAATATTTGTCGTATGGTTACTTCTATCAGCAGTCTGATGCGTGCAAGTATCAGCAATAAAAGAAGTATGGTTTATATTCGTGAGGAAATAAAATATGTACAGGATTATCTTTACATACAGGAAACCAGATATGGAGATAAATTTACATCTTATATTGAAGTGGATGAGAGATTAAATGAATTAGAGATTCCGAAGATGACTATTCAGACACTGGTGGAAAATGCGGTAGTTCATGGTGTGGAAAATGCGACATGGGACTGTTTCCTTTATGTTTCAGGAGAAATTACAGATGGAATGGCAGTATTTACAGTAAAGGATGATGGAGTTGGAATGTCACAGGAACAGTTGGAGAAATTGATGGGGACAGAGGAAGAGCCAGATCATGAAGCAGAGCGGACACATACTCATCTGGGAGTGTATGCGGTGAGAAAGAGACTGGATTATGTATATCAGAACAAGGCAAGGATGAGCATTACATCAGAACCGGGGAAGGGAACACAGGTAATACTGGAAATCCCGATGAACGGTAATGTCGGAGTTACCTACAGGAAATGTGATGAACCTGTTAATGAAAATAACAAAAAAAGGGGAGACGAGAGATAATGGAATTGCAGGTAATGATATTAGATGATGAATATATTATTCTGGATGGTTTATGTTCGTTTCCATGGAGCGATTATGGATACCATATATCCGCAACTGCAAGGAACGGATTGGAGGGTCTGGAGAAACTAGAGCAGGCGAAACCGGATCTGATTCTTACAGATGTGAAGATGCCGGGAATGGATGGACTGGATTTTGCAGAAAAAGCACATGAGATTTATCCCAATGCGGTTATAGTGATACTGACAGGATATGACAGTTTTGCCTACGCTCAGAAAGCAATCAGCATTGGTGTGGAAGAATATCTTCTCAAACCGGTGGACTATGATGAGTTAAAGGCAATGGCTGCCCGGATTGCAGGGGAAATTCATGCAAAGAAGGAAAAACAGCAGGAAATCCGGGATCTGAAGAAATATTTCAATAGGTCAGTTCCGCAGCTGAGATCCAAATTTGCGGGAAATCTTCTGTATGGAAGAATCCAGGGAAAAGGAGTTGTAAAAGAGCAGGCAGAATCTCTGAATCTGACAATAGAGAAATATATTGTGTGTGTAGGGCGAAAAGTTGTTGGAGAAAATAAAATCCATACAGGAGATAAATGGATAGAGGAATTTGCATGCATCAATATTTTTGAGGAAATTTTTAATGATTTTGGAATTCATGTTTTGAGCGATTATAATACAGCAACTGCAGAATATAATTTTATTCTTTTGTTTGAAAAGGAAGAAGAAAACGCAGTATGTATGGAAAAAGCATTGCAGGCATGCAGTAAGATACAGGTAGAAGTAGAACGGTATCTGAAAGCACATATGAATTTTGGATTGAGCGATGTAGAAGTGGACGAATATCAGGCAAATGCACAGTACCGTAAGGCACAGACAGCATGCAGGCAATGTGTTTATCTGGGTACGAATATCATACTCAGATACGAAGATCTGCAATATGAAAAACAGACAGACTTTGTGATTACTTCCGGTGAAAAAACACATTTTATGATGACTTTGTTTCAGGACAGTTTTGAGAAAGCGGAGGATGAACTTCATCAGATGTTTCGAAACGCACCGGAAGATGTATCTCCGGTGAAATTTGCAGCAATGGATTTACTTTTGGGATGTATGAAATTTCCATATATCTGTGCAGTTGACAGTGAAATTCATAATAAAAACTGGAATCTTTCTGTGCTTCAGGATGGAATAAAAAGAATCTGTCAGTGCGAGAACACAGAAGAGGTGTTGAATTGTCTGCTGAATCTGTTTGGAACGCTGATTAAACAGAATACAGAAGGAACTGATGAACGGAACCGGAAACTGGTTCAGAGTGTTCTTTCTTACATTGAGAAGAATTATTCAGGAGATTTATCTATGGATGATCTGACTGAGAAATTCCATGTAAGCAGAACCTATATCAGCCGCCTTCTTAAGAAATATGCCGGAAAGAGTTTTCTGGAATATCTGACAGATGTCCGGTTCCAACAGGTGGAGAAACTGATTGCAGATAATAAATATAAACAATATGAAATCGCAGAAATGGTAGGATACAAAGACTTTGGATATTACATAAAAGTATTCAAAAAGCGTTACGGTATTACACCCAATGAATTCAGGAAATATATATAAACAGCGAGGTTAACTGTATCAGGTAAGTCATTTAATCGAATCAGGCAAGTAGCGAGGCGGATGATTTTATCTGCCTGACGATAGAACAGGAGATTTGTGCACAGTATAAAATTTGTGCACAAATCTCCTATTTTTACTTTTATTTCCAATTGTTTATAAAAGGTAAAAAGACTAAAATAAAATCATCAAGAACGAGGAAACACAAATTAAAAGGAGGAAACAAGTAAATGAGGAAAATGAAAAAAGTGTTATCACTTGCCATGACGGCAGCTATGACAGCCAGTCTTCTGACAGGCATGGGAGCAGTTACAGCTTCTGCGAAGAAATCGGACGATGGAAAAAGAACGAAGATTACTGCTTTATTAAAAGGTACAGAGTCTACAGAACAGTATAAGACATTTGATTATCTTCTTAAAAATTTCTGTGATGAAAAAGGTCTGGATTATGAAATTGAACTTGTAAACGATATGCAGGATTATTTTACAAAACTCCAGATGTATATTAACAGTGATACACTTCCGGATATTTTTGGATGCCCGAACGGAACACTTTCTAAAGCATGCAAAGATATTGATGCACTGGTTAATGTGGGAGATGAACTTGAAAGAAACGGATATGATGAGAAATTAAATGGTGCGATCAGAGATTTCCTTACAGATGCAGACGACGGAAATATGTATCTCTTCCCACAGGGATTGTACTGTGAGTATTTTATGTACAGAAAAGATATCTTTGAAAAAGCAGGAATCAAAGATGCTCCGACAACATGGGAAGAATTTGAAGAAGATTGCCAGAAAATTGCAGATCAGGGCGAGATTCCGGTTATTGTGGGAGGTTCTGATGCATGGCAGCTGATGAGATATCTTTCTTTCTCACCATGGAGAGTAACTGGTTCTGAATTTATTCAGGGTTATCAGGCTGGAACAGATTCTTTCAGTGACAATGAGTCTGCAAAATATGCAGTAAATCTTCTTTCTGATCTTGGAACAAAAGGTTATTTTGAACCAGGATTTGCAAGTGTAGATTTTACCTCTGCATGTAACTTATTCTTTGGTGGTTCCGGTGCAATCTTCTATACAGGCTCCGGACAGATCAGCCTTGCAGAAGAAATGTATGACAATGGTGAACTTGGATTCTTCCCTGTGCCGGATACAGAAGGAATGGACAATATGTCTACTAACATACCGGTTCATGCAGGTTTTGCGGAAGGATTTAATAAGGCAACATATGATGATACAATGCAGGAATTCTTCGATTATATGTGCGAAAACTTTACAGATGCATGCTACAATCAGGCACAGGTTTTCTCACCGTTTAATGAAGAACTTCCGGAAGGACTGCCACAGCTTTACTATGATACACAGCCAATGTTTGAAGATGCAGAAACAGCATGGACTTCCTGGGATGACAAACTGGATTCAGATGTAATGACTAAAATTGTTGATGAACAGCAGCAGCTTGCTCAGGGAATCATAAAACCGGATGAATTTATTAAGACCTGTGATTCTCTGGTAAAGAAATAAAAAAATTTAAGCAGTAGTCTGGAGACTGGCAAAATTTTTGTCAGTCTCTTTGAAAGAAAAGACATAAAACAATTTGATTTTCGGAAAGGAGGGAGCCTCGTGCAGAAAGCATTTGGAAAAAAATCAGTAATTTTCTTATTTATTTTTCCGGCATTTCTTATCTATACGGCATTTGTAATCGTGTCCATTGTATGGGCCGGATATTACAGCTTCTTTGACTGGAGCGGTGTTGGTGAAAAGGTATTTGTAGGCTTCAAAAATTACATTGAACTTCTTACACAGGATGATGTTTTCAGATCTACTGTATGGCATACACTGATTTATACAGTGATCAATGTTGCAATTCAGGTATTTGGAGGTTTATTATTTGCGATTCTCCTCAGTCGTATTAAAAAAGGAAGAGTTGCTTTACAGACTCTGTATTATATTCCGGTAGTTATCTCTTCTGTAGCGATTTGCCAGATTTTTACAAAGTTATTATCAGTAACTCCAACCGGTATTGTGAATCAGGTATTATCATTCATCGATCCATCTCTGAAACTGATGGAGTGGATTTCCAATCCTCAGATTTCACTGTATGTAACAGCTTTTGTAGAAGCATATAAATACCTGGGACTGTATATGGTTATCTTTTATGCAGCACTGATCGGTGTTCCGGATGAACTGGGAGAAGCAGCACTGATCGATGGAGCATCAACATGGCAGGAATATCTTTATGTAAGAATTCCTTATATTAAACCGGTTATCATTGCAAACTGTCTGCTGGTACTGAATGGTTCCCTGAGATCTTTCGAGTTCTCTTATCTGTTAACACATGGAGGACCGGGAAATGCTTCTGAACTTATGACAACTTATATGTATAAACAGGCGTTCAGCAGTATGAAATATGGTTACGGAAGTTCTGTAGCGATCATGATCGTAATCATCTGTATGGTAGTTGGAATGTTATTCCGTAAATTTACAGGAGGAGGGGATGACGAATGAAAAAGAAAAAAACAACCATTCCGAGCATCATTAAATGGGTTATCGCATTAATCCTTGTTGTGATGCAGGTTTATCCTTTCTTCTATGTATTTACTTCAAGCTTTAAGTCACTGGATGATTTCAGACAGTTACCGGCATATGCACTCCCGTCAAAATGGGTGCTGACAAACTTTATCAATGTTTTTACAAAAAGCCATATGCTGACTTATTTTAAAAACAGTATCATTGTTTTGATCGGTGTACTGATTCCTCTGCTTTTATTTGCACTGATGGCTGGATTTGCATTAAGCAAAATCAAATTCAAAGGCAGAAAATTTGTCCTTAATTATTTCCTTCTTGGATTGATGCTTCCTATGCAGGTTGCACTGATTCCATTGTTTACTATTTTTAATAAGATGGGACTGATCAATACATACCCGGCAATTATTTTGCCACAGATTGCTTTTTCACTGTCTTATTCCATTCAGCTGTTTTATTCATTCAGCAAATTCTTCCCTGAAGAAATGCTGGAAGCAGCGATCATTGATGGATGTTCACCGATAGGATGTTTCTTTAAGATGGTGGTTCCGATGTCACTGAACTCTATTATTACAGTAGCAACCATGCAGGCAGTATTCTGCTGGAATGAGTATATTAATGCTTATACATTTACCAGATCTACAGATATGAAAACCATTACACTTGGTTTAAATGACTTCGTAGGAAGCATGGGACTGACAGACTGGGGTGGTACATTTGCAGCCATCACTGTAACAGTACTTCCGGTATTTATTTTCTACTTCTTCAGCAGCAAGAAGATGCTGGCAGGTATGACAGCAGGTGCAGTAAAAGGTTGATAATATGCAAGAATTACCTGATAACAGTAGTTTGATTTATGAGTAAATAACAGGCTTGCCGGAAAAGTACAAGCAGGCCTGTAAAGTGAAATAAAGTATAAAAAAGGAGATTAAGACTATGCAGAAATTATACTATCAGTTCCCGGGAACATGGTTTGGCGATTGCATGCCATTTGGACATGGAGATAAATTCTATTTATATCATCAGAGAGATACCAGAAAACCGGGACCATTTGGAGAACCATTTGGCTGGGATCTGGCAACAACTTCTGATTTTGTACATTACGAAGATAAAGGTGTGGCAATTCCGAGAGGAACAGATGAAGAACAGGATCAGTTCATCTTTGCAGGCAGTGTTTTCGAGGCAGAAGGACAGTATCATATTTTTTATACAGGTTATAACCGTGATTATCCGGCACTTGGAAAACCATCTCAGGTTCTGATGCATGCATACAGCGATGATCTTGTAACATGGCACAAAACTCAGGATGCACTTACCTTCACACCACAGGAAGGTTATGACCCGGATGACTGGAGAGATCCATGGGTGATCCGCGATGAGGAAAATGATCAGTACCTGCTGATCCTTGGCGCAAGATTACAGGGACCAAAGACAAGACAGACAGGAAGAACTGTTAAATTCACATCCAAAGACCTGAAAAACTGGAAATTTGAAGGAGATTTCTGGGCACCGGATCTCTATACTATGCATGAGATGCCAGACTTATTTAAGATTGGTGACTGGTGGTATCACATTGTGACAGAATACAGTGACAGAAGCAAAATGGTATACCGTATGAGCAAGAGTCTGGAAGGTCCATGGATTGCACCGAAAGATGATGCATTTGACGGCAGAGCTTATTATGCAGGACGTACTTTTGAATTGAACGGACAGAGAATCCTCTTTGGCTGGGTTGCTACCAAGGATCAGGATGATGATGACAATAACTTCATCTGGGCAGGAACATTTATGGCACATGAGGTTTATCAGAGAGAAGACGGAACTCTTGGTGTAAGAATTCCGGAAACTGTATGGAATGCATTTGATAAAGAAGAAAAAACAGAAGATTTTGTAATTGATACTCCAACCAAGAGTACTGAAAAAGTGGTTGCAAAAGATACAGGAGATATCTTCAAATTTGAAGCAGATGTGGAATTTACAGAAGGAACCAGAACTTTCGGTGTGAGATTCTATGAAGATGAGGATAAGGCTGAGTCTTATCAGTTCGTATTTAATGTAACAGAAGACAGATATGTATTTGAGAAAAAACCAAACTGGCCATGGCCTGCAAACCAGAATATCGGACTGGAGAGACCGCTGGAGCTGGTACCTGGTAAGAAATATAATATCAAAATGATCGTAGATGATACAATTGCTACAATCTATGTAGACGGTGTTGCATTAAATGCAAGAGCATATAAACGTCCGGGAGAAAGCCTGTCACTCTTTGCTTCTGAAGGAAGCCTGAAAGTAACTAACTGCAAGGTTACAACCGGATTAAAGAAATAGAGCCAGACAGCAATTTAATCGATAAACCGCGGAGCAGTTATTCGATGTAGAGTGACGTGACGAAGAAAATTGCTGTAAATTAAAAAGTTGCTATGCGTTTCAGTTATAGAAATGCACAGCAACTTTTTGCGTTAAGTCGATTAGAAACAACAGCTTTAGGAGTTGCTTAATCTTCCAATTTAATTTTTTCCTTCAGAACCACACATCCTGCCATATCTCCGATAACGTTAACGCAGGTTGCACCCATATCGCAGAGTGTGTTGATGCTGATGTAAACACCCATAACTCCTGCAGGCAGACCTGCCATGGTTGCAAGGGCTGCGAAGGATGCGATGGCACCGCCCGGGATTCCCGGGGTTCCTACTGACAGGAGTACGTTTGCCAGAAGGATTATGATCATCATGGAAATGCTTACGTTAATTCCGCATGCATTGGCGAAGAACATGATCATGAATGACATCAGGATGGATACGGCATCCATGTTTACAGTAGCACCAAGAGGAATGGCGATACTTGTGATCTTGTTGGATACGCCCATTTCGTCTTCCATACGCTGTTTACTGATCGGAATGGTCGCTGAACTGGAACAGGTTCCGAATGCGTTCAGAGCTGCAGGAAGCATTGCTTTGAAGAATTTCACAGGGCTTTCTTTGCCGATGAATTTCACGGAGCCGCCGTAAATGACCAGGGCAAATCCGAAGAATGCCACATACAGGATGATCAGCTGAGTTGCCAGTGAAATGATGGTTTCTGTACCGTTGGCTTCTACAACAGGAACGATAGTACAGAATACACCGATAGGTGTGAAGTACATAACTGTGCTGATGACTTTCAGACAGACTTCGTTACAGGAATCGATGACTTTCAGAAGTGCAGTACCCTTTTCGCCGATGGCGATAAGTGTGAAGCCTACGATGACTGCGAATACAAGTACCTGAAGCATATTTCCGTTTGCAAAAGCTGCAACCGGATTGGATGGGATTAGGTTTTTGATGGTGTCCAGAATGCTGGTCATCTCAGTTGCCTGGATGTCGGAAGTTGCCATCTCGAATTTAACACCCTCACCGAGATGGATCAGTCGCGGGATGATCAGTCCTGCCAGGCTGGCAAGTGCTGTGGTGCACAGGAAAAAGATCATGGCGCCGGCTGTGATCTTGCCGGTTGTGCGGGCATTACCGATGCTAGAGATACCCATGATAATGGAGCAGAAGACCAGTGGAAAGATCATCATGTTCAGGGCATTCATGTAAATGCTTCCGATAAGGCTTGTGATGGCAAGTACCGGTTCGAAACGGTTTGCCAGAAACAGTCCGGTAATGATACCAAGGATCAGACCGGTAAAGATTGCTGCGGTAATATGTTTTTTATACCACGAATAGAATTTTTTCATTTGTTCCCTCCTCTTTATTTTTATTTCCTGATACCCGAAGGACTATATTGGCAGACGGATTGAGTGATGCGCAAATCTGGTAAAATTTCTGCGGCCTATAACTGTGATAAGATACCGGGTTCAGGAAAAATAGCACGACACTACTTTATCACAATAATGTGTGAATTACAATATTTCCCGCTGGTTTCTTATTTGAGTGGGAGTGTTTCCGAAGTGCTCAAGGAACATCCTGCGAAATAGTTTGTAATTGATAAAGCCATGCCGCTCCAAATTGTAACACAGAAAAACAGGCATCGATGATACAGATATCGAAGCCTGTTTTTCTGCGTTGCCGGAAATTATTTTGTAATATTCCTGTGACATAAAAAGTCCTATGCAGGCTATTATGATTGTCAGGTGCAGGTGAAGAGGGTATAATAGTTGTAATTATTTAACCAAATCAAGGAAGAACCTGCTTCAATTGTAAAGAGCAATAAGTAGTAGGTGGGGACTTACTTGTATCAGAAGGAGGGTTTATATGAAACCAACTATTTTATTAATAAATTTTCAGGATCAGCAGAAGCTTCGTAAGTTAAAGATGGCATTACTGCCTTTTAAGATTCGTTTAAAAACTGTAGAAACTCAGGACTATAGTCAGCCAATCGGATATCTGGCAGGAGTGAAAGAGGTTTCTCAGGTACAGATTCCATCAGCGCTGATCCCTCAGGAGCAGATGGAGAAGGAAATGCTGATTCTTGCAGGAATCACCGGGAATCTGTTTGACCAGGTGCTCTATACTTTGCGGAAAGCAGGTACACCTGTGGATTACAAGGCGGTTCTGACGGAGCATAATCAGAACTGGAACTGTATGCAGCTTTATAAAGAACTGGAGAAAGAACATAATATGTATCACCCGTCTTAAATAATAGAAATAGTTGGAGGTTTTGGCTATGAAGGTTGTAGTTGCAGTTGATTCATTTAAGGGAAGTATGACTTCCATGGAAGCAGGAATGGCTGTCAAAGCAGGTATTCTTGCAGCAAAAAAGGACGCAGAAGTGATCGTAAAACCTCTGGCTGACGGTGGAGAGGGAACTACGGATGCGCTGATCGAAGGTCTGAAGGGAGAACGTGTGGATGTGACAGTTACAGGTCCTTATCATGAGCCGGTTCAGGCATATTATGGATATCTCAGGGAAAGTAATACCGCAGTCATGGAAATGGCAACAGCAGCAGGTATCACACTTTCAGATAAGAAGGAGCCTATGACCGCTACCACCTATGGAGTGGGAGAACTGATCCTTCATGCAATCGGCAGAGGTATCCGCAACTTCATTATCGGTATTGGCGGAAGCGCCACTAATGACGGCGGAGTGGGTATGCTGAAAGCACTTGGCTACAGATTTCTGGATGAAAAGGGAGAGGATGCCGGAGAAGGCGGACAGGCACTTGCAAAGATTGTATCTGTAGAAATTTCAGACAAAAAGCAACTTCTTTCCCAGTGTAATTTCAGGATTGCCTGTGATGTGACCAATCCTCTCTGCGGCTCTCAGGGAGCTACCTATATCTATGGACCGCAGAAAGGAGTTACCCCCGATATGCTTCCGATTCTGGATGCAGGCATGAAAAACTATGCAGAGGTTACTGCCAAAGTGACCGATAAAGACAACCAGAATGCGGCAGGTGCAGGTGCGGCAGGGGGACTTGGATTTGCATTTCTGAATTATCTGGATGGCGAGCTGACGCCCGGAATACAGCTTATTCTGGATGCTGTTCATGTGGAAGAGGAAATGAAGGATGCAGATGTGGTTGTAACAGGTGAAGGTTGTCTGGATTATCAGACTGCCATGGGGAAAGCCCCGGTCGGTGTTGCAAAGCTTGGCAGGAAATATGGCGCAAAAACCATTGCATTTGCAGGAAGTGTTACGAAGGAGGCAGTTGCCTGCAATGAAGTAGGAATGGATGCCTTCTTTCCAATCGTGCGCGGAATTTCCACACTGGAAGAAGCAATGGATCCGGACACTGCAAAAGCAAATATGGCTGCAACTGCAGAGCAGGTATTCAGACTGTTGTAATTATTTTTTATAAAAAATCTTCTGAAGCAGATAGGAAATCGATTTGATATGTCTGCACAGGAGATTTTTGTTTGCAGAAATTGCAATGTTGAGAAACTTCAGATGATATAGTAAAATTATTACAGCCAGAGAAAATACTTTGAAAAAAGTTGATTAAAAGATCTAAGGATATGTAAGGGAGAGACAACATGACATTAACACAGATGAATTACATCATCACAATTTCCGAAACCGGTTCACTGAATAAAGCTGCGGAGGCGTTGTATATTTCCCAGCCTTCTCTGACCAATGCAGTGAAGGAACTGGAGAAGGAGCTTGGAATCATTATATTCAACCGTAGCGGCCGCGGTGTGACACTGACCAATGACGGGACAGAATTTCTGATGTATGCCCGTCAGATATATGGACAGTATGAAAGTGTGGTTGAGAAATACAGTGAGGGTGGTTCCTATAAGAAGAAATTCGGCGTTTCCACCCAGCATTATTCTTTTGCAGTGAAAGCATTCGTGGATATGGTGCAGAAGTTTGATGTGTCAGAATATGAATTTGCCATCAGGGAGACAAAGACTGCAGATGTGATCAGTGATGTCAGCACCATGAAAAGCGAGGTGGGAGTACTCTATCTCAGTGATTTCAACAGAAAGGCACTGTTAAAGCTTCTCCATTCTGCGAATCTGGAGTTTCATCATTTGATTGATTGTCAGGCATATGTATATTTGTGGAAAAATCATCCACTGGCAAATGAGAAATCTATCAGCTACAGCCAGCTGGCTAAATACCCCTGCTTGTCCTTCGAACAGGGAGATAAGAGCAGTTTTTATCTGTCAGAGGAGATTCTGTCTACCAATGAATATTCCAGAACAGTTAAGGCTTCAGACCGGGCGACTATGCTGAATCTGATGGTAGGACTCAATGGCTACACCCTGTGTTCTGGAATCATCTGCGAGGAGCTGAATGGCAGTGACTATCTGGCAATTCCCTTCGAAGGGGATGAGCAGAACCAGAACAGCGACATGGAGATCGGCTATATTACCAGAAAGAATTCGATTCTCAGCAAGGTGGGGAATCTGTATGTCTCTTCATTGAAGAAATATCTGGAGCAGAATACTTCTTTTTCATAAGGAGAAAACAATGAGTCAGAAAAAAGTACAGATAAAAAAGACTCTTGGTCAGCAAACCGAGGATCAGCTAATGAAGTACATCTTAGATAATCAAATTGCAATTGGTGAGAAAATTCCAAATGAATTTGAGCTTGCTGGGATATTTGATGTAGGAAGAAGTACAATTCGTGAGGCTGTGAAGGGGCTGGTAAGCCGTGGGATTCTGGAAGTGCGGCGTGGAGACGGAACTTATGTGATCAGTACAGTTTATATGGAGAATGATGTTCTGGGATTTGGGCAGATAAAAGACAGATATCAGCTGGCATTAGATCTTTTTGATGTCCGTCTGATGATTGAACCGGAGATTGTCACATGGGCATGTAGAAAGGCAACGAAGGAACAGATTGCGAAACTTCGTGAATTATGTAATGAAGTTGAGAGGCTATACAAGCAAGGGTATAATCATATCCAGAAAGATATAGAATTCCATAGTTATCTGGCGAAACTCAGTGGAAATATGGTAGTAGAGCGTCTGATCCCTGTAATCAATACATCAGTTGTGATATTTGCCAATATCACATACAGAAGTCTGATGCAGGAAACTCTGGAAACACACAGGGCAATTGTTAACTCTATTGAACATAAAGATCCTGTAGGGGCAAAATGTGCCATGAATATGCACCTGACCTATAACCGGCAGGTAATCATGGAATTTCTGGAAAAAAAGAAAAAAGTAAGAAAAAATCATGAACCAGATGATATATAAGTACATCTGCTATTAATCAATCAAACAAGAATAATAATGTAAATACATCAGACGTATTGAATGTTATAAAAACGTTTTTTAATGAAAGATAGTAAAAATATACAAAAAACAGGCGGTGAACAAGGAAAAATCACCGCCTGTTTTTGTCGTTTTGCAGAAAAAAATATACATACGTCATATGTATTGAAAGCTGAAAATCCAATTGTTATAGTGTAGCCATGATCAAGCAAGGCGCCGGATATATAACATATAATAACTGTCTTTGGTAATAGAAGTTTTTAGCGGGAGTTTCTTAGCAGGAGGAAAAATCATGAATTTAAAAAGTCAGGAAATGCGTAAATTAGCGCCGGAATTAGACCCATTAAGAATCGGAACAGGATGGAAAAAGGAAGATCTTGGGAAACCGCAGATTATGGTTGAAAGCACTTATGGTGACAGTCATCCGGGAAGCGGACATTTAAATATATTGGTAGAAGAAGTCAGAAAAGGTGTTGCAGAAGCCGGAGGCTTTGGAGCGCGTTACTTCTGTACTGATATCTGCGACGGGGAAAGTCAGGGAACAGATGGAATTAATTACAGTCTGGCAAGCCGAGAAATGATTGCAAATATGATAGAGATTCATGCCAATGCGACTCCATTTGATGCAGGTGTCTATCTTTCCAGCTGTGATAAAGGAATGCCGGGAAATCTGATTGGGCTGGCAAGAGTCAATATTCCAGCCGTTGTTGTTCCTGGTGGAACAATGAATGCCGGACCAGAGATGCTTACTCTTGAACAGCTTGGCATGTACAGCGCGAAATATGAGAGAGGCGAAATTGATGAGGCAAAGCTGGACTGGGCTAAATGTAATGCATGTCCAAGCTGTGGAGCATGCTCTTTTATCGGAACTGCATCAACCATGCAGATTATGGCAGAAGCGTTAGGACTTGCACTTCCGGGAAGCGCATTAATGCCGGCAGCCAGCCCGGATCTTCTGGCATATGCAAGAGAGGCCGGAAGACAGGCGGTGAAATTGGCGCAGACAGAGAATATGCGTCCAAGTGATATTGTGACAATGAAAAGTTTTGAAAATGCAATTCTGGTTCACGCAGCAATTTCAGGAAGTACAAACTGTCTTCTCCATATTCCGGCAATCGCACATGAGTTTGGAATGGAAATTACAGGAGATACTTTTGACCGCCTTCACAGAAATGCAAGATATCTGTTAGATGTTCGTCCAGCTGGAAGATGGCCCGCAGAATGCTTCTATTATGCAGGAGGAGTTCCGGCCATCATGGAAGAAATTAAAGAACATCTGCATCTTGATGTAATGACGGTAACAGGAAAGACTCTTGGTGAAAATCTTGATGATCTGAAAAAGAACGGATTTTATAAGAAATGTGATAAATGGCTGCAGGAATTTAATCAGAGATATGGTATTAAAATTTCAAAAGAAGATATTATCCGTCCATATGACAAAGCCATTGGAACAGATGGAAGTATTGCAGTATTAAGAGGTAATCTTGCGCCTGAAGGTGCTGTTATCAAACATACGGCGTGTCCGAAAGAAATGTTCAAGTCGGTTCTTCGTGCGAGACCATTTGACAGTGAGGAAGAATGTCTGGATGCGGTTCTTAAACATAAAGTTCAGAAAGGTGATGCTGTCTTTATCCGTTATGAAGGACCAAAAGGAAGCGGAATGCCGGAAATGTTTTATACATCTGAGGCAATCAGCAGTGATAAAGAATTAGGAAAAAGTATCGCTCTGATCACAGATGGAAGATTCTCAGGAGCTTCAACAGGTCCGGTGATCGGACATTGCAGCCCTGAGGCAGTAGATGGCGGTCCCATCGCTCTGGTAGAAGAAGGCGATCTGATTGAAATTGATGTAATGGAGCGAAAACTGAATATCATTGGAATTGCCGGAGAGCGCAAAACAGCAGAAGAGATTGATGAGATACTAAAAGAAAGACGCAAAAACTGGAGACCAAGAGAGCCGAAATATAGAAAAGGGGTTTTGAGATTATTCAGCCAGCATGCGGCAAGTCCGATGAAGGGTGCATATCTGGAATATTGATCAAATGGGATATGAGAAAAGGAATTGATTATGTATCAGGAAGAAAATAGAAAACAAAAATTTATAACAATGGGTGAAATTATGCTGCGTCTGACTCCTCCTGACTGTGAAAAAATCCGGACGGCAGATTGTTTTGAAGCGAGATATGGAGGAAGTGAGGCGAATGTGGCATTGTCTCTGGCAAATCTTGGGATAGACAGCTCATACTTTACGGTTGTACCGGATAATAGCCTTGGAAAAAGTGCGATAAGAATGATGAAAAGTAATGATGTTGACTGTACACCTGTAATTTTCAGTACATCTGAAGAAACTCCGACACATAGATTAGGAACATATTATCTGGAGACTGGATATGGGATTCGTCCAAGTAAGGTCATTTATGACAGAAAACACAGTGCTTTTGATGAGTATGATTTTACTAAGGTCGATCTGGAAAAATTACTGGATGGCTATACCTGGCTGCATTTAAGTGGGATTACCCCTGCTTTGGGAGAGCGTTGCAGAAAAATGATCATGGACTGTCTGAAAATTGCAAAAAAGAATGGAATCACCGTCAGCTTTGATGGGAATTTCAGAAGTACATTATGGAGCTGGGAAGAGGCAAGAGAATTCTGTACAGCGTGTCTTCCGTATGTCGACGTTTTGATGGGAATAGAACCATATCATTTATGGAAAGACGAAAATAATTACAGTGCAGGAGACGTGAAGGATGATATCCCATTTCAGCCAGATTTAGAACAGCAAGAGGTAGTCTTCAATGCATTTGTTAAAAGATATCCGAATCTAAAATGTATTGCCAGACATGTACGATATTCTCCAAGCTGTAGTGAAAACAGTCTGAAAGCATACCTGTGGTATGAGGGAAAGACTTATGAGAGCAGAAAACTGACATTTAATATTCTGGATCGTGTTGGCGGTGGTGATGCGTTTGTAAGTGGAGTTATTTACGCACTTATGCAGAAGTTTACTCCGGAAGATACCGTAAATTTCGGAGTGGCCAGCAGTGCAATCAAGCATACACTTCATGGAGATGGAAACATTACCGATGATGTTTCACTGATCCGTCATGTGATGCAGATGAATTTTGATATTAAAAGATAAAGGGGCAGAGATTATGAAAACAATAGAAGAACAGTTTCAGAAATTAGGAGTAGTGCCGGTTGTTGTTCTGGAAGATAAAAAAGATGCGATTCCTTTAGCAAAGGCTTTGTCTGAGGGTGGACTTCCATGTGCGGAAGTAACATTCCGTACAGACGCAGCGGCAGAAAGTATTCGTCTGATATCAGAAACATATCCGGATATGCTGGTAGGAGCGGGAACTGTACTGACTACAGAACAGGTAGATCTTGCAGTGAAATCTGGTGCAAAATTTATTGTAAGTCCAGGGTTTGACCCGGAAATCGTGGATTATTGTCTGAAAAAAAACATTCCGGTATTTCCTGGATGTATTTCCCCCTCAGAGGTTGCCCAGGCTGTAAAAAGAGGATTGAAAGTGGTTAAATTTTTTCCGGCAGAACAGGCTGGCGGAATTGCCATGATAAAGGCAATGGCAGCACCATACCAGCACCTTAAATTTATGCCGACAGGAGGAATAAATACCGGAAATTTGAAAGACTATTTATCCTGTGATAAGATTCTGTGCTGTGGCGGAAGCTGGATGGTAAAAGGAGATATGATCAGAAACGGTGAATTTGATCAGATTCAGGTTATGGTAAAAGAAGCAAAGGAATTAGCGGATGAGATTCGCTTTAACTGAAAGAGAATATAGTTCAGGATATGAGATTTTTCCTGTGGGTAATGTAACTGAAAAAACTGTTAGTACATAGTCTACTAGCAGTTTTTTTGTTGTAGGTAAATTTCTGTGGGAATTTAAACTATAACGTTACTGTTTACTATGCTCTCAGTAACACTATAAGTTTCTTTGTGCTATGATGAAACTATATATATCTATTTCGGTATAAATCATGTTATAATTTATTAGTCTTTTGGAAAGAGACAATTTTATAAATTGATATAAATAAATGTTGATGCATAGATAACTTATAATCTACAGATTGTTATACAATATTTAAA
>OHRE01000347.1_pt1 | contig 24307 bp, 38 predicted proteins | sample 1578411 | NCBI WGS metagenome assembly OHRE01 (sample SAMEA3879566, study PRJEB24766) | human gut metagenome | biome: human-associated habitat; feature: feces | place: USA | collected 1985/1987 | reverse complement strand
ATCAAGCCCACCCCTTAAACAGTTCAAGCGTGATTTCTTGATGACTGGAATAAACAGCGGGTTCACCACTTGCGGAATATTCGGCTTTTCTTCCGTCCTGTTCCACTATGATTTTTGAACCCCCATTTATCACGATTTCCGGCGATATGAATAACTTTGTACTTTGGGAAATTGCCGCCGCTGCATCTGTTTGAACAACGGCGTTCAACTTTTCAAAGGATAATTTGCAAGGTTGATTTTCAATCACGGTTACTTCTGATTTGCGGGTGATTTTGGTTATTTCATCCCGCATATCACGGCGTTCAACAATGGTGCAAACACCTTCATAGGTGCTTTCAATCGCTTTTCGTGCCGCTTTCCGGGCGGCTGCAACTGCTTTTACCATCTGATTTTCCTGTAACAAGAAAATTGATCTCTGCCGTAAGTCAGAAGATAGTTTAGGAAGTTGTTCAATCGCTGTTCAGCGGTCAAACTTCCTTCCCCGGTTGCAAACACAGTGTTGGTGTCACCCGTCTGTATCTGCTTCACCGCAAAATCCAAATCAAGCCCTGCAATACTATCCGGCGAAAAGGTTTTCTTTGCCGTTAAAAATTCACCTACCGCCATATCAACAGCGATATTCACCAATCCGACAGGTACAGAAGATACATTGCAATCATTCTTGATAGTGTTTTCCACCTTCTGAATAGAAAAATTCAGGATGATTTCATCACCATCCTGAATTTCATATCCAAAAGACTGCAAGCGTTCCTTTACCATATCCAGCATTGGGAATCACCGCCTTACTTGTCGCCCTCCTCACGGAGGGCGTGGATAGAAATCGTGAACTGCTGCTTCAATCATGGCATCCAGCTTGTCGCCCTCCTCACGGAGGGCGTGGATAGAAATAATACTCTGTGCTTCCCCGTTACCGATGATACGGTCGCCCTCCTCACGGAGGGCGTGGATAGAAATGATGTATCCCCACGCGGGCCGGTCGATGTCCTTGCGTCGCCCTCCTCACGGAGGGCGTGGATAGAAATCATCTCCGGGGTTTCATCCGCGTCCGCAAAGTCGTCGCCCTCCTCACGGAGGGCGTGGATAGAAATTTGCCCCGACCAGCCGAAAGGCAAGCTCCAACTGTCGCCCTCCTCACGGAGGGCGTGGATAGAAATTGCTCTGTGCGCAGATCCAGGCGTGATTGATATCGTCGCCCTCCTCACGGAGGGCGTGGATAGAAATTCCCGCAGACCATCATCTCCCGCGTCATGGAAGACCGTCGCCCTCCTCACGGAGGGCGTGGATAGAAATATGCAGGCGGCGTTATCCCATATAAAGGAACGGGGTCGCCCTCCTCACGGAGGGCGTGGATAGAAATTTTTCCGTTTGCCACCGCTTCGTCACCGCTTCGGGTCGCCCTCCTCACGGAGGGCGTGGATAGAAATCTCATAGCCCTTATTCAGAGCTTCCAGAGAATCAGGTCGCCCTCCTCACGGAGGGCGTGGATAGAAATGATCTACCTCTCATCCCGTCACCTCTCGATGATGGTCGCCCTCCTCACGGAGGGCGTGGATAGAAATGATGGTGGATACCATCGACTGGGATTTGATCGGCAGGTCGCCCTCCTCACGGAGGGCGTGGATAGAAATACAGTATAATCAGCAGTAAATCTGAGGCACAGTGTCGCCCTCCTCACGGAGGGCGTGGATAGAAATAACAGCCCCACCATCAACACCGAGGGCAACACCGTCGCCCTCCTCACGGAGGGCGTGGATAGAAATCATGATACCGTTCAGCAGCGTCTTGATCTTGCGGAAGTCGCCCTCCTTGCGGAGGGCGTGGATAGAAATGCATGATTTGCATGTGTAAAAACGACTCTCCACGGGTCGCCCTCCTCGCGGAGGGCGTGGATAGAAATTCAACAGCCTCTCCCTCGATGGCGAGGTCACCATGGTCGCCCTCCTCGCGGAGGGCGTGGATAGAAATAACAACTTCTCCACCGCTGTGCAAGATGTCGAAAGGTCGCCCTCCTCGCGGAGGGCGTGGATAGAAATACCCCGGCCATGTCGTCCTCCATCGTAGAAATTGTCGCCCTCCTCGCGGAGGGCGTGGATAGAAATTGAATTGCCTGAGCAGAAGCCCAAAACTAATTCGGTCGCCCTCCTCGCGGAGGGCGTGGATAGAAATTTCATCAGCTCATGGGCGGTGGTTTCCCAGCTTGGTCGCCCTCCTCGCGGAGGGCGTGGATAGAAATAACTGACGGTTGGTTTTCATCATAGCTTGCGCCCGTCGCCCTCCTCGCGGAGGGCGTGGATAGAAATCCCGAATATGCGCCGTTTGCAGTTATCAGAAAGGGTCGCCCTCCTCGCGGAGGGCGTGGATAGAAATCAGATACCGGCCACTCTTGCGCAGATTATACGCGTCGCCCTCCTCGCGGAGGGCGTGGATAGAAATCAACCCGGTTTTGTTCATCAACGAGAAGCCCGCCGTCGCCCTCCTCGCGGAGGGCGTGGATAGAAATATAGTCGGTGGCTCTACCGTCACGCTGACGCAGGTCGCCCTCCTCGCGGAGGGCGTGGATAGAAATCGGGCCGGACGGATCGCCCACGGTGAGCGGCTGGTCGCCCTCCTCGCGGAGGGCGTGGATAGAAATAAAAACCGATCTGCGGATTTATGACCGGGTGCAGCTGGTAGTTGATGCCAACGACACCCCGGACAATTTCGCAGATGACAGAGTGGTTGACGCTCTGTTTTGCCATGACTGCACCGAAGATTGAAAGGAGCCCGCGCCATGATGACACTTGAACAGATCCGCCAGCGCAACAAGGCAGAGAACGCCGCAGCCCAGCGCCTGCAGGCTGCCGGGTATCGGCTGGAAGGATGGGACCCCCGCACCGGGCAGCGGATCGCCGCCCAGATCACCGGCGAGAACACCAACGACGAACGCCGCACGTTCTACGCCTTCCCCACCTGGCAGGATGCCGCCGCCGCTCTTTTGGGCTGAACGCCCCGGACACCTTAGCAGGGCCGCACCGCAAAGCGACCCCGCCCCACTACCCCGGCAGCCGCCGGGAGATCATCCCGAATATCAACCACAACGAACAAAGGAGAACGAACCATGAAAGGCATGACCAACAATCAGATCATCATGAACGAAGCCGCGAAGCTGGACCCCGCCACCCTGCACGCCATCGCCACCGCGCACCACACCCCGGAGCAGATCGCCGCAATGGCTGCAAACGCAGTCACCACCGACGAGAACGGCGACGAACAGCCCGCCACCATCGCAGACGTTGAAATCATCCTTGCAGCGGCAGAGCTGCACACCTTCGATCACTGGAAGAAAGAAGGCAAGAGCGTCAAGAAGGGCGAAACGCATTTGATTGAATGCTACCTGTGGAAGTACACCACCCGCCCCAGCAAGGCCCAGCGGGAAGCCGCTGAAGCCGAAGGCAAGGAAGCAGCCCCCGCGCCGCATTTCTACCCCACGAAATCGCACCTGTTCAGCTGCTTGCAGGTACACGACGCAAAGCAGGCCCCCGCCGGCCGCTTCGGATCTGTCGCCGCCATCATGGAGTATAACAAAAAGCTGGCCGCAGAACGCAAGGCCGCAAAGGCAGCAGCAGAGCAGACCGCCAGCACCCCGGCCCCCATCATCACCGAAGAACACCACGAATTGCCGGAGCTTGTGCACGTCGATCCGCTGCCCACGAAAAAGGCCAGCAAGCCCGCCGCCACGAAAAAGCCCGCCCCGGATGTGCTCCGCAAGGCAGAGCGGGAAGCAAAGGCCGCTTTCCTGGCTGTTCCCGAAACCGACCGCAAGGGTCAGGCCGCCGCGCTGGATGCCTGGCGCAAGACCCGGAAGGCCGTAGAGGACGCAAAGCAGGCCCCCGCCGCCGTAGCCGCGCCGGATGAAGCACCCGTGAAACAGCTGGACTTTGAAAGCATCGCCGCCGGGCTGCTGGCATGACCCACCACCACGAAACCGGATATTTTGGCAGGGCTGCACCGGGCAAAGCAACCCCGCCCCACTACCCCGGCAGCGCACCGGGCACGAAAAACAGAACGAAAACGAAAAGGAGTTTTTGCAATATGAAAAGAGCAACCAGCACCCCCGCCGGGCTGAACGTGAAGAAGATCACCGCCTATCTGAAAGGGCAGGCAAAAAGCCGCAACGCCGTTCGGATCACCTGCCAGAGCGGCAGCGTGTACATCATCACCGGCTATGCAGCGTTCAAGCTGCCCGCCATCCTTTACCGGGATGTTATCCAGCCCGTGACCATGCAGGACGCACCCGCCGACGGCGTGACCATCGTTTCCAGTGATGCCGGGTTTGTGGTCAACGATCCGCACCAGCTGACCGCCGCGCAGATGTTCCAGAAGTTCAGCGCCTGCAAAGAAGAAGTCAAACGCACTTCGATCTTGCAGGAAGTCGAAGCAAAGGGCAAAGTCTGGGGCACGTTCCGAATGTTCCGCAACGGATCCCGGCCCATCATGATAAATTCGGAGTATGACGCTTTTGTGGATCATCACGAATTTGTTTACCACAGCAGCAACAGCCCGTTTGCGCCCATCCTGGCAACGGACACCGTAGACCCGAAGAAAGCCGCCGTTTCCGTGCTCATTGCCCCGATGAAGGCGAACGACGAAATACAGCAGGTATGCAACCGCCTGTTTGCATGATACGAAAGGAGAACGAAATCATGAAGAAGTTTGACAACATCTTTGAGCAGGCCCGCGAGATCATCCGTCAGCAGTGGACACTGCAAGACCTGCGCCGGGAAGCCCAGTGCACCGGCAGGCCCGAAGCGGTCCGCCAGCAGATCGCCGCCGCCCGGCTCCGCCTCATCTGCGCCCGCCGCGGCTACCAGCTCAACGCCTGACACGAAACCGGATGCCCTGGCAGGGCCGCACCGGACAAAGCGGCCCCGCCCCACCGCCCAGCATTCCGCCGGGCATATCACGAAACACGAAAAGAGGTTTACACCATGACCACCCCAAACGATTCCCTGGACTTCTACCCCACGTCGGACAGTCTGGCCTTTGATATGGTTTTCTCCCTGCGGGAAGTAAAATCCGGGTTCACCACCTACCCGAAACCCATCCTTGAACCGTCCGCCGGTGATGGAGCGCTTGCGCGTCAGGTCCACGCTTTGGCGTTCAACGTCCACCACGACCACAAGACCGGCGAGGTTGACCACTACGACAAGGAAAAGGCACGAAGCGCAGAGCTTGACTGCATCGAGCTTTCCAGCGACTTCCGCGCCGTGCTGAAGAAAGACGGTTTTCGGGTGGTGCATGATAACTTTCTGACCTTCCGCCCCACCACGAAATACGCCGCAATCGTCATGAATCCGCCTTTCTCCGCCGGTGCCGCGCACCTGCTCAAAGCGTTGGATGTCATGCAGGACGGCGGCAAAATCCGCTGTCTGCTCAACGCCGAAACCCTGCGCAACCCCTGCACCAACGAACGGAAAGAGCTGGCCGCAAAGCTGGAAGAGCTGCACGCCACGGTAAAATATATCCCGGATGCGTTCAAGAACGCCCGCCGCGCCGCCCGCGTGGAGGTGGCGCTTGTGTCGGTGGACATTCCCGACCGGGAGCCGGTGAGCCGGATCCGGCTGGATCTGAAAAACGAAACCGCAGAGCGTTTGAAAGAAAACCCGGAGTTTGCCGCCCTGGTATCTTCCGACCCCATCACGGCAGCCATTGAGCGGTACAACGCCGCCGCAGAGGGTGTGCGCCGGATCTATGAAGAGTACAACGGAATCAAGTCGTTGTTTTCCTCTGCCGGCGCTGGTAAGAAAGAAAACCCTGTGATGGCTTTCACGAAATCTTATAACGACGCTATCCGGGAACTGCGCGGGATGTACTGGAAACAGCTGTTTGAAATGCCGCAGCTGTTCGATGCGATGACCTACGAAATGCAGCAGGATTACCAGAAGCGAATCAAAGAGCTTGAAGGCTACGACTTCAGCGCGTACAACATTCTGACCGTCCGGGAAGAAATTTCACGAAATCTTCTTTCCAGCATCGACCACGAAATTATAAAGCTGTTCGACGACTGGACGAACCTGCATTATAACGACGAGTACAGCAAGAACGTGCATTATTACAACGGCTGGTGCACGAACTCCGCGTACAAGATCAACCGCAAGGTCATTTTCCGCTGCAATGCCTTTGATACATACGATGGGCGTTTCTACCCCCGCTGGAACGTCAACGAAAAGATGGCCCAGATTGAGCGGGTGCTGCACTTCCTGGACACGAACGGCAAGCCCTACAGCGGAGACGAACTCCGCACCGTCCTGGATGCCGCCGAAAAGAGCGGCCAGACCCAGAAGATCCAGCTACACTATTTCACCGCCACGTTTTACAAGAAAGGCACCTGCCACATCGAGTTTACGAACACGGACGTTTTGAAGTCCTTCAACCTCTACGCCGGACAGCGCAAAGGCTGGCTGCCGCCCACCTACGGCAAAAAGAGCTATCACGATATGGCCGCCGCAGACCGCCGGGTGGTTGACAGCTACGAGGGAGAGGCCAGCTACACCGACACCCTCACCCGGCACCTGATCCCCACGCAGAGCACGTTTTTACAGCTGAACTCCTGACACGAAACCCGCAAGGCCGACAGCGTTCCCGCTGCCGCTGGTGCAAGCCCAGCCGCCCCAGACCGGGGCGGGCGCTCATGGGTAACAGCCCATCCGGCAGGCCGCCGGGAGTATCAGCACGAAATACAGAACGAAAAGGAGTAACAACCATGAAGAACCAGAACACCACCACCCAGATCGCCTACATCGTCACCGCCGACTACTACACCAACGGCAAGCCCACCACCTGCAAGATCACCGTGCAGCCGGTCAGCTTTGACCCCGCCCGCCTGATCGACTGGTCCGACCGGATCAGCAAGACCCACATCCGCGAAGTCGAGAACTTCACCACGCCGGAGGAAGCCGCAAAGCGGATGACGGAGATCATCGAAGCCGCCGCAGAGCACGCTGCCCAGATCCAGCGCCCTGAATCGGTGACAGAACGTCACCACTTGACCGTGCCCCGCCTCGCCGATCTGGTAGCTCTGCCCGCCGTCCACGCCTGAACACGGGCCCGGAAGCCCCGGCAGGGTCACACCGGTCAAAGCGGCCCCGCCCCATCTTCCCGACATTTACGTCGGGAACATCGCGAAACAGAAAGGAGGTATTTTCATGGTTCGATGTTGGATATACTCCGCTGGGCCGGATCAATGCCAGTGTTACAACGTAGATGACGAAAATCTGGCCGATCTGGCAGCACAGGCGCAATTCCTAGAGGACTTCCGTGCCCAGCGTGTAGCAAACCCGGCTTTATACCGGCAGCTTCTTAATATGCTGGTTCCCGCCGCCGATGCCATTTCCATGCGCAACTATACCGGCCTGCCGTTTTGACAGCCAGCCCCGGCAGCCCGCCGGGGTTATTCTTGCATCCCGTCACGAAATCTTGTTCTAATTTATTGCTTTTATTTGCGTTTTGCTCTATCATGACAGTAACGAAACACGAAAAGGAGGTTTCCCGTTATGACTATGATTCCCGCCTTCGGTCCCTGGACAGAGCATCCCGCAGACACTGACGAAGAAAAGCGCCTTGCCAGCGCCCAGCAGAGCAAGACCAGTCCGCTTTCTGTGGACAAGGAACACGAAACCGGGGTTTTCTATGGATCCGGCAAAGAGCCGTACCAGACCAGCCTTGCAAGCTGCACCTGCAACGATTTTGTAAAGCGCAAAAAGCCCTGCAAGCACATTTTCCGGCTGGCTATGGAGCTTGGCATCATCGACACTGCATACAAGACCGGGCGCAGCACCGGCGAACGAAACGAGGCGCAGATCAGCTTTGCAGACAGTGTTGCTCTGGTGGAGCAGCTTTCCGACGCGGCACAGAATGCAATCAAGGAAATGCTTTCCCGCACCAGTGAGCGCGTGGACGACCGTCAGAAGCCCGTAACCTGTCACGAACTGGATCTTGTGCCGGAACTGCGCACCTCGCCGCTCCTGCACGAAAATCCTTACCCGCTGGAAGAAGTGCTGAACGACCTGCCAAAGCCCTTTGTTGTGCAGCTGCTGGATCTGGTGCACCGGGAAGGCAAGCCAAAACGAAACGCAGCTAAAACCGTAATGGCTGCATGGCTGGCGCAGAACGCACCCATGCTGGCAAAAGAGATGCCGCCTTGTGCATCCTTCTCTTTCGTGGAGGTATTCGACAAAGCCCAGCGCGACGTTTACAAGTACCTGCATCGCAAGTACGACACGGAAACGGACTGGTACACCGGCGCAGAGCATCCCGCTGGGGCTGTTCCTGCGGCAGACGGTTCTACTTACTACTTCCCAGAGGACAGAGTTACCGATGCCCTCACGAAACGCGGTTTCAATCGCTGCCTGAATGGGTACACCCCCACGAAATCGAAATCCTGACAACGAAACTTCATCTTTTTCTGCTAAAGATGATATTTCGGCATATTTAACCCGCCTTTTTGATACAAAACCTACAATTTAGGGGCTTAACTGCCCAGAAGGAGGCATTTCTACGAAAGATGCAGAGTTTTTCGCCCCTTGGCGGCTGGTTGCGGCCTTTGCCGATGGCTCCCGGCTCTTGTTCGACGGATTGACCGAAGAGCAGGCACGGGAAGCGATGGAAGCCGCCCAGGAGCAGCACGGAGACATTGGTTACTGGAACCGGGTCACGGATCAGAACTATGAGGACGGCAGATACTACAAAACCATCCCCGAACCGCCCTGCGTGAACGTCGTTGACTTCACCGGTTACGATGGGCCGCTCGACGAAAACGGTTTTCCTGTCGGTCTGATGGACGAAATCGCCCAGAACGCCAAAGAGGAAGGCCGGGATCCGAACGAACCGCAGATCATCATCAAGCGCAACGCTCCGCCGGATGACCAGCCGCCACACGAAAAGTAAATCACGAAATTCAAAAAGCCCGCCGGGTCGATGACCTGACGGGCTTATGGTGTTGAAAGGATGGTTTGTATGAAGTTAAACATGGATTGCGTCCGCGCCGTTATGCTTTGCGCAGAAGAGTACACAGACTATAACCACTATTGCTATTTCATTTCTTACCAGAAAAACAATGTGAACGACTTCCTGCTGGATGACCCGGAAACACCGCCAGCCTACCAGCTTGAACTTGAAAAGACCTACGACAACGACGATCTCTTTTACGCCGTTGAGTATTGCGTCAAATCCGGGTTTGTTGAAACGCTTTTCTCGAAAGACACTTATCGCATTCCCATTTCCCGCATTACGCCTGATGGGCATAGATTTCTTGAAAACATTCGGTCTGATACGAACTGGGAAAAGGTCAAAAGCGTTGCCAAAAAGGCCGGCTCTTTCAGCGCAGATGTGATAATCGAGATTGCAAAGAACGTAGCTGTGGAAGCGGCCAAACATTTTTTAACCAACACCTGACGAGCCTTCCTACCTCTGCATTTTCCAATTCGGTTTGGATTGCTGCTTCGTTGTGCCAGATCTGCTTTTCTTTGATTCCAGTTTTCACGATTTCTTTTGCGATGGTTCTAACGGCATATTCTCGCGGGCTTATCATGCCGCTGTCAATCTCAATTTTGATCTTCACTTTGTCCTCCTTCGCGTAAATCCGGTTCAGCTGCCCGCCTTTCAGATTGACAGTCCAGCAGCGGCTCTCCTGAATCCGAGAATATCGGTTTTACTCTAATTTGACGTATCATAGCTTCGCACAGATCCTTTACCTCTTCTTCCGATTCCAGGACTATTTTGCCATCATTTCCTCCAAAGACTTCAATTCCGCCCTCTCTCCGTGGAATCACAGACCAGCGCAGATCAAACAGCACATCCTCGTTCCCCGGAAATTCTCCGCCCGGAAGGTCAAACATTGCTATTCCGCCAGACGGTTCAATAATTTTATCATCGGTCAGTTCAATTTTGATTCCCATTTTTCAAGGCCTCCGTAACCCTCAGCACATCTTTTGCGAAACGCAGCGTTTTCGTAAGATCTTCTGCGTTTTTGAAACGGACTACGTTTCCTGCGTTTGAAATCAGTTCAACGTCACCATCCGGTGCCATCCTCACGAACCGGCACAGTTCGCCCTCTTCCCGTGCGGCCTGCTGCTCTTTGGTTTCTTCGATAAAGCAGGTTCTGAGCGCGTTCTCTGCGTCACAGTATACGCTCCTGTCACTCCGCACCAGCCTATACATCCTTCCGGGCAGCACCCGAACCTTGTTTTTATGCTTCTTTCCCATAACTTTGTCCTCCTTTGCACGAAACCCGGTAGGCCAACTGCCCGCCGGGTTATTTCTATGCCTGTTTTCAGATTTTTGGGGTAGTCGTGTTTGTTTTTCTACGACCATCGGACACGATTTTGCGGAAGCGCCTGCACATGAAGTTCCGCAGGCAGCCTTGCCTATAAGAGAATGTCACCCTCCGCCCAGGCATCCGCTCGGCGCTGTCCCTCGCGCGTGTTTAACGCACGCGATAATAAAGCGGCGCACTCCGGGAGCCGTTCCAGGTTCCTTCCCAGCTGTGCAAGAGCGACGTTTCGCAGGTACTTCAAGTGCTGCACACTGTATGGAACTTTCTGCTGTACTTCGTGCCATTTTTTGTGGCTGATGTAGAACTCCGTTAAAATTAGATTGTGGCCACTGTCCAGCCGGTTCATTTGTCCTCGGATAATGTTCTGATCTTCCAGCAACACAGCCCGCTGCCGTTCCAGCTGACGCAGTTGGTCTCCAATGCCCAGTTCATCCATCCGGCAGGCCATCGCCGCCGTGCTGTCCCCAGGCGTTCCACCACGGGGCATTCCATCGGTGCCCATTCCCCGCATAGGGTCCACTTCATCGCTCAGTGCGGTGCACTGACGGCGGATGATCTCTATCCGCTGCGGGATGTCCGCATAATATTTCAAGATTGCCTCCGCCTCGTGTACTTTCACTGCTCAGTCCTCCCAAAAAATCAAAAATCTTTCTTGAAAAGGGGTTCTCCGAAAACGGGTTCTTCACCCTTGACGCGCTCCACCATGGCACCCACGCCGTAAATGTCCTCAATGACCCGGCGCAGACGATCATAGGCAAATTCTTCTCCGCCATCGTCCACCCAGCCGAGGAACTGCTGGTAATTTTTCTTGATTTCTTCCTTCACGGCCTCAATTTGTTCAGGGGTATATTCCATTTCTTCCAGTGATTCCGCAAAGAAACGAACGATCATCTTTGCAGCGTCCCGGCGTTCAGCCAGAACACGCAGCTTTTTTTCAGAGCCTACCAGACCACCCGCCGGGAGCCAAAATTCTTCCGGCATCAGGTGGGCAGTGCGTGCTTCCAGCCGCTTGAGGGCTTCCGGTGTACCGTACTTGTCGTGATCCATGATATACCTGGATGCAGCATTGTTCATCTTCAAGGTCAGGAGCGTAGATTCTTTCTCGCCCCAGTCCCAGAGATCATGTGCCGCGGCAACTGCGCAGTACGAAACGACCTGCCCGATTGCCTCACGGTTCAGCGTCGTGCGGTGCTTCGACTTGCCGATGTTGATTTGCTGATTCACTGCATTCTGGATGCTCTGCCGGTAGAATGCTGGCATCCTTGCCCTGCTTTTTCCCATGATGAATCCTTTCCCGCCTGTTCGGCCAGGCGCTTCCACTTTCTGATTTCTTCCGCCGTATCTGGCGTGATATGCTCAATAAACCGCCAGTGCTGCGGTTCTGCCACAAGATCGATAAACATACGGCGGCGGTGGATGTAATCACGCTGCTGCCGCCGGGTGAATTTGCTTTTCACTTCCACCACCTCAACCGTGCCATCAGCATAGGTCAGCACAAAATCCGGGGTATAGTGCGCCGCCGGGAGCTTCACATTGCCGTATTCTTTTTCCGGCAGCATAGTAAACCTGCGGTGCAGCTCTACCTTCACGACCTCGCCACTCTGGACTTTGGGCAGAACAGTTCCCATGTAGTAGTCATACTCGCCCCGGCTGTCAAACTCGTGTCCGGTCGATCTGGCGGCATTCACAGCGGCTTCCAACGATGCAGGTGCAGCTTTGCCCCCGCACCTTCTCTGTGCAAGCTGCTTTTCCGCCTGTGCCCGGTAGCGTGGCGGCAGGTCGTCCAGTTCCAGTCTGGCGCTCATGGCTGGTTCCTCCTGTTCTTCCGCCGGGTGTCCGGCTTCTTTTTCAGTTTCACGATCAGGTGCTTGGTGTTGTTCCCCGTGATGTGCTGTTCGCACTCGCGCAGGGTATAACCGGGGTATTTTTTCTCCCAGTATTCACGATCATCCGGCAGGGCAAACGCTTCGTCAAAGCGCTTGCGGCTCCATCTGGTGTCGTTCGGGCGCGGGGTTTTCGGTTTTTGCAGCCCTTGGCTCTGCCGCCAGCGCCGGATACGGGCGCGGGCTTTCGTCATGTAGGTTGTCAGGCGTTCAAAACTGGAACAGGTCAGGTCGATAGGCTCAACTTTCACAAGTCCCATCGGCCGCCCGGTGCTGTCCCGCCACAAGTCCTTGATCTCCTGCCATGTCAGATTGCCTTGCAGGATCACATGATGGTGGTGTCTGCCGGTAACTTTCCCGTCCTCGTCCACCACGCTGTACTCTGCAACCTGCATCCACTTGGATGCTTCCCGCCCCGTCTTTTTGCAGAAGCGCTTCAAGCGGCGGGTAAAATTCGTCCAGTCCCGGTCTACCTGGTCAAAATCTCCGGGCGCTGGCTGGTGGTCGTTGTCGTATGTAAACGTGGCTGCCCAGTCGCTTTCCCCGAAATTCGTATAGGCCAGCTGGCAGAAATACCGCCTTGCTATCATGTCGTTATACTTCTGCTGCGCAATGGAGGTTGCCAGTTCTCTTTTGCGGCGAGTGGATGCGGTATGCTCTTTGTCCGTTGTTTCAAAGAGATCCACTTCTGCATAATCGGACGTTCCAAGAATGTGTCTCTGCTCCCGAATGTACCATGCCCGCACCGTTCACTTCCTCCTTCCGCAAAGCTCTACTGGGATTTTCTTTTCTGTGAACCAAACACACATGGCTTCGCAGGACAAGGGGAATACAACGCCGGGCAGGTCTTTTTAAGTTTCTCATTCCTTCAAGCCATACAGACCCGCCCTCGTTTTCTCCCCCTTGACCCCCGCTTTCCCCGGCTTGTGTTCTCCTGTGGTCGCTAGATTAAGTTACACATACAAGCCCCTTGCCGCCTCGTCAGGGCGGCAATTTAACGACGGGCTTGCTTAATTCTTGATTAGAGCTTGATTAGTTTACTTCGTAGTCACCGATGCTGTTTTCTTCCGTTCTCACTTTCCAGCACTCGCAGGTGTCCTCCGGGTCAGTGAAGTCGGCACGGTTCGGAGAATTGCCGTTGAAGCATACCCAGGTGTAGCCCTCATGCCAGCGGCAGGTGCAGCAGGTTCTTTCAGGTTCCATCATCCTGTGTTCCTTTCGTCACGGTTCTAGCAGTGTGTGGCAAATCGGACAGGCGTGCGGTTCCCAATCTGTCCTGTACCCGCATACCGGGCACTCATACCAGCCGTATGGAAACACACCGGTAGCGTCATAGAATTCACGCTGCCATTTAAGTGGTTTCGGCAGTGGGGTGCCGGTCGCTTTCGCAAATTGGGCGGCCCGCATAGCAGTTGCAATGGCATCCCTTGCAGGTTTCAAAGAATCGTGTTCTTCCTTTTTCTGGGAGTTATCTGTCTTACCCTCCATGTCGGCCACCTTCATAAAAACGATCCATCGTTTCGCGGTACACTTTGTAGCACTCCGGGCACAGATCTCCGATTCCATGGATGTTTCTCATTTCAAGCGCCCAACCATCCAATGCTTTCTGGTCAAATACACCATCGTCGAACCGTTCCGCGAACACCTGCTTTCTGCACCGGTTGCAGATAAACATTGCTCCGTTTTTTCTCATTAAATTTCACCTTTCATCGAGCGCCGGAAGAGGCAAATCTTCCGGCTTTACGCCCGCATTTTTCATCCTTGCCCCGCACTCGCCGCAGTATTTAATGGCCACACAGTTGATGAAATGGCATTTCTTGCAGCGGAAATGCTCACAGGTGCACCGTCCTGGATTCAGCTCCCATTCTGATTCCAGCGGCGGTACATCTGGAAGGAAGATTTTTGCCGTTTTCCTGCCCGGCTCTGCAACCGTCACCCGTGTTATCTTCTTGATATTTGCTCTGGATATGAGGATTTCCAGCGTTCCATCATTGTCCAGATCGAATAATGCAGCACTCATTTCAGTACACCCCCACACTTTGCGCATCAGCCATCACAGGCAGGCTTTGTGTTGTCCTGCACTTCGGTCAGCTTTATGGTCGGCTGCGGCTGATCCGAACGGTTCAGTGGTTTATCGAACTCCACATTCATCCAGTCGCCCTCCGGCTTGTCATGCCATGCCAAGGCGTGGCGAATGACAAGCCATACCTGTTCTGCCCGGTACGGAATCTCCATCAGGTCGGAGATTGGGGCAGGGAGAACGTACCGGCGATATAGGTTATCCAGTCCATCCTGCATATCGTTCCGGCGGTGGATTGAAACCGTGAAAGCGTTGTCCCGCTGTTCCTTTGTCTTGAACTCATTATGTTTAGCATCGGAATAGAACTTTGCCATGCACAGATCATCGGCTACATCCCAGAACTGGCCCATATGTAAGCGCAAGTACCACTCGCAGGCCGCTTGCACAGCCTCGGCCACTGGGCGGCTCATGGTCAGCGTGATGGTCTCGATTTCGGTAGGTTCGTCATTCTTCTTCACCATAGTGCGGATCCTTTGCCCCCGGCCAGTGACGGCGCTGGCTGCGCTCAAACTTCCGGGCCATCGCTGCTGTCTGAATAGCTTCCACGGCCAGAGCAACAGCCCGATCATATACACCCTTCGTGGAAATCTGCGGATTGTTGGAGTAAACATTCATCCACATTGCATTGAGTTCCTGACGCAGACCGTTCATTTCCTGCACAGCTTCCACGACTTCTTCTTGGATGATTCCCGCGCCCTCATGCGGCCCTGCAAACATCCGAAACTTCTTGTTTGCAGCGGCCAGCTCAATTTTGACCAGCCGCTTCACGTCATTTTTCACTGCATCCATGGTCAACCCTCCGTCCGGCTCTTGATCTCAGCCAGCAGATCATCCAGTGGAACATTTGCAAGAGAAAACCCGGCATCTCTTTCGTCCTCGACAGAGACCAAGAGTGCAGAGGAAAAGCACAAAACGGGGCGAACACCATAGGAGTCGTTGTACCAGTCGTAGTAGTTGGAGCCATCGGTGCTGACGTACCAGACGCTGCTGCTACCGTTGGTGTGCGGAGAGCAATTCGGCGTACCGTAAGGCGTTGCCAACCACCACGGCGCATCTACCTTCGGGATCAGCCGCCAATATTTTCCGTACCCGCGCAGGGTCAACAGGCCAATCCTCACTTCAAAGATTCCGTATTCGTTCTGGCCGGTCGTGTCCTGAAGGTCGATTCTGAGCGGAATGAATGTACTCAGCGGAGTGCCGTTCTTTGTAAACTCTGCCAGGCAGTTACCCAGATATGGCATAATCTCGCTCCGGCGCAGATCGTTGGGGCATTCCGGGTCGTCGCCGTCGCGGAACGGCATTCTCGTCCAAATGTCCTTTGCCAGTACAAGGCAGCCGTGTTCGTCCGCATCCAGCTTCACAAACTCCTTGCCCAGCGCTCTGAAGATGCCACCATTTTTCACATCACCCAAGGTTACACTTTTCAAAATCTTGCTCATCGTTATTCCTCCACTAAAACCACATTGGCCCAGCTGGTCTCGTATGTTTTCCCGTCAATCGTGACTTTCACGATACGATCATTGTGTGCAAACGAACTTACCTTGTCCGCCCGTCCTTTGTCCAGTAAAGTGCCGTCCGGCAGGTAAACATATACCGTCTTGACCGGTTTTTCACCGCTTGCTGTGTCCTTGACTGCTTCACACCCAGTCAGTGTTACGCACAGCGCGGCAGTGCAGGTGGACAAAGCCAGCAGTTCCAAAGTCTTACGCATCGTTTTTGTCCTCCTGTTCGCTCAAGTCCTCCACATCGGCAACATCCCTAGTCTTTTTCACCATGTCGGCAAGCTCACGCAGTCCAGACTTTGCCAGAGGTTCCAGCTTTACAGGAAGCACCGCGCCGCGCACCACCATTCCGTCCTTGATAACATAGTAGCGTCCGCCGCTCGCCATCTTCCTGGCGCAGTATTTGAAATATCCGCTCTTGCGGATTTCATCTGCTACTGGCATGATCTGCTTCGCATCCACAAAACCGACCGTTCCCGAAACAGGCTCGATCATTGGAACCAGTTCACACCCGCAGTACCGGATACCGATTCTTCCGGTCACGCAGTCCATTTCTCCGTCTGCCGTGTCGTCCAAATCCATCCCTTCGATGTGATGGAGATCATCCGGGCAGTCATTATCAAACTCGATGTCTGCCCATTCCTTTTTGCTGATGCCCAGGAGGGTTGCCAACTCACTTTCATTTTGTGCCTTCGGAAATCCGGTCAGCGGGAAGATTGCCGTTTTGGTTCCAATGTACAAATCATAGGTTCTGCAATCGTCATAGAACACTTTGTAGAGTTTACAGTACCCATCTGCCTTAATGAGCTTTGCGATTGCTGCCAGCTTCATTTGCTTCTCCTTTCAATTTCGATAGCCTGAACTTCAAACTTTTCGTACTCCGGGTAATGATTCTCGGCCTGCTCCTTGGCTTTTTCAACAGCCTGTTCGGCGCTGTCCGCATCCAGCCGGTACGGCAGCCAACCCGGCCACCCACCAGCACCGGTCGCTTTCAGCAAAATGTAGTACCTCTGCATCGGTGTGTTCTCCTTTCAGTTTTGGGCAATCCCGGAGTTGAACCGGGCCGGGCCTGTTCCCATGCTCACAAAAAAAGGCCGCCGCAGCGGGCGGCCTGTGTCAGGAGTTGTGCGACCTTATTTTCAAAATTTTCTTTGCTTCCTCTGCGTGGAGAAGGACGCTGTCCCGGCAGGTCATACCCGGTTCTTGCAGCTCATAGAGTTTGCACTCTTTCGTGCATCCCTTACTGCCTTTTCGGGTCTGCTCATTACACGTTATAAATCGTGCGGACAGAATCCGTGTCAGCGTTTCATTGTCCATCATGCCACCAGATAAAGCCAAAGGAACTTAATCAGTGCGGCAGGCACAAAGAAAATCAGTGCCGCCCACAGTGCCACAGCTGCCAAAACCATCAGAGCACCCAGTGTTTTCACAAATCCGTCCATTGCTTTTTCTCCTTTTAAGTTCAATTCTTGCCCAAGCTTCAAGGTCTTTCCAGTTTTCAGATTCCCGGTGACATGAAGTATTGCTGGCGCGTTTATCAAATGCTTCTGCAAGTTTTTCAACGCATAAATCAGGCAATTCCTCAATGTGTGATTCAAAAAACATAGCCATGATGTCCAATGGAGCACCCGCAGCAGCAATAGCCAAAACTTCTGCGTCATTTCTCCGGTCTCCGTGCGTTTGGAGCTTATCCCACATCACTTCGCCGCCTCCTGGATGATCCAGACCCGGTGTGTTCCATAGCCTTCCCAGCTCAGTGCATCTTCGTGGCTTCCAGAAACGGCTACGTCCAGGTGTTTTCCCTGGATGCCTGCTCCTTTGTCCTGAACGATCCTCACTCCTACGTCCTCGATATAGAGGACAGTTCCAAACGGGAACACGTCCGGGTCAGCAGCAACCGTCACATCAGCTTCCACCGGTGCGCCGCTGGCTGTGATTCCGGTTCCCATTCCGCAGATATGCTCCCGCTTTTCGGTGCAGTAGGCCGTGCAGAGAAAATCGCCAGCATCCTCAACCAGCAGTTTCCCATCCAGCCGATCCCGTGCTTTCAGGGAATCCCGCAGGGTGTCAGCATACTCTGCAATCTCTTTCGACACGCCCTCCCAGTCCTCATACCTTGACTTGTAAATATCCCGCTGGCATTCCAGGTCATTGACCCGGTGATAAAGTACACTGGTCTGTATGCCAGCAATCATGACTACTACCAAGGCAATTTTTGATATGTCCACTTTCATGTTTTTTCCGTTCCTCCCATCTTGTCAAAAGTAATTGGCGGATGCCCATGCTCCTGTGCTCTGAGCGTCCCGGACGTTCCCTGCGTGACGCTCATTCTTCCTCCGCCTTGGTCATTCAGTACCATATTTCTCAGCTCAAAAAGCGTTTGATCCTGATGTGTCGCCAGTGTTGCAGAAAGTTCTTTCTGAACAAGTGCTCCTTTTCCGCCACCCTCACACCCTGACCGGATCTTCACGGTGTAGGCTCCATGCTGCCCCCCCCGCTGGCCTCGATGCCACCATTCGATCATGCCATGAATAGCAGTCAGCAGTAAGTCCGGCAATTTCTTCCCCCTTCGGGATGCACGGGTTAAAATCCCATTGAGTGCCTTTTCGCTCAAAAGCGACCACTCCGGCGGATTCTCTACGAGTATCGCAGACAGCATATACTCTGCGCCTGCGCTGGGGGATTCCCCAGTATTGAGCATTGACGATTCGATAGGCAACAGCTCCGTAGTTTGCGAAGCCCCCCCACTTGCCATGTTGGAGAATAGGCTTATCTGCTCTACCTCCGGCAAATCCTCTGATACGAAGTAGTTCATTGAGGACCGTTTCAAAATCCTTCCCTCCATTTGACGAAAGTGCACCGGGCACATTTTCCCAGATCACAAAGCGCGGATATTTGCCATTTGTTGCAACCAGCATTTCTATGATGATTCTGATTGCTTCCCAGAATAGCCCAGATCTTCCGCCACCCAGGCCGGCGCGTTTTCCAGCAATGCTCAAGTCCTGGCAAGGAGATCCGAACGTAATAATATCTACTGGCTCGATTTTGTCTCCCCGGACATCCTTCACGCTTCCTAGGTGCTTCATATGCGGCAGGTGCGTTCTCGTGACGGCAATAGGGTACGGCTCCACCTCACTTGCCCATACTGCCCGTCCACCGCACATTACCGCGCACAGCGGCATCGTTCCGCTGCCGTCAAACAGGCTTCCCAACTTCACGTTCTCGGCTGGTTTGCCCAGTTCCCGGAAAGCATTTTTGACAAAGAACAGTGCGTTCGGCAACGACATACCATTGCCCCACATGGCATACTCTGCTGCCATGCTATGCAGGCCGTCATGCCAGCGCATCAATGCCTTGTCGCTTTCAGTGCTGCCACCCTGCACAATTTTTCTGCTCGGTCTTTTCCCTTTGATTTCGCAATCTCTGGCATATACTTCACGCCAGAATGGAAACTCTTGTGGAGAGGTCAGCGGTGCGATTTCTGCCCACCCATCAGGGAAGCCCTGCAATCGGCCGCATTCCAATGGGATAAGACGGCGGACAATCCAGTCCGGTGAACCCTTTTCGCCGGCTTGAATCACTTTTGGTCCACTCGTTGCTACGCCGTTCACTTTTGTAAGCGTTTCCGCCACCTCTCCGGTAACAGTTCCATTATAGGTATCCGCTCCGGTTGCTTCCGGCAACGGTTGAATTACCGGATTTATGTAGTTCAGGCTCCATCCGCCTTCCCCTTTAGCCTGCAATGTTCCGCTCACATTGCCGTTCAGGCAATGGTGCCTTGCGTCATAGGCTACCGCGTGACGGTCAACGGTGTTCAGCGTGAATGTCACATTCTCGTCTACTCCCGTGCCGTTCATCCCGGTGTTGCGGTCTATCATATTCCCCGCCAAGCAGTATGATCCGGCAACAATAGGTGCTTCATGGTCACACGTCAGACAAGGGCAGGTGTTATCCAGCGTATCAGCCGATGCCTGCCCTGACGCTCTGCAAATCACCGGCTTACTTTCGCATATTTTCATGCTGTTCCCCCCCCCCGCAGACCAAAAAGCCTTGCGATCTCATGGCCGAAGCGCTATTGAGCAGCGACGGTGCCACCCCGTCCACGCTGTAAATTCTCGCTCCTTGTGGAAACTCCGGCGTTAAGCATTCCAGTTCCATTCATTTTCCTCATTTCTTTTCTTGCACGGACGGTCGGTATCGAACCGGCTCACCTGCTCATGGGGGATAGTCAGAAGCAAGTACATCCTCTATGCGTCCGCATATCAAACCCGCCCGGCAAAAGAGTACCGGACGGGGCGGCCGCGGCAACGGCCTACCGCTTTTGTTCCTGGACGGATTGAACAGGGCATTTCTACGCTCATGCTGCGGCGCACCCGTTCCCGTCGATTCCATGCGGGTGCGGCTTTTGCGGAAATGGCAGCCCGGTTTTGCACCGGGCTTTAACGGAAAGGAGGACGCTGCTGTACAGCACCATTCCGCTATGTCGGCCGGCTGATTTCCTGACCGTACCGACTTCCATGGAAAACTCAACTCGGCACATACAGGGTCCGGCCCTGCTTGCAGCGCTCAATGCCTAGAAAAAGCGCCATGCGCCATATAAAAGCAGCCCCGCTTCTGCGGTGCAGGGCTGCTTATTTCACGTTCGAGAAGAACCATGCTTTGTATCAGCGGCACTGTTTTTCTCGTAGTGCTTGCACTCCACGTTGTAACCACTGCAAGGTGCGCACCGGGCTGCGGTTATCTTGAATGTGTGCTTGCACTGTTCTTCAGTACCCTTTTGTTTTCCCTTGTGCAGGGATGCTCTGGTATGTGTACTTCTTGCCAAGCTCTTGATCTTCCTCGCTTTATATAAATAGGTGTTTCGGCCCAAAGGCTTTGGGTTTCGACGCTTGTCCTGCACCGCTTCCCAGCGCACCGGTGGATTGAAGTTTTTCCGCAATTTCATCCAGATTTTGAAACTGCTGAAGTCGCTTTCCCATGTTCCGAATGTTTCATCCATCCACTTGAACATTTCTTTTACGGCTTCTGGCAATTCAAATTTTCCATCACATAGGGGTCCCGGCACTTCCTCAACATCCGGCATGGTTGTCGGCAGTTCTATTCGCTCACCATTCGGAAGATCATAGTAGGCAGTGCCTCTGCTCACTCTTCTACCTCCATGATGTGCGTTGCGATCATGTCAGCCATGTGCAGGCACAGGGCTTCCGGGCAGCGGTCGTATACTTTGCTGAGCGTTCCCCAGTCCTGCTCTCCGCTATATGCTCCCATGTGCCACCTGATTGCCAGGGCTTCCGTGTCGGTCAAGAAAATCCAGTCTTTGATAATGCTGACGGATGCTTCACCGTGTCCCATCAAGTGACTATCTTCATAACGGTAACTGCCATCCGGCTTTTTGATGTACTGCCCAGCCTTGCAAACATCATGGAGTAACGCGGCGGTCAAGACTGCGTCCTTATTGCATTTTGCAAACTGCGGCATCTTGTCGCATAATTCCAGGGCAGCTCTTGCCACATTGAGAGAATGCAGCACCAGACCGCCGGGGACATTCAGGTGATGCTTCGCGCTGGCCGGGGAATTGTAAAAGTCCAGTTCTTCCAGCACCCGCATCAGTGCCATACCGCCGCGCCTACCCTCAATAGCCCGTACCAAAAGGCTGTTGAACTGGTCTTTCAGCGAGATTCTTGTTGCTTCATCCATAGGTCGTTCCCACCTCTCAATCCCAGTCCCGGACTTCATTGTTCCAGTCATAAGCCTTTTTGACCAAAGTGTCCAGCAACACCGGCACTGCCCATGCAACGGCAATGAGATCTGGGTTGTAATTGATTTTTAACAGCCAGCAGACACCCCAGATCAGGGTTGAAAAAATGCCATACAGCACGCCGAACACCAGCAGGCTTTCTCCCAGGTGCAGCGCATCGCGGCGGAAGCGCCGCCAGTTGAATGTCTTGTTGAAGTTGTTGATTGCTCTGTGAAGTTTTTCAAGAATCATTTTTTCTTTTCCTCCATGTGAAACAGGCTGGTTTGACTTGTGTACTCAGAAAACCGTTCTTCTTCCAACTGGAAATAGAACGGATCAATTTCAAATCCGATAAAGCCAAGCCCTGCCTCATATGCTGCTATGCGGCTGCTTCCGCTTCCGAGGTGGGTGTCAAGGATCTTCTGCCCTGGCTCTGCATAGTTTTTGAAAATCCAGTCATAAAGAGCAACCGGCTTCTGCGTTGGGTGGATTCGCTTTTCGTTCAAGCTCTTGTTTCCCTGCATGGTGTCGCCTTCTGTGATGCTTTTTCCCTGCATCATGCCGGACCACATATACCGGAACATTCTCACTGAGGAAAACAAATTTGTTGCCGCAATCTCGCAATCTGAAAAGCTAGAATTTCCATTGCACTTGTCCCACACGATCCGTCCGGTAGAAAACTGGTAGTCAAAATAGTTGCAGCCCCATACAATATAGTGGCGGCACACTCGAAACAGCTCCTTGAAATACTCCGGCTCTGGTTTACTCCAAGCAGGAGAGACGGGGTAGTCACGATGTACGCCTATTTTGCTGACTTTTGATCCGTAAAATCCTCTGCGTTCCGGGCCAGAGAAATACGGTGGATCCACAACCGCCAAATCAAAATAATTATCCGGGAACAGTTCCATTGCCGGCAGGCAGTCCATGTTATAGCAATGGTTCAGCTTAAACACTTCTCCCATGCCTTACTCCGCCGGGCAATCCGCCCGATACCTGAACCGCTGCTTTGCGTTGTATAATCGCTGCTGCCCAAGCTCTGCACTATATCCTGCGCGACCATTGGCATCCATCTTTCCAGTGTCGCCGCGCTTCAGTTCCTTATAGATGGTGGAATAGTTGAAGCTCATCGCCCTGGCGATTCCGGCAACACTCTGTCCGGCATTGTACCGAGCTTCCAGCACCTTGCGGTCATCCTGCGTCATGTGTTTTGCCATTCCTGTTCCCTCGCTTTCCTGAAAAATGCGCAAAAAAATAACGCAAGAGAATCCGCTAAGATTTCTCTTGCGTTTTCTCTTGCGTTTATTTTACAAATTCAGCCATCAGGCGCATCGGTTAGCTGAATACTGAATCACATCTTCCAGCAGTGTGCCGACTGATTTTCCATTTTCTGCGAAATGTTCGGTCATTTTGATTTTGGTGTTGCCACAGTAAAAATAGAGCGTACCGTCTGGCTCTTTAACATAGTAAGACGTGTTCTCAAGAGTAGGTTCGGGACCCGCGTACTCCGAATCCTGCCATTCTTCGAGTAAATTGACAGGTGGTTCACAAATAGGCTCATAACAGGAGCAAAGGTCAATCGCATCGTTCATCATATCAGTACTTCTATTATCCATTCAGTATCCTCCGAAAATCAAAGTTCCATATCCTGCCCATGCCTGCGGTTTCGCTGTGGCACATTCATGGTGCACTCCTGCTTGGGGGCAAGAATCTTTTCCAGAAAACCGCGCACCAGTTCTGGCGCACGGCGCATAGCATCCAGATAGGGTTTCACGTCGTACCACAGGTCGTGGTACTTGTTGCTCCAACGAACGGCCTCCTTCTTGGCCGTGGAAAGTTCTTCTTTCAGGCGACGGTTCTCCACGTCCATCATATAGCCGTGGTCAGCCTGTTTTTTTAGCTTGGAAAATTCTTCTTCGGTCAGCGAATAGTTGCCGAGGAATGTGCGCTTGCCAATATAATCCAGATCGCGCGCATGAATGAGGGCTTCTTTCGTGAGTGTAGTCTTTTTCTGAACAGCGGCAAGTTCCTTCTCCTTTTTGGAGAGGGTCTGACAGGTTTTAGCAAGCGACTGTGCTTGCTGGTCGGCTTGAGCAGTCAGGGTGTCCAGCCGTTCCTGCTCCCTCTGAACTTTGAACTGGGTGACGGTCAGGTGTTCTTCGGTGCTGCCGCGTTCACCGCGCTCTACATCCGTGTACCCGGCGTTGCGCATATAGTTGAAGAAATCGTCTTGCAGGACACTGTACGACTTCTTCAGGACGGGCTTGCCATTCTTTTGCAGGACAGGCTTTCCGGCATCGTCCAGCAAGGGCTTGGATGCCCACTTCTTGCTTCGGCTGACCTGCATGACGGTCTCCTTGATTGTGCCGACCAACGCCTTGTCCTTGCAGCGTTTCGACCAGAGGATCTGCTTTTCAACCACAGGCACATAGACCACATGGAGGTGGTAGTGGTAGACCTCCCGGCCTAGTGCTTCGGTCATGGCACGGTTGATCTCATCGGAGTGCATGACTGCCGAAAGGATATACTGCTCACCACCAACGATCTGAACGGCTGCTCTGTAGGCATCCTCATAGAACTGTTTGGCGAACTCATAGCCGCCGTGGTTGTCAAAGTAGGCTGAGTTGACATCAAAGACAAGTTCGCAGTAATGGGTGGCATCCGGCTTCAGGCCGCGCGTGGAGATGGTTCCATCGGCTTCCAGTTGGGCGAACAGGTCAGTATAGCTGGCGGTTGGCTTCTTGAAGTGGACGTTCCATGCAGCGCGCTGGGGGATAATATCGGGGTTCCGATAGC
>OHRE01000345.1_pt1 | contig 24518 bp, 20 predicted proteins | sample 1578411 | NCBI WGS metagenome assembly OHRE01 (sample SAMEA3879566, study PRJEB24766) | human gut metagenome | biome: human-associated habitat; feature: feces | place: USA | collected 1985/1987 | reverse complement strand
AATAGTTAAGTATTAAGTGTAATTAAAAAGCTATTTTCGTATTAATTAGAATGGAGAGATATTTATATGACAACTGTAAGCACAAAGAGTGGTAGAATTATAAAAGTTGTATCCAGAGAAGAATAGAAAAGTACAATAACAACTTTTTTTGATAAAGTTGGTAGATATGATTGGAGATCCATATATGATTAAAATAGCATTTTTCGATATAGATGGAACATTGTTGAAAATGGGAAATAAAGAACCAACAGATAAAACAGTTAAGGCGTTAAATTCTCTTCACCAGAATGGAATTTTGCTTTGTATGGCAACTGGCAGAGGCTATCTTTCAATCCCTAAATTCAAAGATATTACATTTGATGTGCTGCTTACATTTAATGGTTCATATGTAATGGCTGGAGAAAAGATTATTTTCAGAAATCCCCTGAATAATAATGATAAACATCAAATAATTCAAAATCTTAATAAAATGAACAGAGCAGCTGCAATCAGCAATGAGCATTTTATTGTTACTAATGGCACAGATGAGCACCTGGAAGAGTATTTTAAATTTGGAAATGAAACATTGACAATTGCAGATAATTTTGATGAGTTATGTAAAGAAGATATTTATCAGATTATGTGTGCGTGCAGAAAAGAAGAATATGCCCAGATACTGCAAGGAACTGAAAATACTCAGATAACTGCATGGTGGGATAAAGCAGCAGATATAATTCCATTGAATTGTGGTAAGGGAAATGCTGTAAATGCAGTGCTTAGTTATTATGGATTATCGAAAGATGAGGCGATTGCTTTTGGTGATGGTAGAAATGATATTGAAATGCTAGAAGCTGTTGGTACAGGAGTGGCCATGGGGAATGCCATTGATGAAGTCAAAGCAAGAGCAGATGTCATATGTAAATCTGTTGAAGAAGACGGAGTGTATCATTACTGTCTGGAGAAAAAACTCATTAAATGCTGATGGACTTATTATACAGCAGGGTTGCAGAGCGTTATATACTCTGCAACCCTGTTAGTCATTTATAGTCTTAATTTTACCACCACTTCTCACGGTAAGAGTATTCACCGCGGTAATTAGAAGCATTATAATCAGGATACTTGAAAGGTGCATATACATCATCCTTAGGTGCATCATCCTGTGTATATATGTACATTGAATCATAATCCCATGTGACAATCTCATCACGGGCATCGCCGTAGAGGTTTACAGCTTCAGCACACATGGTAGGATGTCCATCATCAGGGAATTTAACAACCTGGATACCATTGCCGTCAATCATTCCGCCGCGCTCTATATCAGCATTAAGAAGGATGAAGTCCTGACCGTCACCAGTCCAGTTTACAGGAGTTAAGAGATTACCATTAAGCTCATTCTCCATTTCCCATAACTGATTACCCTCGCTGTCATAGAAATATATAATTCCCTGGTGTCCCCAGAAATTAACAACAACCATTTCATAGCCCGGGCGGTTAGGAAGATAATTAGCAAGACTTACACGCTGTGCATGACCGATGCCGTCCTTCTTAAGAAGCTTTCCGTTAAAATCAGATATCAGGAAGCCTTCCTTTCCGGCAACACAGGCAAAGAATTTAGTGCCTTTGTGTGGTCCTGATTCGAATCTGCCTGGAACAATCTCATCAATATGGTCTTCATTAACAGGCATAGTCCACATTTTATTACCGTGGCAGTCAAGCATGTTATAACCAACTAAAAGTTCATCATGTCCATCTCCGTTAATATCAATTGCAAAAGGAAAATGTCCGGTATTCTTATCACTCTGGAAATGCCACATAACCTCAAGGTCATCGTTAAGTGCATATACTCTGCAATAACGGTCCTTAATGAGAATATCGCGTGGCTTGTCAAGACCACGGAAATTACATATACGCATACCATCAGGATTAATTCTGTCAAATGCGTAGATTTTATCAGGAACACCGATAATAGTTCCGTCCTCTTCTGGTGTAGAGAAAGGTGTTTTGGCACGTTTCTTCACTTCACCTGTTCTGCCATCAAGAATCAGTACTTCAAAATTCTTGGCTGTAATAACCTCATCAAAGCCATCACCGTCAATATCATATATCTGCATAGGCATGTCAGCTGATATAGTTCCAATGTCGTGATTATCAGTAGGTTCACCATGCTGCCATAATATATTGCCATCAAGGTCAAATGCGGTGAGACAGCTGATTGTTCCATATGCATCACGGTTTACTCTTTTCTGGCACTGAGCCATAACCATCTGATACTCGCCATTGCCAAGAAGATGACCGAAACGAAGCTGTCTTCCGGTGCCGCAGCCTTTGAGGTCAATTTTCTTAAGAAGCTTCATCTTAGGATAATGGGCTTGTGCATCTTCACATTCAGCTTTATAAGCATTTCTTGCAGCATCAATAGAAGCAGCAGTACTTTCAGAAGTAGTAACATTTACAAAACCGAACTGTGTTGGGATAGTTGCAGTAATGGCAACCTTGCCACCCTGCCTTGCATATTCAGTGTCAAGGTCAAAATAAACCTTATCATCAACACTGCATATAACATGGCTGCCTTTAATCTCAGCCTTAAGTACATAAGTATCATCACAGTTGTAATCAAAAGGTACAGAATCGAGTACAGTAACCTCCTCCTTATGACGATACTCAAGTCTTAACTCATGCTCTTCAAAAACAAGGACAAGAAGATTAGCAGAGTTCTGACAACAAAAACCAATGCCGGCATTGCCCCATTTGGTAGTAAACATACGCACACTTGCAGTTATAGTATAATCGCGCCAGAATCTGTCACCGCTTGTGAGCATAGGAAATGTGCGGTGTGGCTTGTCATTGCGGATACGCATCTGCTCCATAAAATGTTTTCCATTATATTCAGAAATAATCCAGGAAGCCCCCTGACCGTTATAAACGTGGTTGCATACCGGGTCATACCATTTACCATAATATCCAGGATAATGGATAAAATGATACTCACCCATTGCCGAATGATTCTTATCATAAGGGAATTCACCAATAGGAAAATCAGAGAAATCTTCATCAAGTAAAATAAAATCTGCCATAATAACCTCCATTTTAAAATAAAAAAATAATTAGTGGCTCTTTCTGTAGCTTCCGGGCGCTTCGCCCATGATTTTTTTAAATGTGCCGCCCATAGTATTACTGTCGGCGAAACCGCATTTGTCAGCAATCTCAGTAATAGAGAGGCTGGTGTTGACTAAAAGGTCTGCTGCTGCGTGCGTTCTTACATTAATAAGATACTCTCTGAACCTGAAGCCTGTAAAAGCCTTAAATTTCTTGGAAAGGCTCGATTCACTCATATTAAAAAGTTCGGCAGTAGCAGCCATAGTTATGTCATTATGATAATTCTCGATAATATATTCAATAACCTTCTGGATAAGTTCATTACCTGTATCCATTTTCGTAATAACATTATCTTCGTACATCTGACAACGCAGAATAAAAAGTATAAGTTCATGAAAATAAGAATGTATGAAAGATAAAGACAGACTATCTACACCATTGTGTTCATAAGAAATCTTCTGGATAATTGATGATATATAATCAAGTCGTCTTTCTGGTATATGGATAACAGGATGTTTATGAAAAATGCTTTCTATATCCAGAGAAGAATCATCAGCAATCCACTTTAATTCATCATTATTAAAATATAGCACATATCTTGTATGGTCACTTCCTGCAAGGTAAGTAGTCATATGGGCTGTATCTGGTGAAATAAGAGCAAGTCCGCCCGGATTTAACATATATATTTCATCACCTACATAAAGGGTGCAGGAACCAGAATATATAAACATCAACTCCCATCTGTTATGTTCATGAAAATGTTTCATCTTATAAGATGGTGGCACAGTAGCAATATCCGTGAGGAAATTGTCATTAATAAAATGGTACATTGCCGTCTCCTAGGTATATAAATAATATCTTACGAAGCAAAATCACATGTTAATTATAGGTCGTTTATAGAGAAAATGTTACTGATTTTTTACATATTTTTTTGATTTTGGAAGATTTCGTGCTGTTTTTTTGTATATATAAAAATACAATGTGAATATAATGGAAGCATCTTAAGAAGCAGAAACAATTTAATATAAGGAGGAATAATATGATACGAAGAAACAAAATTATTGCTTCTGTTGCCGTCAGTGTTATGACCGGCGTTCTTGTTGCAGGTAACTTAGTTCCATTACAGGGATATTATGCATTTGCACAGGAAACAGGAGTAACAGCTATGAGATATTCAGCAGTAAAAGACATTAACAAAACATTAGAAGGTTACACACCAATCGACATTTCTGATCCGGTTGAATTCGGTGGAACTTACATTAAGTATCAGGGCGAGACAATCCAGTTGTCGGAGACAGCCATATATGTTGATGGTTCGTTATCAGACGAGCTTGCTGCCCAGTACCCATATGTATATAACGACATTACTAAGGCATTGTCAGCAGACGCATTAAAGAATGGAACAGCAGACAATCCAATGACAGTATATGTTGCACCATATGTATACTGGATAGATGATCCGGCAGCAACAGATACAGTACAGAAGACAGAAGGATATTCAGTACCTTATGGAATGGTTGTTAATTCAGATTATCTTACTATCAAAGGTCTTACAGGAAATCCTGATAATGTTGTATTAGCTGGAAACAGAGGACAGTCACATGCCTCTAACGGTAACTATACTATGTTCAGATTCAACTGCAGTGGCGCACTCACAGTTAAGAATATAACAATAGGTAATTATTGTAGTGTTGACCTTGATTATCCACTTATGAGTGAACTTAATCAGGCAAAGAGAACAGATACAATCACTCAGGCACAGCTTGCTGATATGTCTGGTGACAAAATGTTTGCAGATAATTGTAACTTCATAAGCAGACTTAACCTTGTCCCAATCAGTGGTGCTTCAAGAAATCTTTACAATAACTGTCATTTTGAAAGTACTGATGATGCTCTTAATGGAAATGCTGTATATGTAGGATGTGATTTTGATTTCTATGGAAACAGACCATTATATTCATCTTATAATACTGGTTCAACATTCTTAGGCTGCACATTTAATTGTAAGATATTAAATGTAGAGGCAGAACCAACACAGTTCTTTACTAAGGAAGGCGGTACAATAACTGCAGTAGACTGTGTATATAACAGTAATTTAAGTGTGCCTATAACAATGGGATGGACAAAATTCCCATCTGATTCATTAAAATGTTACCAGAGTAACATCATACATAATAGAAAGAATATCACAATCGGCGGAGAAGGTGCTAAAGAAACCGTTGATATGACAGGAAAATCAGTGCTTAATGCCTACAAGGTAGTATCAGGTGGCAAAACATATTACAATACATATAATCTTTTAAAGGGCACTGACGACTGGGATCCATTAGGAGTTAAAGATGTAATAGCTGCAGCAGGTCAGGAAGCAGTTGCAACACAGCTTACAATAAAATCAGATGTTTCAGAGATTGAATCTGGAAAAGAAACAGCTTCAGTTGGAGGAACAGTTAACTACTTCTATGGAACTAATGATACAACACAGAAAATAACATACAGCGTATCAGACGAAGATAAGGCATATGTGAAGTTAACAGATAATGGTGACGGAACATGCAAAGTAGAAGGTACTAATAATGATGATGCAGCTAAGAAGGTCATTATAAATGCATCTACAGAGTCAGGTCTTGAAGCAGCAGTTGGAATTACTGTAAAGCCAAGCAAACTTGATGCACCAGAGTATATCAAGACACCAGTTATTACTAATGACGGACAGGGTAGTCTTAAAGTAGATTACTCACTTGATTTAGGAAGCAGAGAAGACATGTCTGCAATCTCATGGTACAGATGTACAGATGCAGAGGGAAGCAATAAGGTACTTGTAGCAGTAACAAGAAACGATTCACCAGAATATACATATAAGTTAACAGCAGGTGATGTTGGATATTACATCATGGCTAAGGTAGAATCTAAGAATATCAGAAGTGATTATGGAACACCAGTAAATACAGTATATGACAAGGCAATCGGAGTGAAAGATGTAAGAAGCAAGAACCTTTCTACAGATTTCTCTAACTTCCCTAATATAAAGCAGTCAGAAATCAAAGCTGGATTCTGGACAGTAGATTACAACCGTCCAGCAGATACAGAGAGCTTCGGAAGCTGGCAGGGAGCTGATACAGAAGAGCCTTGGAAATATGGAACAACAGGTAATGGCTGTGTAGGGGCAGGATTATATGAAGGAACACAGGGTTCAAGACTTATGTATACACCAGTAGAAGGAACATATGGTGATATGTCACTTGAGCTTGTAGTTGACCCGGCTAAGACAGCAGGTCAGGGATTTGGTAGTGCAGGTCAGTATATGGATGTACTTCTCAAGTTCGATACATCAACACTTACAGGATACGGATTAAGAATAGTAAGAACTAAAGCATCATCTAATGCCGTAACATTTGTACTTGTAAAATATGACAACGGAACAGTAACAGAAATCTCTGATGAGGTTATCGCAAGTTGCTATGCAACAGGTTGTACAATCAGCTTAAAGGTTGAAGGTAATAAGCTCACTGCTCATGTTGAGACACCAACAGAACAGCTGGCAGATCAGGCAGCTAAGGGATATCCACATGTAGTTGACCTTACAGCAGACATTGAAGCGAACAGCTTTGGTGGTGTTGCAATCCAGCACACAGGAACAGTTGGTTCAGGCGGATGGCAGAATACAACAATGCTTCATAACTTAAATGTTACATGGGAAGGTGAGAACAACCAGAACCCTGAATATGTTGAAGGAAATCCATCAGATAACGAGAATCCATCAGAGAAACCAGATGATTCAACAGGAACTTCAACAGGAGCAGATACAACAGTTAAGACAGGCGATATGAGCCATGCAGGAATGTATGCCGCATTAACTACAGCAAGCCTTTGTGCATTGCTTGGAATGGCAGCAGTATACATGAGAAGAAGAAAAGATATCTAATTTCATAAAAATTTTCTTTACAGGAGCACCCGCAATTATATTGCGGGTGTTTTTGCGTGGTGAATGTGTGACCGTATGTGATTGACATTTTAATTATTATGCTATAAAGTTTTATAGAACTAACCAGTATAAGATGGAGGATAAAACTTAAAAGCATGAAATATAATATCAGAAAGTATATATTGGCAGGAATTACAGTAATTCTTGCGGCGGCTGTTCTGACAGCATGTGGTGGCAGCAAGCCAGAGAAGGACGATACAGTCCAGAGTACACAGGAAATATTTGCAATGGATACATATATGTCGCTTACTGCATATGGAAGTAACTCAGATGAAGCAGTAAGTAAAGCAGTTCAGGAGATTAACCGTCTTGATGCAATGTTTTCGGTAGGAAATGAGGACAGTGATGTTACTAAGATAAATGAAAATGGAAGCGGTGAAGTATCGGAAGAAACCGCATTTATAATGAACAGAGCAATGCAGGTATCTAAAGAAACTAAAGGCGCTTTCGATATTACGATATACCCAGTTATGGAGTTGTGGGGATTTACCACCAAGAATTATAGAGTGCCTGAAAGCAGCGAGATTACAGAGGTACTTAAGCATGTTTCTTATACAAATGTGGGGATTAACGGGCAGCAGGTGACATTATCAGATGGTGCAAGCATTGATCTTGGCGGAATTGCCAAAGGTTATACTTCCTCAAGGGTGATTCAGATTATGAAGGACTGCGGCATAGAGCACGCAATCGTAAATCTTGGAGGCAATGTGCAGGTGCTTGGAAGAAAGAGCGATGGCTCGGACTGGAGAGTTGCCATACAGAATCCTGACAGTGAAAGCAGTTATCTTGGCGTATTAAGCACTGCTGATAAGGCAGTTATAACATCAGGTGGATATGAGAGATATTTTGAGCAGGACGGACAGGTATATCATCATATTATAGACCCACAGACAGGCTATCCATCAGAGAGTGACCTGACATCAGTTACAATTGTATGCTCTGACGGAACAACAGCAGATGCATTATCAACAGCGCTTTTTGTAATGGGGCTTGATGGTGCGAAAGAGCTGTATAGAAGCGGCTCGCTTGATTTTGAGATGATACTTTATGATGGAAGCAAAGTATATGTGTCAGAGGGAATAGCTGACAGTTTTTCAACCAATATGAACACGGAAATAATTACCAGATAACGTTAATGAGAATTATTATTAACAGCCTGTATTGACAAATGCAGGTCCTAAAATATATTCTATAGAACAGTTAGAAAAAACTAATCAAAGATAGATGAAATTACTTTTGTTTAGGACAGCTAACTTAGGATATAAAGACTAGAAGGAGCAGACATGTTATTAGTAATATCACTTATAATCGTATCTTTATTCATATATTTTCTTAAAGATTCACTTAAGAAACACGCAGGTATCTACTATATAGGGGCAGCGGTAATCTCTATTGCAGTATTTCTGATTGGATTTTTGCCAATGCCTTTATTCTTAAAGAATAATATATTGGGGATATTTGCAAAGGGTTCGCTTGGAACGGCAATGTTCGTTGCAGTAATGTACGCAGGTGCACTTCCTAAGGGCAGCAAGCTGATTGCACCGCTTATGAAGATAAGAGGTGAATTGTCAATTACAGCGGCAATACTTGTCCTGTGTCATAATTTCACATACGGAATGACATATTTTAAAATGCTTTTTATTAAGCCGGCGGCATTGTCAGCAACACAGCTTACAGCAGCAATAATAAGCCTTGTGCTTATCATAATAATGCTTGTGCTTACAGTAACTTCATTTCAGGCTGTAAGAAAGAAGATGAAGGCAAAGAAGTGGAAGCAGTTACAGCGCACAGCATACGTATTCTACGGTCTTATGTATATACATATAATGCTTATCAATATTCCATATGCAAGACTTGGACTTGGCACTTATATTGCAAATGTTGTTATCTACAGCATAGTTTTCTTAGGATATGCAGCTATGAGAATAGCAAAGGCTGTATCAGTAAAGGCAGCAAGATCCGGAAAGACATACGGTAAGAAACCTGAGACGGTTCTGTATGGACTTGCATTGGTTTTATGTGTAGTTATGACATTTTTATGCTTTGCAGGAAGAAAGACAACGGCTATGGCTTCTGGCGGGGACGAGGAATGGGAAGAATTCTTTAATGATGAGACAGTTGCGGCGTTGGTTAAAGAGGCAGAGAGCAGCCTTGCAGGTGACGCAGCTTTAACAGCCGAAGGAACGACAGAGTCTGGACAGACTGATAATCAGTCAGATACACAGGCCGACAATTCGGGTTTGGATAATTCAGCCGCAGGTAATTCAGGTTCAGGTAAAACATCAGGCAATGATTCGGAAAGCGGTAATCAGACAGCACAGCAAGGAAATTTATCAGATGGCAGCAGTGATTCACAGGGAGGTAATACTGCCAGTGACGCACCGGCTAATACAACATTTAAAGCAGACGGAACATATACGGGTTCTGCTGTGTGTGATACTTATAATTACAATGTAACGGTTACAATAGTCATATCGGGAGATGTGATTACATCAGTTACAGCAACTTCAGAAGCAGGAGCACAGGACGTACAGTATTTTAATATGGCTAATGCAAAGGTTCCTGCACAGCTTCTTGCAAATCAGAGTACATCAGGCGTTGACAGTGTTTCTGGGGCTACTAAATCAAGCAATGCCATAAAGAAGGCATTTTACTATGCTTATAAATCTGCTAGGAAGTAGAGCAGATTTGTAATAGAAAAAATTATAAGGAGGATTTATGAGAAAGAACATTTTTACTAAGATTGCTGCTGTTGCAGCCGCTACTGTTCTTGCAGTTACAGCACTTCCAGCTCTTGTGTCTGATACACATGCAGCAGATGATGAGTATTCATATGTATATGCTGGACTTACATGGCAGGAATACTGGGCTAACGAGGGCGTATATAACGCAGGAGATGTAACAACATCTAATGAGAAGGATACACATGGTGAGTATGATAAGGGCGCTTTTGATACAGTAACAAGAGCTACAACCAATCATGGTCTTCACAGAGGAAGCTACCAGTGCATGGCAACAATTGATACAGAAGATGGTAAGAAGTATGAGCTTGCCGGCTGGAGCAGTGATGGAAAACAGATGATACTTACAGATGGTACACAGCTTTCATACAACAGGGGCACAATTACTAATGCAGATGGCACAACATCTAAGCTTTCTTCTTATGAAGTAACTGGTATTAAGTATGTTCCGGTTAAGGTTAAGACATCTGATCTTGCTGATTTTGAGCAGCATTACAGAGTTGTCAAGAATGGTGAGAAGTTATACGGAGGATTCGGTGAGGTCAAGCTTAGTTCATATGAGTATACAGCAGATGTTAATGCAGATACTAACGGACTTAAGACAGCAGTTAAGAATGCAGACGGAACATATTCATTCTCTGCAAGACAGACTGGAAGTGGAAAGTCATTTGCAGAGCAGGATATCAGCGTAGCTGCTAACATTACATCTACAGTAAAAGATGCTACAGGTTCATACGGTGAATTCTTAAGAGTTGATATTAATGGCGATGGTTATGGTGCATTAGGTGCTATGATGCAGGCTGTTAAGTGGACATACTATGGAAATGATGCAACAAGAACAAATGTAGTTGCTACATATGGTACTAAATTCGCAGCAGACAATTGGATGCACAAATCAATGGGAATCCAGCTTGGACTTACAGATTCAGCACGCTGCCAGTTACCAGCAGGATATGATGGAACAGGTTACTGGTCACTTACTGTATATGCATTAGGATATACTGATACTACAATTGATTTTGAAGCAACTGATGCTAATATCGTTAAGGTTAAAGCACCTGTAAGTGATACATCAAAGCTTTCAGCAGCTATTGCAGCAGCAGATGCACTTAACGAAGCTGATTACACAGCCGAATCCTGGGCAGCTATGAAGCTTGAGTATGAGGAAGCAGTCGATGCACTTGCAGTTGCAGAATATCAGGCAGATGTTGATGAGGCAACAGAGCATCTTACAGCCGCAATCAATGCATTAGTAAAGGTTGATGCAGGTACACCTTCTGGTTCAGAAGAGTCTGGCAACACAACAGATGCAGGTACATCAGATACATCTGTATCAAATGTTAAGACTGGTGATTCAAACAACATGATGGCTTACATCGCAGCAGCAGTACTTGCTTTAACAGCAGGCGCAGCAGTAACAGGCAGACGTAAGATTAAAGATATCAGATAATTGAATTGATACGCTTAAATCTAATAAAACTATAAACAAGCCAAAGAACCGGGTCGGAGAGAATCCTTTGTGGGATTCACTTCCAATCCGGTTCTTTGTTACCTGTTAATCTTAATATCACCCATATTAACATCAGCGTTTATACTTTTACCGCTGCCGGCGTTATTAGTATAGCTGTGAGAATAAGTAGAATCATTAACCTTAATGTCGCCTAAGTCTACAGAGAGATTAGCACTGTATTTATCAATATCCATACCGCTTATTTTCAGTGAGCCCATATCAACAGAAAGGTTAAGAACATCACTGTTGCAATTGGTAAGCTTAATATCACCCATATTAACATCAGCAGTTAAATTCTTAATGGCAGAATCAGCAATCTTAAGAGAACCCATATCAACAGAGAAATCAGCAGAAGAAGCATTTATATCGTTCACAGACATATCACCCATATTAAGGTCAGCCTGAATGGAATTAAGACTGACATTGTCAGGAATAGTAATTGTAAGTGTGCAGTCTGAGTTTTTGATATTAGTCATAAGATGTACTTTTACATGCTGTTCAATATTTAATGAATTTCCAGAAACAGATACAGCAGGCTTAAACTTTTCAGCACCTGTATAGATAACTTCAAGCTTGCTGCCTTTCTTAATCTCAACACTGCCAAGATTCATATCAATAGATATGTCTGACACATTATCATAAGTGGAAGAATTTTCAATATATTTGCCACTGGATGCCATAGTTATGCGTGTAAAAGGAGAAATGTTAAATACATTACCAAGAACGCCAATAATTATGCATATAAGTGTAATAAAATATATAATTGACAGATAAATTCGTTTACTCATAATTACACCTCCCTGGAATCGTCTTTAAGTATACTCTTGAATATAGCGTGTATTACAGCCGCAACAGGCCATATAACCCATGTTAAAGCCCATGCAAATGTGATAAAACTGATTGACAGATATATACATGTAACGGTAGGCCAGAAAACAGACATAATAGTTGTTGCAGTATTGTTAATATATCTGACTTCTTTATTCTCCTTCTTAACATAGCTGCCGGCTACATTGTCACCATTAAGGGCAAGTAAAGTCTTACATGAAGTCTCAGCCATTGAACCGAAAACAATAAGGAATACGCCGACACTTACTATACAAATCATTACTGCACCGCCGATATCGTCAAGTCCCTGTATTGGGATTGCGTCAAAAACAGCAGCAGGGACAAAGCTTATGATACACATAATAATTCCCAGAGTGCGGCACATAATAGAAATGTTGCGAAGCTGTTCCTTCTTATCCTGCACATATCCGACAGTGGCATAATCGATGATACATTCGTGTTTCTTAATATAGTCGTATTTATTCATTAAAGAATTGGTTATTATAAATATGCCAACACCGCAGGCAACTATAATAAACAGAGCAACAGTGCCCATTGTCTGGAGAAAATTATTATGAAATGCACTGCAGGCTGCCGCTGGAACTACTGAGAAAATACATAAGAAAACCCCTAATGCAGTCAGAAATGCATGTCGGCTGCCGGCACTTACAAAGCTTCTGGCTTCATCCTGTGTTAAAGTGCGTCTGTTATCAACAGGAGCAGAAGACTGCCTGTTAAGTCCGAGAGTTTCTGCGAGTTCGTCAAGATTGCCAAATTCTGAGATAACAGTGCCTACAGCCTCATTCTCGCTTTTACCTTCACTGATAAGTTCATTATATTTGTCCTCCATCATGCCCCACAATTCGTCTTTAGCCTTTAAAACTTCAGCAGTTGCGGGGAGATTGGCAAACATAGTTTCAAGATAACTTTTAATAGTATCCATACATTAATTCTCCTTCACAATAAATTTTTCAATAACTTCTTTAGTGAGAGCCCACTCTTCACATTTTGACTGATAATACAGTCGTCCTTCGTCAGTAATCTGATAATAGGTGCGCTTCTTTCCCCCATTCTCGCCTACACCGGGGAAAGAAGTGATATATCCGTTCTTTTCCATTCGTGTAAATGCGGAGTAAAGAGTAGTTTCTTTAACAATATATTTCTCATTGGTCATGGCCTTAATCTGCTTGGAAATCTCATAACCATAAGATGGCTTATCAAGCAGAAGATACAGGATAATTGTATCGTTGTAGCCTCGTATAATGTCGCTGCTGATGCCAGCCATGCATATTCCTCCCTTCGAATTAATTGAAGGTGATGATTCACCTGATAATAAATATTAAATAAATGATAATTACTACGACAGGCGATACTACGACAGCCGTAGTACATCTGTCGTAGTATATATAACATGATATGCATAATATGTCAACAGGAGAATATAAAAATCCCTCAAAAGCAGGTAAACAGTGCTTTTGAGGGATATATTAAAAATGTGGATTATTTGAAATATACTTTAGCTGCAGTAGCAGACATGATATTTTCCTTGTCGGATGTTGATATTTCATTGCTTAAGACAATGTAATCAATAAGGTGTCTGTAGCTGTCCTTGCACAGATTCATAGGCAGGTCACTTCCCCACATAAGTCGGTCGCTTCCGACAAGTTCGATGGCGCGTTTAATATAATGGATTGCGTCAGGATAAGGGTATGTGGCATCTTTACCCTGATTAGAAGGAAGGCTTGCAAGGTCGAATACAACATTGTCAAGCGTGAGTGCCTCCATTCCTTTAAGCCAGACATCTTCCTGAACAAGACCTCTTGGGGCGAGCAGATGGCACACAACAAACTGCGTGTCAGGGTGTCTCTTAATTGCGCGGGCGAGAGCTTCTGGCTGCCAGCACTCGGCAGGGTAGCGGCCGATATCGAACACAACAGTATTATTATGCATTTCAGCATATGACAGCATTTCCTCAATAACATCACCGTCAAGGGGAATAGTAGGATGATAACTCATAAGACCGCTTCCGGTACTTACCTCGAATTTTACAATCTTAATTCCGAGGTCTTCAAACAAATGCTTTCTTATAGAATCAACATTTCTGCAGAATGGGTCGTAAGTAGCTGCCGCAGCAAGACGGTCAGGATATTTGTTTGCAGCCTCATAAGTGTAGAGATTCTGCGGTCCTAAGAAATTGCCCTGAAGCATAACAGCTTTGGAGACGCCAGCTTCATCCATAACCTTAAGAACCGCTTCCGGAGTTACATCATATTCACCAAGACACTCTGGTATCATCTGGAATATAGTTCCATCAGCGTAGCTTGCGTAACCTCCGCCTATAGCCTGCATTTCTCCGCTGTTTCCAAATCCATTAATGCAGCGGCATATATGAATGTGTGAGTCAATTATGTTCATTGTTAAGCCTCCTTGTTGCTAGATGTTGAAAGAATATTGAGATTATGTCCATACAGAAATTCATTAATAATTCCAATGTCATATTCACATTTGTTAATCATAATTATAATTGCAGCATCGCGGCTGACCTTGGAATACAGAGGGCTTAGGCCTGCAGTTTTTAACGCACGGTTGGTATCAGTAAGATTCATATGACATGCAATGCAGAGCGCAATTACTCTGTCACGGCTTGGGTTGGCACGATTACCATTAAGTATTCCGTATGCATAATTAGCTGGAATATCACTTTGCCGGATAACATCACTTAATTGAAGTCCGTGGCTTCCTATATACCAGTTAAAGAATTCGCTGACAGACATCTGTGAGTCAGTATCCTCTTCATTACGATATCTGTTAAAATGTTCAGGCTCAACTGAACTTAAGATTTTATCAAGTTCATAAGTCGGCTTTTCGTTCATTATTAATTCCGCCTTTCACAATAGAGTACACATTTTCTATTGATATAGTGTATAATAATAAACACTAAATTACAATAAGGATAAAAATATGACTTTAGAAGAAGAGAGCAGGCTGTCATTTTACAGGGAACTGACAGTACTTGATGAAAAAAAGAATATAGTGCTGGTGCAGGATATAAGGAACAGTGAGCTTTGCGTTAAAAAGACACTTGATATATATTCGCATGATGTATATGAGCAGCTTGCCTCTGTAAGAATTGAGGGTGTTCCTGCGGTAAAGGAATGTGTTGCTGATGATGGAAAGCTTATAGTAGTTGAGGAGTATGTGCAAGGCAGGAGCCTTAAGCAGGTATTAGATGAGCAGGGATTATTAAATGCGGAACAGGCATATGAAATAGCAGTCCAGCTTGTGGACATACTTGTGCGACTGCATCAGTTAGAGCCGGCAATTGTCCATAGAGACATTAAACCATCTAATATAATTATTGAAAAAAACGGACATGTAAATCTTATAGATTTTAATGCGGCAAGACATGTTAATGCAGATAAGAATGAAGATACCAGAATGCTGGGAACAGTGTATTTTGCTGCACCAGAGCAGTTTGGATTCGGGCAGTCTGATGAGCGTACAGATATATATGGTCTGGGAGCAACAATTAATTATATTATGACAGGTGACAAGCCGGGAGCAGGAATTGCAGAGTGCAGATTTTCAGATATTCTTAAGAAATGCCTTATGGTAGATGCCAAAGACAGATATCAGTCAGCAGCAGAGCTTCGCGGCGTGCTGGATATGCTAAATTATAGTATAGTACAGGATAATAGGAAAAAAGCTGAAACAGCATTTGGTAAAGATAATAATGTTTCAGTTGTAAGAACCTATCGTAATATAAGAGATACAATTGTTAAAATGTACAGAAAATATCAGAAAAGGAATTACGATATTAACAATTCATGGCGCAGATATCTGCCTCCGGGATTCAGACGGCTGAATATTGTGTATTGTCTGATTGCGCTAGTATGGTATGCGGTTATTGTATGGCTAACAATAAGCTTTGCAGTTACGGACAGTAAAACGGGAATACCGGTAACGGGCGGAGAACTTACAATGTATAAGATAGCTGTATTTGTACTCTTTATGGGAATGACAATGTGGTTTGGCAACTATCTTAATATAAGGAGAAAGCTTCCGGGAATGAAGAAGATAAATGTATTAAGCACTATTCTGACATTTGGGTATGCATTTACGATTAGTTTTATGTTTTTAGCTTTTTTTGCAATATTTATGGCAATTATAGGATATTTGTAATTATAAAAAGACAGGATATATGTTGAAATCATTCAATATTATGTCCTGTCTTTTTTGTGCTGTCAGCACACAGATTGTAAGCTTCACTGTGATAACATTCAGAATGTAAAAATAATTACATATCACAATGAAAATTAAATATTGTATTCATATCGCAGTTAAGGATACGGCAGCATGCATAGAGAAAAGAAACAGTAGGATTCTGAGATCCCTTTTCTATTCTGTTGTATGAGTAAATTGAAATATCAATGCCATCTGTCTGGAGCCTCGCAATCATATCAGTCTGTTTAATGTTCAGCGATTTACGCAGAGCGGCTATATTATTACCAATATTAGTATCGTTAACCTGAATTATGCGGTCAATACTGTTTTCATTTTTCATAAAATTGCACCTCTATGCAATAATATATGTTGATTTGTAAAAAATAATTGCACGAGAACGCAATAAATGATATTATGAAGAAAAGTTAATTATGTAAATTCAGAAATAAAGGTATATGCATGAAAAAATATATCGTATACGCAAATATCTCAATTCCAATACTGGCAGGCAGTCTGCTATACTATGTGACTTCACCACAAGTCATGTTTGTACAGAATATTGACAGGCTGCTTGGAGTCAGTCTGCATGTTGGAATGGAGAACACATTTGTAGTAAATTTGCGTAGTTATATGCCAGATATGCTGTGGGCGTATGCACTGGTATTTTCATTAATGCTGGTTACAGGTAATAAAACAGCTTATGTATGGAAAATGTTTGTGATAGCAGGCATGTTTTCGACAATTATGGAAGTCTGTCAGGTTACCGGATGTGTAAAGGGGACATTTGATGTGATGGATATTATTGTGGAAATAATTGCAGAACTGATGGCTGTTTTTATTATAAAAAGACATGATATGAGGAGGAAATCATATGAAAAGAATCAGGAAGTACATAGGGGTACTGCTGTGTCTGATAGTATTTGCTGCAATGGCGATGGGAAGCGGTTCTGACACAAGCGTAGATAACAGTAATGCGAGTGGTGCTTCGGATAAGACAGGCTCAGAAAGTGATAATGTTGTCATGGTAGGTGGAAGCTTTGAGAAAGATGGATTAAAGGGTACAGTTAATGATGCAGATACAGATTTTACCGATTACGATGATCCATATGGATTTTACAAGCCTGGTGATGGGAAAAAATATGTCAAAGCAGATTTTTCATTTGAAAATAACGGTAAATCTGATGCTTATGTAAGTAGTGCAGATTTTAGCTGTTATGCAGATAATGAGAGCTGTGACCAAAGTTTTATCGCATCTGTAAATGAGTTCTCAGGAGATACATTATCAACTGGTCGTAAAATAAGCTTCAGTGTAGTATTTGCAGTTCCTGTTGATGCAGAATCTATCGAACTGGAATACACAACCAATATATGGTCAAGCGAAAAAGTAATAATAAAGCTTCAGTAGGAGGAGTAGAAGATGAGAGTTTGGAAACTGGTATCAGGAATATTATCAATTATATTATTTGCAGTAGTTATGTTTCAGTCATGCGCTGCAGGAGTAGTTAATGCACTTGAGGACAATGGTGGCATATCAGGAAGTGTCGGCGTAATAGTTGGAATACTTATGCTTGCTGGTGGAATCGTTTCGATAGCTACAAGAAATAAGACTGGTAAGGGACACGATATAGCGTTGATTGTACTTTTCGGACTTGCCGCTGTATTCGGATTTGCAGGATACGGCAATTACAGTGACCTAGTAATCTGGTCAGTATGGTGTCTTATAAATGCTGTTTTAGCAATTGTAAGCATGATTAAGAACAGATAAAGAAACCAATAATAATTAAAAATGTCTGGTGTGTCGCAGTAGTGCGGCATGCCAGACATTTTTGCATTAGTCATATTAATAAGTAATATCCCTGCCTTCTTTTCTCCACTGTCTGAATTCAGCAGAAGCAGAAAGTAAAAGGTCAGATGATGAGTTAAGTGCAGTTTCAACAGAATCCTGAATAACACCGATGATGAAGCCGATTCCGACAACCTGCATAGCAACATCATTAGGAATACCGAATAATGAGCATGCCATAGGTATAAGCAGGAGTGAACCACCGGCAACACCAGAAGCACCGCAGGCAGAAAGCGCTGCAAGAATACTTAAAAGGATTGCGCTTGGAATATCAACAGTAATACCTAAAGTATTAGCTGCGGCAAGAGTCATAACAGTGATAGTTATTGCCGCACCGTCCATGTTAATAGTTGCACCGAGCGGAATAGTAACAGAGTAAGTATCTCTGTCGAGTCCCATATCCTCACATTCCTTCATATTAATAGGAATGTTGGCAGCAGAGCTTCTTGTGAAAAATGCAGTGAGAGCACTCTTTTTTAAACATCTGAATACAAGTGGGTAAGGATTCTTGTGTGTACACCAGAAAACAAGAATCGGGTTGGTAACAAAATAAATAAACAGCATAGTACCAACGAGAAGCATAAGAAGTTTTCCATATTCCTTAAATACTGACATACCATTATTTGACACAGTATCAAATACAAGTCCCATAATACCAAATGGAGCAAAATTAATAATCCAGGTAACAACCTTGGAAAGACCATTAGAGATATCTACAAGCATATCTTTAGTAGATTCCTTGGCATGTCTACATGCAATACCGATAACAACAGCCCATGCAAGAATACCTACATAGTTAGCTTTAGTAAGAGAAGTAATAGGATTCTCAACAATATTCATTAATAAAGAGTTAAATACATCACCAATACTTCCCGGTGATGACATTTCTTCAATGCCTTCTGTCAGAGTGAGCGTAACCGGGAATAATTTGCTTGTAAATACTGCGATTACAGAGGCAAGAACCGTACTGAACATGTACAGAATAATTACGGTTTTAATAACACCGCCATGACTTTTTCCTGAATGACATAAAGAACTTATGACAAGCACGAAAACAAGAAGCGGAGCAATAGCCTTAAGTGCACCAACGAAAACACTTCCGAAAAGAGAAATACCAGTTGCTTTAGGCACGAGCAGACCAAGTATGATACCAAGTGCAAGTCCGCCAATAATTCTCTTAATGAGACTAATACTAATCCATTTGTCTAATAATTTTTTCATATCTAATAGATTCTCCTATGCAAAACTTTTTCTATTATAAACTTACAAAATATATTTGACAACTAATACTGTAAAGAATAAGAGATTTATTGTAAAATAAAATGTGATTATTACATAAGAAAGCAGACAGATATGAACAGAGTTATATATTATTTAAAGAAGGATATAGTGCTGACGGTAAGCTGGGTACTTGCGGCTGCTTCAGCATTTTTAGTAAAACCGGATAAGGGATATGCAGGCTATATTGACTGGCGTTCACTTGGAATATTGTGGAGTCTGATGATAATAACAAAGGGTTATATGAATAACGGCATCTTTGAAAAAATCGGACATGCACTTCTTGTGAGAACCCGTAAAATGTGGCAGCTTGTCAGCGTACTTGTTGCACTGTGTTTCTTTAGCAGCATGCTGATTACCAACGATGTTTCACTGATAACATTTGTTCCGTTTGCAATAATGATGCTTAAGAAGTGTGGCAGGTGGGAGCTTATGATACCAGTTGTTGTGTTGCAGACAATAGCTGCGAATCTTGGGAGCATGCTTACACCGATTGGCAATCCGCAGAACCTGTATCTTTACGGACTTGCGGGCGTTGGAGCAGGGCAGTTTATGATGTGGCTTTTGCCATACACAGTTGTTTCAGCAGTCCTGCTGATTATTTCAATACTGCTTTTAAAGAATAAAAATGCTGATGTGAGCATGAAGGATACTGACGATAATTCAGAACAAAGAACAGTACCTGTAAATGTCTTGCTATATACAATTCTGTTTGTTATAGCATTACTTGTTGTTGCAAGAGTACTTCCGTGGTATGTACTTACAGTACTGGTGCTTGTTACAACATTTATAATAGAAAGAAATGTGCTTTTGAAAGCAGACTATGCGCTGCTATTAACATTTGTCGGCTTCTTCATATTTACAGGTAATATGGGAAGGATAGAGTCGGTTGCATTATTCTTATCAGGTATTGCTGATGGCAGGGAAATAGGCGTTGGAATCATTACAAGCCAGTGTATAAGTAATGTCCCGGCGGCACTTCTGCTGTCAGGATTTACGCATAATATAAAAAGCCTTGCACTTGGAGTTAATATTGGCGGGCTTGGCACACTGATAGCTTCAATGGCTAGCCTTATATCATATAAGCAGTATGTCAATGAAGTGCCAGATGGTAAAGAAAAATATTTTGTTACATTTACAGTGTATAATGTGATATTTCTGATTGTGTTATATGCGTGTACAAAACTTATATAGATAAAGCAGGAGGGGGAAAGCAATGTATGGATGTCCGGGCTGTGGAGCCGAATTACGATATGATATCAAAACAGGCAGGTTAAGATGCAAAAGCTGCGGTGGCAAATACGATGTTGGCGCAATAAAGAAAGATAAAGATGCGGAAGATTCATTATATGAAGTAAATGCATTTGTATGCCCGTCATGTGGTGGCAAAATATATTCAGCGGATAATACAATAGCGGGATTCTGCAGTTATTGTGGAGCGTCTGCTATATTGCAGCAAAGAACAGAGAAAGTTGGTGCACCGAAATCAATTGTGCCGTTCAAAGTAGAGAAAAAAGTATGCAAGACAAAGTTTAAAAATTTTGCAAAGAAGAACATGTATGTTCCTGATGAATATAAGAAGGCTGACGGTATTAATGAATTCAGAGGAATATACCTTCCGTATCATAGTTACGAAGCGACAGTTGAAGGTGACTATGATGCATATGGAAAGACGCAGACAACTAAAAAGAAAAAGAAGAAGATTTATACAACTACCAGACATTGGAAGATTCATGCACCGGTTCATGGCAATGTAAGAGGAATTACACATGATGCATCAAAATTATTCAGGGATGATTTAAGCGAGGCAATTAATGATGCTACGGACTCTAAGGCAGTAGTAGATTTCAAACCGGGTTATCTGTGCGGCTTCTATGCCGATATGTCAGACATTCCGGCAGAGGATTATAAAGAGTATGCCTATGTTAATTCAAAGGAATATGTTGATAATCAGATAAGATACAAAGTCGGAAGCAACATGTCCATAAAAAAGACAGAGAAAGAACCACAGATAGATATTGTCAGCAAAGAGGATATATTAAAGCCTGTATGGTTCATGTCTTATCAGAACCGTGACAGAGTTGCGTATGCGGTTATTAATGGAAATACTGGAAGGATGAATTGTGACTTGCCGGTAGATTTTAAGAAATTCTTCGGAGTCTCAGCAATCATATCGGCGGTTATATTTATTGTCCTTATGTGTTTTCAGAACATAATGTTTACAGCTAAGACAATGATAGGAATAGCTGCAGTATTCAACCTTATAGCGGGATTGTTTTATGATGCCAACATAAGAAAAATGTATGACAGGGAAATAAAAAGAGCATACAGATTGAAAAAATCGGACGCACTTAAAGTAGTAGCAATTACAGCAGGTACATTTATGCTTATATATGTTGCAATTAACTTTATTGCTGTAATCAATTCGGAATACAGGGAGAGCAGCAAATGGGTAAAAGTGGCAATATGTGCCATAACATTTATGATACAGCTTGTAATGGTGATTAAGCGCTATCCACAGTATATGGCACTGAAAAAGAACAACACAGCAGCATCGCCGGTCTTTTTGCTTTCGGTGGTTATTAATATAGCAATTATGATAGTTGCAGTTGTCAATCCGGTACATGACATATGGTATTATGTTGCAACTGCACTGGCATTAGCGTCAGAAGTAATTGTAGTACTGGGAATTATCAGAGACTACAATTACAGTTGTACAAGACCGCTGCCTCAGTTTAATGCATACAAAGGAGGACAGGAAGAAATTGAAATATCTTAGAAGATTATTAACAGTAATATTAATTCTTTGTGCCTTCGCAGCCAGTGCATTATTCTTTACTGAACAGGCGGGTGCAAGTGGACAGGAGACCGGAGATTACAGGATAATATATGATGACAGTGCTTATCTTATAGATGATGATGACGAGTCTGGTCTGTATGAGATTATGGAAAACATTTCTAAGAATACAAATGTCATATTTTATACTACACGCACATCAGAATATGGCATGAGCACCGCTGATATATGCCAGAATTATTGTGCAGAGCATTTCGGCACTTCCAAGACAGCACCAGTATTGATGTTTACAATTGATATGTATCACAGGGAAATCTATATGTATTGTACAGGCGATACACGCAAAATCATACGGAATGCAGAAGCCAATTCAATAACCGATAATGTATACAAGAGCGCTACAGCAGGTGATTATGGCAAATGTGCCATAGATGCATTTACACAGGCACAGAATTGTCTGGCGGGCGGCAGGATTAAAAGACCAATGCAGATTATTAATAATGTACTATTGGCAATGCTTCTTGGTGTAACTGTTAACTTCATTGTGCTTAAAGTATCGAGATTTAATAAAAAAGAAGACGGATATCCGCCTATTAGAGAAAACGGAGCAGAATCATTTATTAGCGTCAAGGTTAATAAAGAACTGTTAAAAGAGCATACATCAGTAAGCCGTGAGTCATCAGGAGGAGGTTCTGGTGGAGGTTCTTATGATTTTGGAGGAGGTTCATCTGGCGGCGGCGGAGGAAGCTCCGGAGGTGGACACAGTTTTTAATAAATGTTGTGTTCTAATAACTTTGAATTACCAGAATGATGGGAGAGTAATATGGATTTAATTAATACATGCTTTGAAATGTGCGATTACATAGAGCAGAATGGTGTTGTAAGACTGGCTGGAAATGTGAAGCTTCGCGACAATCTTAAGAAAGAACTGTTGCATTTTCTTATATACATATCAATGACAGATGGAAGATATGGTGAGGAAGAGAAAGCATTTATAAAGAAAAAACTGGGATTTGATGTGAGTGCGTCGATGGCGGCTGATATCAAGAACCGCAACATGCTTGGTGCAGGATATATCACAAGAGTGCCGGAGACATTTAAGTATTTCATATTAGCCAATGCCGGTCACAAGATTAAGAACGACAGATACGATAATAAAGAGGCACGTACGCTGGCAGAAACCTACCGCAAGCTTGGGCAGGAATATCTGGCTGCGAATACTGGAAGTACCGAGGTTGAGATAAATGTTTTATCATCATATTGTGTAATGTTAGATGAGAATCTTAAATCATACGGTCTGCTGCGTCCTGATTACAAGAGCGCGGCAATACAGGCAGAGACAGAAGATGAGAAAGAACCGGACGCCGATGAACTAATTGCAGAACTTAATTCACTGACAGGACTTACTGCAGTAAAAGAAGATGTCAATGCACTTATTAATCTTCTTAAAGTCCAGAAAATGCGTGAGCAGATGGGAATGAAGCAGACAAGTGTCAACAAACACCTTGTATTCATGGGAAATCCCGGAACAGGAAAGACGACAGTTGCAAGACTGCTTGCCAGAATATATAAGGCAATAGGGGCAATATCCAAAGGTCATCTTGTAGAAGTAGACAGGTCAGGGCTGGTATGCGGATATATAGGACAGACTGCATCCAAGACAGCGGAAGTAATAGAGTCTGCGCTTGGTGGAGTTCTTTTTATAGATGAAGCATACACACTTACTAATGGAAAAGGGCAGGGCGACTTTGGTCAGGAGGCTGTAGATACATTGTTAAAAGGAATGGAAGATCACAGAGATGATTTAGTTGTGATAGTAGCAGGCTATACAGAACTGATGGAGGAATTCTTAGATTCCAATCCGGGACTGCGTTCAAGATTCAACAAATTCATCAACTTTGAGGATTACACAGCCGAGGAAGAGGTCGAAATACTTATAAATAACTGCAAGAAGCAGGAATACATGTTATCAAGAGATGCACTCGAGGAAGCCAGAAGATTTTTCACAGAGCGTGTCGCCAACAAACCAGAAGGTTATGCCAATGCAAGAGATGTAAGAAACTATCTTGAGAAAGCGATATCTAATCAGGCTAGCAGGATAGTGGGGCTTAAGGATGTTGATAAGAATATATTGGCGATGCTCGAGAAGGAGGATCTGGTTGGGATTGAGTTGTGACATACGGGAGGTAGTGGCAGACGGACGCGGCGGGCGGGGGATAGTGTCATTTTCAGACACGCTC
>OHRE01000279.1_pt1 | contig 28183 bp, 21 predicted proteins | sample 1578411 | NCBI WGS metagenome assembly OHRE01 (sample SAMEA3879566, study PRJEB24766) | human gut metagenome | biome: human-associated habitat; feature: feces | place: USA | collected 1985/1987 | reverse complement strand
TTATCCTTTTAAGCCTGTTAGTCGCGGCGAGCGCGGGAATCGCGGTTGTCTTAGGCAAAAAACGCAGGCTGGGATAAGCAAGACGCCGAAATACAAACCTTTTACTAACCTCCTGGAAAAGCCTCACCCCAAAGGTGAGGCTTTTCTGCGTCTAAGGCTGAAAGGAACAGAGATTTATGGCTTGACCCTCTGACGCGCCGCTCGGCACGGTTTCTTACTGAACCGAACGTCCGAAAAGGGTGGCAAGAAGCTTGGAGCCCCCGCCGGGCAGCGGGAAAACCGTGGGAAATGTGAGGAAAGGGGGCGCCCTGATCTCTGAATACCCTCAATAGGAGGCCTTTAGTTAATTATCACAGGAACAAAAAAGGATAGAAAGGTATTTTAGAAAAAAGTTTGAAAAAGCTTAGTTTTGTACTCCTTTCTTAGAATAATTGAGTACCGCAGGGAATGGGCAAAGGCTATAATAAAGGTAAGAAAAGATTAACGGGTAAGGAGGGGGAATATGAGGCGTGGGGGCAGATGGCTTCATAGTGCCGGAAAAGCGATGGGCCGTCCGGAGCGGATATGGTTTACAGAAAGAATAAACAAAGATTAAACAAGGTTTGGAAAGTGGTGAAACAATGAAAAAGCTGAAAAAATTTTTTCGATATGACAACATAGGATATTTTTTCGTGCTTCCGGCAGTGATTTACATGCTGTTTTTTGTGGGCTACCCTATTGTAAGCAACTTCATTTTAAGCTTTCAGGATGTAACGGTAAAGACCTTAAGCAGCCCAAATAAGCCCTTTGCTGGAATCGAAAACTATCAGACCCTGTTCCAGGATGAGGTTTTGCGGACCTCCATTATCAACACTCTGCTGTTTACGGTGCTGTGCCTGGTATTCCAGTTTATGATCGGTTTTCTGCTGGCCTTGTTCTTTAACCGCAGGTTTTCCTTTGCCAAGCCGGTCAGGGGATTGCTGATGATGCCCTGGATGATCCCGATCACGGTAACCGCCCTGATCTTTAAATTTATGTTCAGCTCTAATGTGGGCATCATCAATCAGGCGCTGATGGGAATCGGCCTGATCAGCGCTCCGATCGACTGGCTGACCCAGCCGGCAACGGCGATGATCGCCCTGATTATCTCCAATGTTTGGATCGGCATCCCCTTTAATATGATTTTGATTTCCACAGGCCTGACCACCATTCCCACGGAGCTTTACGAGAGCGCGGGCATTGACGGCGCCAATAAGCTTCAGACGTTCTGGAAGATCACAGTGCCCATGCTGAAGCCTACCATCGGTTCGGTGCTGATCCTGGGCTTTATCTACACCTTTAAGGTTTTCGACCTGGTATTTGTGATGACCGGAGGCGGGCCGGTAAACTCTACCCAGATGCTGTCCACCTACTCCTACAAGCTGTCGTTTAATATGTTTAAATACAGCCAGGGAGCGGCTGCCGCTAACGTGTTGTTTGTCATTCTCTTTATTGTCAGCCTGATCTATCTTAAATTTGCCTATTCAGAGGAGGATTTATAATGAATGCGGAAAAAAAGCTGAAGGGGAAAAGCAACGCGCTGTTCTGCGTTCTGTCCTTGGTCCTGTTAGTGGTCCTTCTTTTCCCGCTTTATTGGATTTTAGTGACCTCCTTGAAAACAGAGCAGGAAATCTTCCGGATTCCTCCCACGCTGTTCCCCAGCGTGCTGAATACGGATTCCTACGCGGCGCAGCTTCAAAGCGGCGATTTCAATATGTTTCAGTCCTTTGGCAACAGCATGATCATTGCGCTGAGCTGTACGGCGATCGCGGTCATTCTTTCCGTACCGGCCTCCTACGGCCTGGCCCGGTTCCGCTTTAGGGGAAAGAAGGTATGCATCTTGAGCTTTTTGATCACCCAGATGCTTCCTGTATCCGTAATTTTGACCCCGATGTTTATCATCTTTAAAAACATGTCGTTATTAAATACATATTTCTCGGCTATTCTGGCGGACGCGACGATCGGAATTCCCTTTTCCGTCCTGATTTTGAAGAACTATTTCGGCTCCATTCCGAAGGAGCTGGAGGATGCGGCGAGCATCGACGGCTGTAACCGGTTCAGCGCGTTTTTGAGAATCTTTGTCCCGATCGCCTTGCCGGGTGTGGTGGTGTGCGCCATTTTCTCTTTCCTGTACGCCTGGGGCGACCTGGCTTACGGCATGACCTTTATTCAGGACCAGGTCAACCGTCCCATTACCGCGGGAATCTTTAACTTTATGGGACAGTATGGCACTAAGTGGAGCTATCTGACGGCGTTCGCGGTTGTTACCATTATCCCGGTAGCGTTAATTTTCATCTTTATGCAGAAATATATTATCAGCGGCCTGACAGCCGGCGCGGTCAAGGGGTAAGGCCGGGAAAGAGCAGTGCCGAAGGAGAACGGGAATTTTTTGAAAAGCCTGTAAAGGAGGCTTTTCAATTTCAGCAGGCGGAAGCACGATAAAAATCAAAAAGCAAGGAGGCAGAAAGGATGTCGGTATTTCAGCAGGAGGGAAACCGGTTAAAGTATCACTACGACGCGGAGGAGCTGTGGCTGGAGCCATGGGGAGCGAACAGCCTTCGGGTGCGGGCTACAAAGGAAGCGGAAATGCCAAAGGAAAGCTGGGCGCTTCTGGAGGCTCCGGAATGCGGCGCGGAAATTGAGATTACAGAAGACGGAGCCAGGATAAAAAACGGGAAAATCCGTGCGGAGGTGAGCAAGTACGGGAAGATCACCTTCTACAATCAAAAGGGTAAGCTCTTATTGGAGGAATACTCCAGGACAAGAAAGGATTTGTTTGCCAAAACATGCAGCGCCCTGGAAGTGGAGCCCCGGGAGTTCAAGCCGATTTTAGGCGGGGATTACCGTTTAACCGTGCGGTTTGAGGCGGGGGATAAAAATGAGAAGATTTATGGCATGGGCCAATACCAGCAGGAGCTTTTAAATCTGAAGGGAGCGGATCTGGAGCTTGCCCACCGAAATTCCCAGGCCAGCGTTCCCTTCGCCCTGTCTTCGCTGGGATACGGCTTTTTGTGGAACAACCCGGCGGTGGGGCGGTGTGTATTTGGAGCGAACATCACCAGCTGGGAGGCAGAGTCCACTAAGGGCATGGATTACTGGATCACAGCCGGAGATACGCCGGCGGAGATCGAGGAGGCGTATGCCGGCGCTACCGGAAGGGTGCCGATGATGCCGGAGTACGCCATGGGCTTTTGGCAGTGCAAGCTCCGGTACCAGACCCAGGAGGAGCTGCTGCAGGTAGCGCGGGAGTACAAGCGGCTGGGCCTGCCGATCTCAGTGATCGTGGTGGACTTTTTCCACTGGCCGAAACAGGGAGAATGGAGGTTTGACCCCACGTATTGGCCGGACCCGGATGGGATGATCCGGGAGCTGAAGGAAATGGGGATCGAGCTGATGGTGTCTATTTGGCCGACAGTGGATAGAGCCAGCGAAAATTATGAGGAAATGCTGGAGAAGGGGTATCTGATCCGCACAGACAGGGGCTTCCGCGTCGGGCTGGATTTTGAGGGCCCCACGATTCATTATGACGCGACAAATCCGGGAGCGCGAAAGTATTTGTGGGAAAAGGCGAAGAAGAATTATTTTGATAAAGGGGTAAAAATCTTCTGGCTGGACGAAGCGGAGCCGGAATATACGGTATATGATTTTGACAATTACCGGTATTATTTAGGGCCGAACGTGCAGATCGGAAACCTATATCCGGTGTACTATGCAAGGACCTTTTATGAAGGCCAGGAGGCGGCGGGGCAGGAAAATATTATCAACCTGCTGCGGTGCGCCTGGGCGGGATCGCAGAAATACGGCGCGCTGGTGTGGAGCGGAGATATTCATTCCAGCTTTGATTCCTTAAGGAACCAGTTCGCGGCGGGGCTGAATATGGGCTTGGCGGGGATTCCCTGGTGGACCACGGATATCGGGGGGTTCCACGGAGGAGATCCCAAGGATCCGGATTTCCGGGAGCTGCTGGTGAGATGGTTTGAGTATGGAACCTTCTGTCCGGTGATGCGCCTGCACGGGGACCGGGAGCCGAGGCAGCCGCAGGTGGGAACCACAGGAGGAGCGACCTGCCGGTCCGGCGCGGAGAACGAGGTATGGAGCTTTGGGAAGGAAGCGTTTGAGATCTGTAAAAAATATCTGAACCTGAGGGAGCGGATGAAACCGTATATCGCCAGGCTGATGAAGGAGGCCCATGAAAAGGGGACGCCGGTGATGCGGCCGTTATTCTACGATTTCCCGGAGGATCCCCGCAGCTGGGACCAGGAGGACGAGTACCTGTTTGGGCCGGACGTGCTGGTGGCGCCGGTGATGTACGCGAAAACGGAGAGCAGAGAGGTGTATCTGCCCGGCGGGGAAGCCTGGGTTAACTTCTGGACTGGAGAGAGCTTTGAGGGCGGCCGGACCGTCACGGTGCCCGCGCCCTTAGACCAGATCCCGCTCTTTGTCAGAAACCAAATCCCCTGGGAGGGCTGACCACAATGCTTTTTGCCCAGTATACCGCATGAGGGATAAGATCTCATATCTGAATGCCATGCTGGCCCGAATGCTCTTACTGTAAAATATTTTTCAGTTGTTTGTTAACAATACGAAAGGCAGCTTATTTACACATCTGTAAATAGGCTGCCTTTTTTCTTTTAAAGACTTTTTAAAACAAATCGGCTCAATAAAAGGTCATAAATTTTGCAGTAATTACAAAGTGCAGGCCTTAGTTTGGAATTGTCCTCGAGGCTGATCCAAGAGAATATTTTGTTGGCGAAAATGGAATTTAGCCAAGGGCACCTTTGCTTTTTTGATATTTATGGCGATTGTGTAGACTGTTTAATGGGAAAGCATAACAGAGGTGTACAAATAAAAAGAGCAAAAGGCGGCGAGATCCGATTTGTGCACATTAAATCGAGAAGATAGGCAATCAACGCTTATAGTGTGTTGACTTTTTATTGGAATTGGGGTAATATCTATTAGAACAAATGTTCTAATAGATAAGGAGGAATCTTTTTGGTTTATAAAGAAATCACAGTAGATGTATGGAGAAAACCCAATGAGGAGGTAAGGGTCATTCAGGAAGAAGCCGAGGGCAGAGCTTTAGTGGTACATGTATTTGATTCAGCGGCTCCCTTAGACTTATCACAAAAAAGCGTTTTTGTTTACATTCAAAAACCAGATGATAAATTAATTTATGCGCAGGCTCAAGTGTCGGGAAATACGGCCAGCATAGCTTTAACCGGACAAATGATGTCGGCTTATGGCCGGACAAAGCTTTTTGAATTAGAGGTTGTGGGAAATAGAGGCCAGGTGTTAAAAATTACATTACCTGTCCTATATATTGTAAAGAGCGCCTATCATGATGCAATAGAAAGTACAAATGAATTTTCTGTGTTGACAGAAAATCTTCAGAAGGTTCAGAGTGCCGTACAAAAAGCGGAATCAGCGGTGCAGGCTGCAGAAAATGCTAATGAGTCTGCCGAACAAATTGCAGGAAAAACGGAGATCCTGGAGCGGAACATTACAGCTGCAGAGGCCAAGAGGGTGGAGACGGAAAATCTGCGGTGTGCGAATGAAGAATTGAGAGAGAATGCGGAAGCTTCGAGAAAAGTTGAGTTTTCAGAATGGAAGGATGCGTCAATAACCGCTTTGGAAACGGTTGCGTCAGCTGCGGCAGAGGCGGATCAGGCAGCGGAGCGTGCGAATCGGGCGGCAGAAAAAATGGAAGGCCTGCAAATTCCAGAAATCGGACAGATGATTTCAGAAATCATTGAAGATGAAAAAGGAAAGAACGGCGGGATTGCGGCTTTGGATCAGGAGGGTAAGATATCACCTATGCCAAATGCTTCTGATGTAGGGGCACGGGAAGCCTCATGGCTGCCGACCACAATAGAAATAGGCGCTGTTTCCATTACAGAAAAGGGTGAGGCGAATGGAATTGCCACCTTGAATTCACAAGGCAGGCTTGTGCAGATGCCAGATGCGGAAGACGTTGGAGCGCATCCGAATACCTGGCTGCCGGCGGCCTCTGAAATCGGGGCGGTACCGAATCTTCTGATTAACAGCAGCTTTTCGATCAACCAGCGGGGACAGGAAGTCTATACCAGGACGTCTGGGCAGCATATTTATACTGTTGACAGGTGGATGGCGTATGGATGTTCCTCTGTTGCGAGAGAAGCCAATACAAGTCCGGCAGTGACGCCTTATCAGTTGAAAATCGGTTTGGCAAACCCTGGCCAAAGCACCTTTTTGCAGCCAATAGAAAATTTTGAAGTACTAACAGGGAGCACGATTTCTATCTCCTTTTGGATAAAAGCCGATGCGGAAGAACAGTTTAACGTTATTTTTGGCTTAGATGCTAATCCGATTACTGCAGCTACTACCTGGAAAGAGTTCAAATTTGCCATTCCTTCCGTGCAGATAGGAGCCTTTGTCACCCATGGACTGTGCTTACAAACAGTGAGCAATACCCCTGCGGCTACCTATTATCAATTCGCCGCCCCTCAAGTGGTTTTTGGAAGCGCTACAGATCAATATCATATTCCGGATCCATCTTTAGAAATGGTTCGGTGCAGAAGATATTTTTATTCTCTTAATTCTAGTAAATCGCGGTATGCAATGGTGGGGCAGGGCTATGCCAGATGGAGCGATTTAACATTAGTCGGCGTTCCCGTGACTCTTGCGGTTCCTATGAGAATACAAGCGCCCATTGTAACAATGTCTGGAACTATTGGGACTATGGGCTTGCCTAACGTCATTAATGCGATAAGTGTAGAAAGCTATTATTCCACAGAAAATATCATGAGACTGCGATTCAAAATGAACGGGGAGCTGGAAGCGAATACTTGCTATGAAATAGCTGCTAGAAACGACGCCGATGCGAATATAACTTTAGATGCGGAGATATACGCTTAAGGTGACTGGGATTAGACAAATAGTATTCTAGAGGATTTCTAAAATCAAAATATTATCTGTTAATCGAAGATAAACTGGTTATAACAAAACCGGGTGTATTTAAGAATTTTACGGAGATATTAATTGGAATTGGTAGAAGCTGTCTTGGAATTGCTAAAATTAATTTAGGGCAAAAGCTATGGTTCGAATTTATAGGAGTATGAAGGAAGGAGAAAGCGCTCCATCTGTCATAGACGGAGAAATATTGCATATTAGCATTGACTTTAGGTTAAAGATAAAGTAAAATATCATTAAATAAAGCAGAAAAATACACAAAATTAAACTATAAAAGACCATACTTTTAGTATATATGTTGAGCAATATTTTGTATCGCATACAAAATATTGCTCTTTTTTTTTGCTCATTTTCCGTCCAACAAATTTTGATTTATCAGACACCAATGCGATGTTATTCTCACGTGATTTTGGATAGAAGGGGTTGTAGCTTTGAAACATCAAAGCAGATATACAGGGAAAAGGACGTTGTCAGATCGCGAGATTTATTCTCATTCTGATGGAACCCGATATTGTAAAAATGGCAAAAGATATTCCCAAAACCAAAGAAATAAAAAGAAGAAGTGGTCTGGTAAGAAAAAGGCGGTTGTGGCCATCTGCATTATTTTAGCTATTGTTTTAGCTGCTGCGGCCGGAGTGTTCATCTACATCAAAGCGGCCTTGGGACAAATGGCTAGAGTTGAACTGCCGCAGACAAATCCGGAATTAGGTATCACATCAGAGGCTGCCGCAAGGGCTGAAAACTCTCAGGTAACCAATATTGCGTTGTTTGGGGTGGATTCACGGAACGATGACGATGTGGGGCGTTCCGATGCGCTGATGATCCTTTCTATTGACCGGAAGCATGGAAAAATCAAGCTGACCTCTATCGCCCGTGATACTTATGTCTCGGTAGATGGCTATGGACAAACAAAGATCAATCATGCTTATGCATACGGCGGCCCAGAGCTTGCGATTAAAACCATCAATGAGAATTTCTCCTTGGATGTGAAGGATTTTGTAACAGTTAATTTCTCTCAGTTGGCTGAAATCATTGACTATGTAGGGGGAGTTACCATCAATGTTACCGAGGAAGAACGGGTGGTAGCCAACAAATATGTAGACAATCTTAACAAATTGGGTATTCCCACCGATTATATCACAGAAACAGGAGATATCAGATTAACAGGCGGTCAAGCGGTAGCATACGCCAGAAATCGGGAAACCGGTTCCGATACCGCCCGTACCAGCCGTCAGCGCGAGATTTTGTCCGCGATGTTTGACGAAGTGAAAAAACTGAATATAACCCAGTATCCTGGGCTGGTGAGCATGATTCTTTCTGAGAGCAAGACCTCTCTGTCCGACGAAAGCATTTTGGAAATCGGCACCTGGGCAGTGGCTTCGGGAGCTTCAATGGTGCAGGAGAGCCTTCCCAATGACCAGTGTGGCGCTTCCGGCCAGATGATAGATGGCGTTTGGTACTTTGTATATGATTTGAATAATGCCGCCAATATTTTGCACCAATTTATTTATGAGGAAGAGTAGGGCTTCTGAGACAAGCTTGAAAGCTTAAAGAATAAACCATTTATTGGAGAGTTGAAAATGGCAAGAGAAGTTTATTTGGTAGATGCTGCGGCTGAGAGAACGTATGGGGAAGCTGCAGATCAACCTAAATTTTTTGTCAACCGCATTTACGAAGTCGTACGCCCCCAGAAAAAACCCGTTTATGAATTTGTTAAGAGAGCGGCGGATATTGTCTTTTCCATGATTTTCCTTGTTTTATTGTCGCCCGTTTTTGCTGCTGCAGCAATTGCCATTAAACGTGAAGACGGCGGCCCGGCAATTTACAAGCAAAAGCGGATGACTAAGGACGGCCGGATTTTTACCATGTATAAATTTCGTTCTATGTATTTACATGCGGAAGAGTACTTGGAGGAGCTGCAAAAATTTAATCAAATCAAAGACGGGCCGGCCTTTAAGATGGACAACGACCCGCGTATTACAAAGGTAGGAAGCTTTATTAGAAGGACAAGCATTGACGAGCTTCCGCAGCTGTTTAATATTCTGAAAGGTGAAATGACCTTTGTTGGCCCTAGGCCGCCTCTTGTGAGTGAGGTTGAGAAATATAATTCCTATCAGCGCCAGAGATTAGGAGTAAAGCAAGGGCTTACCTGTTTTTGGCAGTGCGGCGGAAGAAATAATATCGGATTTGAAGAGTGGGTGGCATTGGATTTAAAGTATATTAAAACCCGTGGAATTTGGACTGATATTAAAATTCTTTTAAAAACAGTGTCAGCTGTTTTGAGAATGGATGGCGCCTGCTAAAGCGGAGAATTCTGTAGCTGGGAAAGCAGTGTTTAAAATTTGGATAAAAGCCTCTTTATTCAATAAGGGGCTTTTATTGTTGGAGTTTTCCTTAGATGAAAGCGTAAGCGATCGAATTTCATGGCCGGCGGATTTTATTTAGGAGGCAAATGGAGGATGAACTGTGTTTTTAGCAGCGATGATAATTTCGCTGATATTTTGGGGTGCGCATTAATCTCCTTATTTGAAAATAACCGGGAGCAGGAAACCATAGAAGTATATATTCTGGACGGAGGAATTTCAGAAGGGAATAAGCGTAAATTAGAGAGCATCTTTCATCAGTATGAACGGATGGTCCATTTTATTGAGGTGCCTGATATCAGTCAACTTACGGGAGAAGCTGTCACATCTGGAAGATGGCCGATCAGTACGTTTGCACGGATTTTGATTGATTCTTTACTCCCAAAGGAGGTAAAACGGGTTCTCTATTTGGATTGTGATATTCTTGTTTTGGGCTCTTTGAAAGATCTGTGGGAAATGGATTTAAAAGATAAGACTGCGGCCGGCGTAATGGACTGCTTGTCAAATCAAAGAAAGCAGAACGCCGGAATCAACGGCGAAGATTCCTATATTAACGCAGGAGTTATGCTTATTGACATGGATAGATGGCGGGAGAACGAAATAGAGAAGCAATGTATGAATTATATTCGAATATGCAATGGCCAAGTGGCATATAACGATCAGGGTGTTATTAATAAAGTGCTGCATAAGGATTTGCTCGTTCTGCCGCCGGAATATAATGCGATGACGCTCTTCTTTGATTTCACCTATCCGGATATGATTAAGTATCGCAAGCCCCAGAGCTATTATTCTGCCCAACAGGTTGATCACGCGAGAAAACATCCCCGTATTGTACACTTTACCTCTAGCTTTCTATCACTCAGGCCCTGGGTGAAGGGCAGTGAGCATCCCTATGCGCCTCTATGGAGGAATTATTACAAAAGATCGCCTTGGCGGGCCAAGGACCTGAGAAGTGATAATCGTTCAAGCTATAGAAAGATCTACGAAAAATTTTACCGGCTGATGCCGCTGCCTTTTTCGGTAAGCCTTTCAGGATTCTTACATTCGGTTTTGGTTCCGATGGTTCATATGCGGAAAAATCAGTCTGGCGAATAGCCTGTATGTGAGGGAATAAGTTTGAATAATGATATGAGCGTGCTGCGAGAGCTTCAAATAGTGGAATTAAAAATATTAAAAGAGGTTGTGCGCATTTGCGAAAAGCATAGCCTGGAATATTTTGCGATAGATGGAACTTTGTTAGGAGCAGTGCGGCACGGTGGCTTTATCCCCTGGGATGACGATGTGGATATTGGGCTTCCTAGAGACTCTTTTGAAAGATTTGTAGAGCTTGCTCCTAAAGAACTGCCGTCTAGCATGTCTATTAATTATTTTAAATATCATGAAGATGATGACAAGGAGTTATCATATGGCGTTAGGGTTTACTGTAATGATTTAAAAATCATACAGCATGTCACGGAAAACAGCCAGCCACACGATGTCAATATCGATATTATGCAGTTGGATGGCATGCCTAAGGGAAAATTGAAAAACAAGCTCCATCAATATCATTTGCTTGGATTAAAGGCATTAGCAAAAATGACTCAGCCGGAAACAATTGGAACCCATCTTCAGAATCGTCCTGCTATCGACCGGGTGTTGATTTTTCTGGCGAAGCACTGTAATCCTTTTAGAAAGATGAACACAAAGAAAATGTATCTCCGCTTAGATCGCTGTTTAAAAAAATATGATGTTCGAACCTCCGGACAGGTCGTTATCTTTATCAGCGATTATCGCTTCCGAGAAATGTTTTCACGGGACTGCTATTTTCCTTTTCGTGAACTGCCGTTTGAGGATATGGTGATTCGATGTCCGGCGCAAAGCGAGAAAGTACTGGAAGGACTCTATGGGAATTTCATGGAATATCCTCCGGAAAGCGCCAGAAAAAGCAGGCACCGTGTTGAGATTATCAGAGATTGATTTTTGTCAGGAGTGGGAGAGTTTACATGGAAAGCTCTTTGAGAAAGCTTCAAAAGATAGAGGCGGATATTTTACAGGTGGTTTCTAAGATCTGCGATGAAGAGCAGATTAGATATTATTTATCCAGCGGAACCTTATTAGGGGCCGTCAGGCATCAAGGGTTTATTCCCTGGGATGATGATATTGATATTATGATACCGAGACCGGATTATGAACGGTTCCTACGGGTCGCCTCCGAAAAGCTGCCGCCGTATTTGGCGTTATGCCATTATACAAAAGACTGTAATTATCCTTTTCGTCAAGCGAAGGTTGTGGATAAGCGGTATCAGTTGGTAAGAGAAATCTTTAGCGATAATAAGGCGTATGATGTCTGGATTGATGTGTTTCCGCTGGATGGCCTTCCCAAAGGGAGGCTTTCCCTGACCGCGCATAAATGCTGGATCACATTCCATATGTTAACCTTAAAGCTGTCACGCTTAAATTATCATGGAACTGATTACAGCAAACGCACCTGGTGGCAATGTGCGGTTTTAAAAGCTAATAAAGTAATCCATTTTTCCAGGCTATTATCTATGACTAAGGAAATTCGTAAATTTAACGATTTTTTATCTAGATATCCATTTGAACAAAGTGAATGGTGCATTAATTGTTTCGGCGAATATATATACCGGGAGTCTTTCCCGATTTCATGGCTGAGAGACGGCCGAAAGATTTCCTTTGAGGGAGAAAGCTTCTCCGCGCCGCAAGAGGCTGAAAAGTATCTTACTAAAGTTTACGGGGACTATATGGCGCTTCCTCCGAAGGAACAGAGAACGTGTAAGCATAGTGTGGAGTTCATCAGCCGGGAGAATCGCTTATGATAGAAAAAATAATGGCAGCTGCGGACTGCTTTGGCCAATGGTATCAAAAGCTTTTAAAAAGCTGCTTTTTCTTATCGGCGATTGCCGTGATTTTGTTTCAACCGAGCTATTTCACGCAGCTTCCGGTATTGGACAAAGTTTATGATGTTCTGCAGATCCTCGCGGGCTTGTGCATAGGTATTTGCTATCTCGCCGAAATAGTTCGGAAACGGCGGATTAATCCGATTGTAGCTCTGGTAGCTGTCTATTATGGCATACTGATTTTGTCGACCCTGTTAAACCAGGGAGATATGAAAGGCATTTTGCTTCGCTCTGCAAATTTTGTCATTATTTGTATGATGCTGGATCTCATCGCGGTCTATAACCCCAAAGGTTTGATCTCATCGCTTTTGATCGTATTAGAAGCGATGGTTTACCTTAATTTGGTTACGATTTTGATTTTTCCTGAGGGGCTTTACGCATCGGACTATTTTTCCGCCTACTGGTTTTTGGGCTATAAGAATCAAATGATCAATGTAATGCTTCCGGCCGCATGCTTTGGCATGATCCGCTATCATATGGAAACGGAGGGGAAGCTTGAAAAAAATTGGAAAGCGTGGATCAGAGCTTTCATTTTAATTTTAACTACTGTTTTGTCCGCCGTTTTGGTTCATTCTGGAGCGTCGATTTTAATTACAGGGGCGATGCTGATTTTTTTGCTTTTTCAGGGCTGCTTTGTGGATAAATTGTTTAATTTCAGAAATTACCTTATTTTAAATATTCTTTTATTTTTTGTAATCGTTATTTTTCGAATACAAAATCTGTTTGCGTTCCTGATTGAAGATATTCTTCATAAAAATCTGACGCTGACTGGGCGGACCGTCATCTGGGACAGAACCTTGGAGCTGATTGGCGAGAAACCTATTTTAGGACATGGAGTACCGTTTTATGAGGACAGGAAGCTGCAATATGCCATTGAGACAAAATGGATCAATAAAGCGGCGGGTTTACATGCGCATGACCGCTTTTTAGAAACTTTGTACCGTGGCGGAATTGTGCTGTTGATTCATTATCTTGCCATTTTATTGACAACCAACCATTATCTTATGAAATTCAGGAAATTAAAAGGGGCAAAGATAATTGCTTTTACGCTTTTTGTATATCTTACCGGCATGATTACAGAGTTTTATGATTTTTCTCCTATGTTTTTCGGCCTGATGACGCTGAGCTGCTATTGTGATAGGTTTGAAAGTGCCGGAATGAAGGATGCCGAAAATGGAACAGAAGGTAGTATCTAATTTAAAATGAAATTTCTTAAAAAAATGGCGGTCTATTTTATTGGGACCATTTTTAATAAAATTATTGTTTTTTTGCTGCTGCCTATTTATACAGCTAATTTTGATCCGGCATCATACGGCGATAATGACTTATCCATGACTACCGTCACTATGCTGGCATCTCTGCTGTTTATGGAGGTCTGGACGCCTTTGCTCAGATTTTCCTACGACGAGCATACGCTGGAGGGCAAACAAAAGATATTTACCAATGTCGTTTCTTTATCGGGCGCTTGTTTTCCTCTTTATATCGCCGGCTGTGTGCTGATTGCTTTTTGGCAGGAGCTTCCAAACCCAGGGTGGATGATTGCCTACGGCCTCTCTCTCTTGATTCTGCACATTGCCCAATTCGAGGTGCGGGCGATCGGCGACAGCAAGGATTTTATGATTTCAGGAATGGTTTCCTCTGTATTTCAGTTTATACTTAGCGCTGTGTTGATTTATGGCTTCCGGGTAGGCGCTGTGGCGATACTTATCGCTCCCGCCGTATCGAATGTGTTGGCGGCCATGTATATCGAGGCACGGCACCGATTTCTCCGGAAAGTGCGGTTAAAAGATGTATCAAAGGCTATGCTGAGGGATTTGACAAAGTATTCGTTTCCTCTGGCGATCAACGCAGTGGCCTTTTGGGGAATGACCAACATCAACCGGTATTTTGCGAAATGGTATTTGTCTGAGGATGCTAATGGATATATCGCCCTTGCCAATAAATTTGCGGCGCTGATCGTTACGCTCATCAAGGTTTACGCCCTTGCATGGCAGGAAAGCGCCTATGAGCATAGCGGCAGTGACCAGCGCTCCCGGTATTACAGCAAAATGCTGGTGGTCTACATGGACTTTATGGCGTTCGGAACGGCCGCTGTGATCGTAGGAACCAATGTGCTGTTCCCATTCTTTATTGACGACGCTTATACGCTGACTCAGCTGATTCTGCCTATTTACTATTTATCTGCGTTTGCTAACGCTATGAGTAATTTTTACGGGCATATTTTTAACGCCGAAAAGAAAACCAATATCCTTCTGTACTCTACCCTGTTGGGGGCGGCAGTGAATATTGGGCTTTTATACGCGACGATACAGATATGGGGCCTTTACGCCGTACCAATCGCCTTGACCCTCGGTTATTTGGCGAATGTATTGATGAGGATCCTCAGCATCCAGAAAACGGTAAAGGTAAGCTTTGACCTGAAGCGGCTGGCTCTGGACATCGTTGTAATGGCGGCTGCCTGCGGGATAGTTTATTGCGGCTGTTCCGCCGTATGGAAGGTGCTGTATGGACTTTTGCTGTGCGGAGGCTTGGGCCTTCTTTATCGTGAAAAACTGAAAACGGCGATGAAAACAGTTAGAAGAAAATTTCGTTAACCGCTTAAAGATAAAAAAGAAAGAATTGCGCTGGAGGAAAAATTATGCTGAATGCAGAACGAATATTGAAAAGTTTTGAGGACAATGGAATCTCATTTTTTACCGGCGTGCCGGATTCCCAGCTGAAGGCCCTGTGCAATTGTTTAATGAATACCTATGGGATCAGCGATAAGCATGTGATTGCCGCAAATGAGGGAAACGCGGTGGGATTAGCCGCCGGCTACCATATGGCAACCGGGAAGATTCCCTGTGTTTATTTGCAGAACAGCGGGATCGGCAATATTGTGAACCCAGTGGCTTCGCTGTTGAATGAAAGGGTTTATCAAATTCCGGCGCTGTTTGTTGTGGGCTGGAGAGGGGAGCCGGGCGTTAAGGATGAGCCGCAGCACCTATTCCAGGGCGAAATCACGATAAAGCTTTTAGAGGATCTGGGAATGGAGATCGGCATCCTAGATAAAGAGACTACCCTGGAGACTTTTGACGCAATGCTGAAGCGCTTTTTAAAGGTACTGAACAGAGGCGGATGCGCCGCCTTTGTTGTGAGGAAGGGCGCGCTGGAATACAGCCGGAAGGTGCGCTATGAAAATCAAGCGTGGATACTCCGGGAAGAAGCCATACGACAGGTGGCAGAGGCCGCCGGTGAGGATGTAATCGTATCTACCACCGGAAAAGCATCCCGAGAGCTGTTTGAAATCCGTGAGGCCAACAGGCAGCCTCATCAGTACGATTTTCTAACGGTAGGTTCTATGGGGCATAGCTCCATGATCGCTCTTGGAGTGGCTTTGAATCAACCGGAAAGAAAAGTCTGGTGCATTGACGGCGATGGCGCGGTGCTGATGCATATGGGAGCGCTGGCAGTAATCGGCGCGAAAAAGCCTAGAAACCTTATTCATGTAGTGATGAATAACGGCGCCCATGAAACAGTAGGGGGAATGCCTACGGTGTGCGGCGAAATCCGGCTGACTGAAATCGCGAGGGCCTGCGGTTACCCGGCTGTTTATTCCGTCGAGCGTCTGGAAGAGCTGGGACCTGTTCTGGAGCAGGCGAAGGGCCGGGACGGGCTGGCCTTCGTGGAGGTGAAAACCGCCATTGGCTCCCGTGAGGATTTGGGAAGGCCGACGACTACGGCAGTGGAAAACAAGCAGGGCTTTATGGCTTATTTAAAGGGATGAGAGAATGAAAGCGTTGATTTTAAATTCTGGAATGGGAAAACGGATGGGCTTGCTGACCTCGCGCCATCCGAAATGCATGACGGAGCTGTTGGAGGGAGAAACCATCCTAAGCCGCCAGCTAAAGCTTTTGCAGCAGCAAGGAATTCGAGAAATTGTCATTACAACGGGACTATTCGACCAGGTACTGGTTGATTACTGCCATTCCCTGGAATTGGACTTGTCCTACACATTTGTAAATAACCCGGTTTATGACAAAACCAATTACATTTATTCCATTGAGCTGGCAAAAAACGCTTTGGATGACGAATTGGTGCTGATGCACGGAGATTTAGTCTTTTCAGGGCAGGTGCTGGACAATGCCCTCCACAGCGGCAGCTGCATGACCGTAAGCTCCACAGCGCCGCTGCCGGAAAAGGACTTTAAGGCAGTTGTGAAAGACGGCTATATTCGCGAAGTCGGCGTGGAATTTTTTGAATCCGCAGTGGCCGCGCAGCCGCTTTATCATTTGAAACAAAAGGACTGGAGGATTTGGCTGGACCGGATTTCTGACTTTTGTGCCAGGGGCGAACGGTCGTGCTATGCGGAAAACGCTCTTAACCAGGTCTCGGACCAGTGCCGGATTTTGCCGCTGGATGTAAAAGACAGTGTGTGCTGTGAAATCGATACTCCGGAGGATTTGGAGAATGTAAAAAATATGTTAAAGGATATGAGGAAATGAAAACAGTTTATATGAGCTTCAGCACGGATATGCTGCACAGCGGGCATATCGCAATCATCGAAAAGGCCGCGGCGCTGGGCCAGCTGACCATAGGCGTTTTGACAGACCAGGTGATTGCGAGCTATAAACGGTATCCTCTGCTGTCCTATGAGGAAAGGGTGAATATGCTCCAAAGCATCCGAGGCGTTTACCGGACCGTGGAGCAGAACAGCTTAAGCTATGCCGATAACCTGAGAAAACTCAGACCGGATTATGTAGTGCATGGCGACGATTGGAAATCCGGCGTACAGAAGCCCATCCGCGATGAGGTGGTTTCTATTCTAAACGAGTATGGCGGCGAATTGGTGGAATACCCTTACTCCAACGACGAAAGATATCGTGCTTTGGAACAGCGCTCCCGGGAACATTTGTCCATTCCGGATATTCGCCGGGGACGTTTAAGAGACCTGCTCGCGATGAAGCCGACGGTCAGTATTTTAGAGGCGCACAGCGGAATCACCGGGCTGATCGCTGAGAATACTGTTGTGGTGAAAGAAGGCAAGGCCTTTCAATTCGACGGCATGTGGGTTTCCAGCCTGTGTGATTCTACCGCCAAGGGAAAGCCGGATATCGAGCTGGTGGACATGTCTTCGAGGCTTCGCACCATAGACGATATTATGGAGGTCACCACCAAGCCGATCATTTTGGATGGGGATACCGGAGGCTTGATCGAACATTTTGTATATAACATTAAAACATTGGAGCGCATGGGTGTGTCCGCTGTAATTATCGAGGATAAAACTGGGCTGAAAAAGAATTCCCTATTCGGCACCGAGGTCGCGCAGACCCAAGATTGCATCGAGCACTTTTGCGAGAAAATCGCTGCCGGAAAAAGAGCTTTAAAGACAAAAGAATTTATGCTGATCGCGCGGATCGAAAGCTTGATTTTGGAGCGGGGCATGGCGGATGCCTTAAAGCGCGCTTTTGCCTATGTAGCTGCCGGCGCGGATGGGATAATGATTCATTCCCGGAAGAAATCTCCGGAAGAGATTTTCGAATTTTGCGAAAGGTTCCGTGAAAAAGACCCGGTTACGCCGATTGTGGTGGTGCCGACCTCATTTAACACGGTGACTGAGGAAGAGTTTGCCCAGCGCGGCATCAATATTGTGATTTACGCGAATCAACTGACCCGCAGCGCGTTCCCGGCTATGCAAAAGGCGGCCCGGACGATCCTGGAAAACCATAGGGCAAAAGAGGCCGACGACCTTTGTATGCCGATTAAAGATATTTTAACCCTGATTCCGGAGGAAGCATAATATGGGAATTGCAGTAAAGCCTTTGTGCAGCACAGAAATCCTATTTTTGAGCCTGACTGAAATGAAACAGCGTCTGCTTTCTCTTCCTGTGGAGAACGTGCTGCTTATCATGGGGAAAGAAGCGGCTGACTGGTGGTCCCTTCACAGTTTCCTAAAAGAAATGGAGGACCGCTACCAATTTCATTGGCTCCAGACAGAGGTAGCCAATCCAAACCAGCAGGATGTCAAGGAGGCGTTAGAAAGCCTTGGCGCCAAACCGCTGGATGCCATCGTAGCCATAGGCGGCGGCAGTGTCATCGATTTGGCAAAGGCTATCAGTGCGTTTTATGATCCGAAAAGAAATGCTTCTTATACGGCAGAGGAGATTACCGAAGCCATCCGCAGGAAATCCTACCAGAATAGGGCGGAATTTGTAGACATTATTGCAGTTCCGTCAACGGCTGGGACTGGTTCAGAGGTGACCCAATGGGCTACTGTGTGGGATTTGGGAAAGACCAGTAAATTTTCTATTGACGCGCCAGGATTAAAACCCCGCTTAGCGCTGATTGTCCCCGATTTGACCTTGACGCTGCCAAAGCCTTTAATCCTGTCTACTGCGCTGGATGCGGCGGCTCATGCAGTGGAAGCGTTTTGGTCCAAGCACACTACCCCCTTGGTAAAAGATTTCTCCTTAGAAGCGCTTCGAGTAATTACAGCGAATCTGAAAGCGGCTTTAAAGGCACCGAAACATTACGAATTGCGTGAGAAGCTGTGCCGTGGGTCGCTGCTGGCAGGACTGGCGTTTTCTCAGACGCGGACCACGGCCTGCCATTCCATTTCTTATCCGCTGTCCTTTTTATTCCAGGTGCCGCATGGATTCGCTGTTGCGCTGACCATGGCGGAGGTCGCCAGAATAAATGAAAAGGCGGCGAAAAACTATGACGAGCTTGCCGCAGTGTTTGCTCCCTACGGTGGAATTGATGGCTGGCTGAGCTCTGTATGCGAGGATTTAATAGAGCTGCGGCTAGGAACGTTTGGCATCCAGAAAAAGGATATTGCGTCTATCGTTCAATATGCCTTTACAGCAGGCCGAATGGATAATAATCCAGTCGATTTATCAAAAAAGGATGTGGCCGGGATTTTGGAAAAGGTTCTGTGAGCTAAGGAACGCGCTTAGGCGCGAAAACGCAATAAGAATTCGCGTATTATGATTTTAATATGCGGAGGGGCGAAAGCCTATGGCGCTTTCGGGATAACGAAACTGGCGGATGCGGTAATCCAGACAGCAAAAAGCGCTGTTTTACGGTTTTCACAAAATAACGCTTGCTATTTACTGTTTCTGCTATTTTCGCCGGAGCTTTTGGCAATCACAAATTTCATGGAAGTATGGTGGCCTATGGATGGTAGGAGTACGGCAAATTTAAGAACGAAATTGCGGATAGATTGTTTAAGATTCTTGTGCCGCCAAGGAGAAAAAATAAGCAAAGCGAAATCAGCCGTCTTAAACCCACAGTTTTTAATTTTACAATCGGTTGCAATTCTCTCCGTTTTGATCGTTCACAAACAAAATTTAGGGATTCAGCTTTTTACGGACTGGTTCCCGTTCGCTTCCTTTCATATGCCGCTGTTTGTCTTTATCTCCGGTTATTTTTTTAAACCGGAGGCTGCGGAAAAGGCTGGCGCGTGGCTTTGGAAAAAGGCGAGATCCCTGCTTCTGCCTTTTTATATTTGGAACTTGATTTATGGGATTTTAATAACGGTTTTACTTGATCAAGGAATTGTATCTTTTGGATACCGGCTAAGCTTTTATACGTATTTTATAAAGCCCTGGTTAAATAATCCAGGTGCTGGATTTAATTTAGCCGCATGGTTTGTTCCAGCATTGTTTCTGGTTATGCTGATTTATATTTTTTTGAGAAAATTAAAATCATTTTTTACCAGTTTTAATGAGTATCTATTTTTAGCTCTGCTTTTAGCAATCGGCCTGCTTTCTGTGTATTCCGCGGCCAAAGGCTTTCGAAACAGCGATGGAAGCCGAATGCTGGTTCGATGTGGATTTCTTCTTCCATTTTATCAGATCGGCTATTTGTATCGATCGCGCTGGGAAAGTAAGGATCGCCTGGGACATTTTCCGTATTTTCTAATTATTTTTACGGTTCAATTTGTATTGTTTAAATGCTTTGGGTCGGTACACTACAGTGCATGGAACGCGAAATTCCCCCAGGGCATTCCATGGCTGCCCTTTGCTGCCTCTATTACCGGAATATTTTTTGGCTGAGGATTTCCAGAATACTGACGCCGGCTCTTAAGTCGAGTCGATTGATTCGATATGCGGGGCAAAATACTTGGACAGTGATGATGCACCACAGCATTTCATTTTTCTTGATGAATTGCGGCCTGGCACTGCTTGCCGTGTGGGGTTTTTTAGATGGCTTCGACTGGACAGGCTTTCGGGAAGAAATGTGGTATACTTACATTCCTGGTGATGAACATTTTGTCTTTTTTTATCTTTTGATCGGAATGGTTTTCCCTCTGACGATCAAGTATCTGTATGAAAAGATGATTTTATACTTGAATCGAAAGATAAACTGGACAAAGATCAAAATTTGAAGTTTAAAGATGCGCTGCTCAATCTTATTCAAGAAGAAGCCCAAAGAAAAATAAATTTCTCCAGTTTGTCAATAAAGCGGATAGAGCGCATAACGCGTTGTTCTAAGATTGAGGCTTTAGCTTGCGGGGCTATTCAAGCAGGCCATGGAAATGGGAAAAGCCGGACAGCTGCTAGACGGAATTACAATGTAAAGATGCATAGCGAAAGCGCTCCGGAAGTATGCCGGAGCGCTTCTTGATTTTTCCTCTGATTCTCCCGCCTGCCGTACGCTCCTCCTTTAAGGCTTTATTAGTGGGCATTTTAGCCAGCCGTCTCTTGAATGAAGGGCTGAGCAAGGCGGTACGACCAGCCTTTGGGAATACCAATTACCCTCTGATGGAAGCAGCTGAATTAATTTTATCATAGTAATTTTTTATTGGGCTGACTAAGGCTTATACCCAATTAAATAGATCCAAATTCTGACCCCTTAATAAGTAATCATAAAAATATCTTGACGAATTAAATAAGAGGTGGTATAGTAAAATCAAAAGCGAAACGTTTCGCTTTCTTTGACGGCGGAAGCGACATGAATTATAAAAATGTTATTTTGTGAAGCAAAAGCTTCTTAAATAGATATTACTGCGAAATGGCCGATGATCCTGAGAAGTAATAATGTCCTCAGCTGTCCTAGAATTGAGAGCAGATGGACAGTGAGGGGAGGACTTTTACATAATGTTGCTAATTTAGTAAAAGCAAAGCAAAGTTAGAAGAAATAAAACAGATAGGAGAGAAGAGGATGAGTCAATTCATTGATCCGACGAAGGTGCCGAAGCGCAGGCTGTATACGGGAGAGGAAATCCCATGTATCGGAATGGGGACCTTTGGTTCCGACCGTTTTAGCGCGGAGGAAATTTCGAACGCGGTTTACGGGGCGGTCCAGTGCGGCTACCGGCTGTTTGACTGCGCGTCGGTGTATCAGAACGAGGACCAGATTGGGGAGGTGTTTGAAAAAGCGTTTCGGAACGGTCTGGTGAAAAGGGAAGAGCTTCACATCACGTCAAAGGTGTGGAACGATATGCACGGAAGGGGAGACGTTCTGCTTTCTCTGGCGAAGACCTTAAAGGACTTAAAGCTGGATTATGTGGATACTTATTTTCTCCATTGGCCATTTCCGAATTATCACGCGCCGGGGTGTGACGGAGACGCCCGGAACCCGGATTCGAGGCCGTTTTCCGTAGAGGAGTTTATGGCGACCTGGAGGCAGCTGGAGCGGATTCAAAAGATGGGGCTGGCGAGGAATATCGGCATGTCCAACATGACGGTGGCGAAGCTGGAAGCGGTGCTGCCGCTGTGCGAGATCAAGCCGGTTCTTATCGAGATGGAGCTGCATCCGTGCTTCCAGCAGCAGGAGCTGTTTGATTACTGTGTAGGACAGGGCATCCAGCCAATCGGTTTCTGTCCCATTGGTTCCCCGACAAGGCCTGAACGGGATAAGACGGCGGAGGACGTGGCGGATATTCAGGTGCCCGAGGTGGTAGAGATCGCGAAGGCTCACAACGTTCACCCGGCGGTAATCTGTCTGAAATGGGCGGTTCAGAGAGGGCAGATTCCGATTCCGTTCTCCATTTATGAGAACGAGTATGTAAGCAACCTGCGCTGCACGGTGGAGGATCCTCTGACGGAGAAAGAGATGGAGGTTATGAAAACTGTGGACCGCAACTGCCGTCTGGTCAAGGGGCAGGTATTCCTCTGGGAAGGCGCCAAGGGCTGGGAAGACCTCTGGGATTTGGACGGCACGATTACAAAGTGAAAGGAAGATTATAATGTTAAAAGGAATTCCAAGTATTCTACCTCCGGAATTATTAAAAATCCTAATGGAAATGGGTCATGGCGACGAATTGGTGTTAGCTGACGGTAATTTTCCCAAATTCGCCCATCCCCAACACGTTGTTCGCTGTGACGGTCATGGAATCCCGGAACTTCTAAAAGCGATTCTGCAGCTAATGCCTTTGGATTCTTATGTGGATTATCCGGTCATACTGATGGATGTTCTTCCTGGCGACCCTTATGTTCCGACGATTTGGAAGGATTACCGGGCTGTCATTGACCAATACGCGTTAAAATCTAACCAGGAGCAAGCTATCAACAAATTTGATTTTTATGAGAGAGCGCAAAAAGCATATGCGGTGGTTACGACAAGTGAAACCGCCCTTTATGCCAATATGATATTAAAAAAAGGTGTTGTAACGGTTGAGTAAGAAAAACGTCCGAGTTTCTCGGACGTTTTTTTATTTCCAATATAGCTGCTCTCGAAATGAGAATTGCTGTAAAAATTCGTTTTGCATGCTACCTCTGAAAATATATTAAAAAATGCTGGATTTCTGATGAGGTTGAAGGAGGTTATTTGGTAAAGCGGAGGAATGAGGCGGCTAAGCGCGTTCGGTTGGTAAGGATAAATAAATTTAAAGCCTTTCATTCAGAAGCGTTTTAGTCAAAAAAACACAAATAAGAGGGTGAAAATATCCATTCTCTTATGGAAGCTGTTGAGATATAATAAAAGAAACCATTGAGCCATCAACAAAAATGGTGAATTTAGCACAAGAAGGAAGTGGTCGAACCGTATAATTATACCTTTTTGGATTGGAAATAAGCAACAAAAACAGCACAGCATTTTGTGGCTTTTACAAAATGCTGTGCTATATGTAGACTTCTAAAAAGGTATGCTTTCGAGAAATCCAAAATAAAAGGAGGATCTGTATGAAAAAAGCATTGAGTGGAATATTGGCCGCCCTGGTTTTACTGAGCAGCCTGCCCACCGCAATGACGGCATCCGCTTTGCCCAGCGATTCCGATGTGGAGGACAGAACGATAGGCCATGAGGTCTATGTTTCTACCACGGGAAACGACGACACCGGTGATGGTAGTCAGGGCAAGCCCTTCGCTACGATTGAAAAGGCCAAGGAGCATGTCCGCACCTTGGACAAGGACAGCGGCGATATCGTAGTAAAGATTGCCGGCGGACTGTACGAATTAGAGGATACCATTGTTTTTGATGAAAACGACTCTGGTAACGAGAACTGCACAATCTACTATGAAGCTGTTGACGGGGAAGAACCGATCATCAGCGGCGGTAAGCTCCTAGAGGGTGACTGGGAGGAAGCCACAGAAGTGGATTGGCTTGACGACGGAATTAAGGCTTACAAGACTGATTTGGTCCGCAATGATAAGCTCAGAGCGATTTATGTCAATGGCGAGCGCGCCAGTATGACAAGAAGAAGTGCCCGTCCTCTTCGGTCTGTGGGAAACTACAGCGTAACTAAGGGAGAGGCGGACTGGGCCTGGATTTCAAAGAGCGGTATCAAAGAGGGCAACGTGTTCGCTGCGGACTTTGGACTGCCTGCGGATACCAGAAACCCGCAGAATATCGAGCTGGAATCCGGCTCCACCTGGGTAAAAGCCATTGTCTGCGCTGACACTTTGGAAGAGACTCCAGAAGGCGATACCCAGGTGAATTTCCAGATGCCTTACGCGGCCATCGCCCAGCAGCCCAGCTGGAACTGTAATTACAACCCCACTAGAAATAACGACGTGGTCAACGTTTTCGAATGGCTGAGCGAGCCCGGCGAGTTCTATTTTGACCAGGCGGGCAGCACGCTGTACTATATCCCCAAAGAGGGAGAAGATATGGCGGATGCGGAGGTTATCATTCCGGAATTGGTAACCCTTGTGGATATTAAGGGTTCTACTCCCAAACAGGATTATGCCGCCCATATCACCTTCCGCGGCTTAACCTTCGCCTATTCCGACTGGAACCTGGCGGAAGTAGACGGTTCTCACGGTAACGCAACCGTACAGGGCTGTACCTACATGAACAAGTTCAGCACCGGAAACTGGCACGACGATATGTACCGTTCCTATGACGTTGCCCCGGCGGCCGTTCATGCGACCTCTGCCCACGACATCGCCATTTTAGACGGCAAGATTGAGATGACCGGTTATCTCGGCTTCCATGCTGAAAACGATGTCTATAACATCGAGGTTACCGGCAACTATATCGGCCATACCGGTGGCGGCGGTGTTACCATCGGTCATCCCCAGCATGTCTATGAGAATGATACTGAGGAGCATTGGGTAGGCGGCTCCGGTTCCAACAACGCCGGCCCTGACAAGGAGAAGTTCCAGAATGGAACAGAAGCGGTTCCCAAGAATATCTATATCAGAAACAACTATTTCCTGGAGAACTGCTATTTCTTCCCAGGCTGTTCCCCGATCGCCACTTATTTCACCCAAAACATGTGGATCGAGCATAACTTTATTTATAAGTGCTCCTACAGTGCCATGAGCATTGGCTGGGGCTGGTGTAACTTTGACGGCGAGGTTGGAAGCGATTCTCAGCTTCCGGGATTGCCCACCACCACCTCCAGAAATAACCATGTAAATTACAACCGCATCGAGGATTACGCCTCTATCCTGCAAGACTGCGGCGGTATCTATACGCTGGGCCAGCAGGGCGACGGCACCCCCGGCGGCACGGATTATTCTCAATATTCCGAATTTAATGGAAACTACATCAACGTTTACCGCGAGACTCCCGACTGGGTCAACGAGGGTCGCTGGATCAACGGCTTCCATCCTGACGAGGGAAGCGCCTATATCCTGTTTGACAGCAACGTTATCACAAACACTCTCCGCAACGTTTACGAGATGAACAACTGGCGCAGAAAGCACGACCTGGTGGTAACCAACGGCTTCTCTAACTCCAGCAAATCCGAGACCACAGCCCCCAACTGTTCTCTGGATCAATACGTAAGCGCTGAAAGCATCTGGCCGAAGGCTGGCAACAACGTGGTTCTCAATTCCGGCCTGGAGGATGAGTATACTTACCTGATTGACGAAACCGTTATGCCGGATTCTTATTATGAGCTGGCTTCCAACGTGCGTTTGTCTGCCGGCGATACCCTGAACCGCAGAGGCTTGCTGGAGGCGGACGACGAGGTTTGGCTGGCGCCTGCGGGAACCAAAGATTTCGCGGAAGGCCCGACCATGACAAAGGCGGCAGGCAACGAAAAGACCATTAGGGTGCCTACGGAGCTTGGAGAATACAAGCTGTATATCAAATACGCGAATGGACAGGTTTCCGACGCCTCTGAATTTACTGTTTATGTTGGCGAATCGAAGGATCTGGCCAACGTGGCAGAGGGTCAGAATTATTCCGTATCTGAGCTGAAGCCTTTGGTTTTGGAGCTGGATACCGATAACTACACCTTTACACTGAATGGTGAGAAGATTAAAAACGGACATTCCATCAGCACCGAGGCTTCTTGGGAATTAAAGGCTACTCCTATCGGAGAAAGCGAAGCCACGAAAACCATTACATTCACCACAAGCGTTTCTTTGGCGAACAAGCTGCTCCCCAAGAACCTGACAGTTTCTCCGGAAGGATTGGTGGAGTTTGCGGAGGCATTAAATGATGCCGGCTACAGCATTTGGCTGGCTGAATCCGGTCTGTCCGCGTTCGATGAGAACGATCCGAGACAGTCCTATGCCGCCGGCGACAGCGCTTCTATGAAGGCGCCGAAGACTCCCGGCACCTATGTCCTTTCTGTTACCAAGGCGGATGATAAGACTCAGATTGACAGCCAATCCGACGCTAAGGTCCGCGTACTGAATATGGTCACTGCCGGCAACGGCCTTGCCACCTACGGCACTCCTACCATTGGTGAAGGAGAAACCGATCCGATCTGGAACAGTGCTCCAGCTCTGGTGATCGAGAAGCATCTGACCATGAAGGATAACGGAACCGCTTCCGGCGTAGCGAAAGCTATGTGGGATGAGGAGAACCTGTATGTCATGGTCGAGGTGCAGGATCCTGTCCTCAACAGCGACAGCAGCCAGGTTCACGAACAGGATTCCATTGAAATTTTTGTCGATGAGACGAATTGTAAGGCTTCCTCCTATGAGGCGGGAATGGGACAATATCGGATCAACTATAAAAATGAGCAGACCTTTAACGGTTCCGGTATTGAGGAAGGCTTTGAGTCTTACGCCAGAATCGTAGATGGCGGATATGTCATCGAAGCAAAAATCCCCTTCAAGACGGTAGATCCCGCGGCAAACGATAAAATCGGCTTTGACGTGCAGATCAACGACGCCAATGCCGACGGAACCCGTCAGGATATCGTAATGTGGTACGACGAGACCGGTAACTCCTGGCAGAGCGGCGCGAACTGGGGCGAGGTAACTCTGGAAGAGAAGAGCCCGATCCCCACTAACGGCCTTAACATCTGGCTGAACGCTGACCGCGGCGTCACCTTGGGCGGCGACGACGGTGATTCTGTCCTGAGCTGGGACAGCCAGGGTTCTGAGAACGTGACCTTTACGGCCGAGGAAGAGAGCGCCCCCAAGCTCTCGACCAATGAAAACGGTGTGCCTTCCCTGCTGTTTGACGGCGCCTCCAGCATGAGCTTTGACGGCGTAAACTTTAACGGCAAATCTGAGCTGACCATGATCGTAGTAAGCCATTATACAGGCGAGGCGGTAACCAATCCTGGTAACGACTGGACCTCCGGCGACCAGCACGCCGCTTTCTATGTAGGAGAGACCGGCGCTGGCTGGGGCGGACTGTTTGTATCCCCCTATCATGACTGGACCTCTGCCCGTTTTGGAAGCGGACAGCAGTTCTGTAATATTAAGTATTACGACCGCGACGAGATCGATCGTTCCGCCGTTACCATTGCGGTGAAGGATGGAACAACCGAAAAGCTGTATGTGGACGGCGTTTTGGGAACCACAAAGGAAAACACTGGAGCCCAGACTGCCAACATCGGTACTACCATGTATGTAGGAAAGAGCATTGTCACAAACGCTGACAGCTTCTTTGAGGGCACTATTTCTGAGATCCTGATTTACGACAGAGCTCTGTCCGACGCGGAGATTGAGCAGGTTAATACTTATCTGACTCAGAAATATGTGACCTCTCTGGAATCCATCACGGTGAGCGGCCCGACCAAGACCCAGTATGAGATCGGCGACGAGCTGGATCTGACTGGATTGGTGGTAACGGCCCATTACAGCGACGGCAGCGAGGCTGCTGTAGAGGATTACGAGGTGAGCGGGTTCGATTCTTCCACCGCGGGAGAAAAGACCATCACCGTAACCTATCAGGACAAAACCACGACCTTTACGGTGAACGTGAAGGAAGCCGCGCCTGTAGTGACCTTGGAATCCATCACGGTGAGCGGCCCGACCAAGACTGAGTATGAGATCGGCGACGAGCTGGATCTGACTGGCCTGGTGGTAACCGCTCATTACAGCGACGGAAACGAGAAGGTATTGTCAGCTGGAGATTATGAGGTGAGCGGGTTCGATTCCTCCACCGCGGGAGAAAAGACCATCACCGTAACCTATCAGGGTAAAACCGAGACCTTTACCGTAACCGTGAAGGAAGCCGAAAAGCCAGTGGTGACTTTGGAATCCATCACGGTGAGCGGCCCGACCAAGACCGAGTATGAGATCGACGACGAACTGGATCTGACTGGCCTGGTGGTAACCGCTCATTACAGCGACGGCAGCGAGGCTGCTGTAGAGGATTACGAGGTGAGCGGGTTCG